>Ga0209157_1000601_pt1 | contig 30278 bp, 36 predicted proteins | sample GraSoiAngelo_135_FD_185892 | JGI IMG/M metagenome (GOLD analysis project Ga0209157, IMG submission 185892) | Grasslands soil microbial communities from the Angelo Coastal Reserve, California, USA - 14_0929_05_40cm (SPAdes) (version 2) | ecosystem: Environmental > Terrestrial > Soil > Grasslands ...
CTCGCTGGTCAGACCTGCGACGGCGAGAGCCAGGAAGGCAGCGATCGAGCCGAGCAAGCCGACCGAGGAAGTGACATGCGCAGTGAGCGCGAATTTTCGCAGGCTGGGTGCCATCGTCATGGTCGGTGGTCCTGATCCTCAGTGAAGGCAAAAGAATAGGGCACGCCGCCATGGCGTGCCCTGTCTGTTCGACTGCCTGAGCGTTGGCGTTTGCCTTTTCGGCCTCAACCTCGCTCAATCATCATCATCGTCGTCGCGATGCTTCTTCGCATGCGTCTGGGTGACGATCACGTCCGACTCGTCAGCATTCCAGCGGACTACGCCTGTGAACCCCGGGTTGCGTCGCAGCGCCCAGAGCCCGCCAGCGCCCTGGTCCGACGAGCTGCCGAAGATCGTGCCGTCTTCCATGACGAACACGTCATCGGCATGCCCGGTCTTACGCGTGGACTGGCTTCTGACGGGCGGCACATAGTAGCCGGCGTGCCTCGGGTAGTGGATATCCGAGAAGTCGACGCCCCAGAAGCCGCCTTCTTCCCAGGCACTCCACACGACTTTGCCACGGATATACCGCTCGACATCGTGGATGCCCATGCGGTTTCCGAGCCGATCTTTCGGACAGTTCGCATGCATGTTCAGGGGAGTCCTGAACCCCGAAATCTCCCTCGGGCGAGCCTCGTTGCGCACATCGATGAAGTGCATATAGCCGAAAGGACACTGGCCGAGCTCGTCGCCGCCGACGATGGTCTCGACCCGGCGGCCGCGCTTGGGATTTACGAGACCCCAGCTATGCGTCTGGCCCGGCAACGGAGGCATGGGGATGGTGGCGGTGGTCGGAGGATTCTGGACCACAGGATCGAACGTCGGACGATTCCGCTGATCCGCCCAGTTGACCTCGCCGACCCTCTCCGGATTGCGCATATCGCTGATATCCAAGATGACGAGACCCTTGTCGCGCACCGCCAAATAGCAGCGGTCATGCCAGACGGTCATGTCATGGATCATGACAGTGGGTGCCGGCAGGCCGAGCTGGGGCGCGGGTTCCGGGCCGCCCGCTGGGTTTTGAGGGGACCACCAGGTCCGCTTCGCCACTTCATCTTGGGTCTCTCCCATTCCCGGATACCACCACCGCGCTACGTGCGTCGGGTTTCTAGGGTCCGTGATGTCACAAATCTCGAGAATTTCAGCGATGAATCCGTTCGGCCTGAAGGCGGCAAATGCGAATCTGCCGCGCGAATCCTCGTGAACCCACAAGCCGTGGAACGGCGCAGCCATGGTCGAATGTATGTCGGCAGGCTGGTAGGAAGCCAATCTGACAGGCGCGCTCGGATTGCCGACATCCCAGGTTTCAAGAGACCTGCTTCGCTTGACGACCAGAATGTCGCCGCCCTTGATGTCGATGTACTGCGTGTTGTCGGTGGTGAACGGTGGCACCAATGGCGATTGTGGGGTAGGCAGATGTGGCTGGCGCCAGACCACGCGCATCCTCCGCGGATTGGTGACATCGACGATGGTCCACCCCATTCCGCCGTTTCCGCAGTAAGCAAACCTGCCCCTTCGCTGATCGACAACTCGAAATTCATAGGTCTGATCCCAGCCTTCGGCGCGGGGTTGACCCGGGAGCCTCATATCGTTGAAACCAAGGATTTCGAGACCCACGATGTCTCCATAGCTCGGTTGCATGAGCGGGAGACCGTCGTCGTGGAAAGCCCAACTGGCGCCGGTGACGCCTAAACTGGCGCCGGCGCCAGCCGCCTGCAAAAACCTTCTTCGATTCATAGTCATGATTTCCTCCTCCAATTGTTAATGACTACACGGTACTTCTCGCCTATCAGTGCAGATCGCCGTGGACGACTCTGCCGCCTTGCAGCGTGAGAACAGACTTGATCTTTGGAATTCGCTCCTCGGGAACGGTCAGGTAGTGGCGCGTATCGAGCACCACCGTCCCCATGGTTAACTGCGTTATGTCGGACGGATCGCGCATACTGGCATAGGCGCAATGACCGCGATCGTCGACAATGATCTGCAGGTCGCCAAGCAGAATGATTGTTCCCCCAAGTACCGCGCACACACTATGAACGCCCGCCGCACAACACAAATGCTGTTTACTCATCAATTAATTACCTCGCCAAATAAATACGGCGGCATAGGCTTGAAAATTCAGCTTTTTCTCCTCAGATAAAGTGTCTCCCTATGGAATCCTTCCACGGCACCACCATTCTTTCCGTGCGCCGCGGCGCGAGCGTGGCGCTCGGCGGCGACGGCCAGGTGACCCTCGGCAACGTCGTCGTCAAAGGCGGCGCGAAGAAAGTCAGGCGCCTGTACCAGGACCGCATCCTCGCCGGGTTCGCCGGCGGCACGGCGGACGCGTTCACGCTGTTCGAGCGCTTCGAAGGCAAGCTCGACAAGCACCAGGGCAACCTGATGCGCTCGGCGGTCGAGCTCGCCAAGGACTGGCGCACCGACCGCATCCTGCGGCGGCTCGAGGCGATGCTGGCCGTCGCCGACCGCGAGCACTCGCTGATCATCACCGGCATGGGCGACGTGCTCGAGCCCGAGCACGGCATCGTCGCCATCGGCTCGGGCGGCCCCTACGCGCAGGCTGCCGCGAAGGCCCTGCTGGAAAACAGCTCCCTGTCCGCCAAGGACATCGTCGAGAAGTCGCTCGCCATCGCCGCCGATCTTTGCATCTATACGAATCACCAGCGCAGCATCGAGGTGCTCGAATGAACCTGAAAGACGGCATGAGCGGCATGACGCCGCCGGAGATCGTGCACGAGCTCGACAAGTACATCGTCGGGCAGGGCAGAGCGAAGCGCGCGGTCGCCATCGCGCTGCGCAACCGCTGGCGGCGCCTCCAGGTCGCCGAGCCCCTTCGTCAGGAGATCACGCCGAAGAACATCCTGCTGATCGGCCCGACCGGCGTGGGCAAGACCGAAATTGCCCGTCGCCTGGCGCGGCTCGCCGACGCGCCGTTCATCAAGGTCGAGGCGACCAAGTTCACGGAAGTGGGCTACGTCGGCCGCGACGTCGACAGCATCGTGCGCGACCTGGTCGAGATCAGCGTCAAGCAGACCCGCGAGCAGGCGACGCGCCGCGTGCGCACGCGGGCGCAGGAAGCTGCCGAGGAGCGGATTCTCGATGCCCTTCTGCCTTCCCCCAGAACTGCTGAATTGGACGAAAACCCGACCCGGCAAAAGTTCAGGAAGAAGCTGCGCGAGGGCGAGCTCGACGACAAGGAGATCGACATCGAGGTGGCGGCGAGCCAGCCGCAGATGGAGATCCTCGCCCCGCCGGGCATGGAGGAGCTCACCTCGCAGATCCAGGGCATGCTGTCCAACCTCGGCGGCGCTCGGCGGCGGCTGCGGCGCATGAAGATCCGCGAGGCGGCCCAGCTGCTGACCGAGGAAGAGGCAGGCCGGCTGGTCAACGACGACGAGCTCAAGTCGCGCGCCCTCGCCAACGCCGAGCAGAACGGCATCGTGTTCCTCGACGAGATCGACAAGATCACGAGCCGCGGCGACGTCGGCGGCCCCGACGTCTCGCGCCAGGGCGTGCAGCGCGACCTGCTGCCGCTGGTCGAAGGCACCACGGTCTCGACCCGCTACGGCATGGTGAAGACCGACCACATCCTGTTCATCGCCTCGGGCGCGTTCCACCTCGCTCGGCCCTCGGACCTGATCCCCGAGCTGCAGGGGCGCTTCCCGATCCGCGTCGAGCTCGACTCGCTGTCGGTAGAGGACTTCGAGCGCATCCTCGTGTCCACCGATGCCAGCCAGGTGAAGCAGTACCAGGCGCTGCTCGAGACCGAGGGCCTGAAGGTGGAGTTCAGGCCGGAAGCCATCCGCCGCATCGCGGAGATCGCCTTCCAGGTGAACGAGAAGACCGAGAACATCGGCGCCCGGCGGCTTTACACCGTGCTGGAAAAGCTGCTCGAGGAGGTTTCCTTCGACGCCAGCAAGCGCGGGCCGGGAGCGGTGACGATCGACGCCGCCTACGTCGACGCCCGGCTCAGCGAACTCGCCAAGAACGAGGACCTGGCCCGCTACGTTCTTTGAGGGGCGCTTTTTTCAGCTCTTCTTCAAGGCATCTCCTGCAAAGGCAGCCGCGCACTCGAGCTGCGCACCGCAGACCGGGCAGCGGATTTCATCCAAGCTGCTTTACCGCCTCGCGCAGGAACTCCATTTGCTTTTTGAAATTGGTGCAACCGTCGCAGATCGCGAGGTGCACGCGCAGCCGCAGGCGCTCGATGAAGCCGAGCCGCCGGTCGAGACCCTGGGAAACCAGGCGCGAAACCTCCTTGCACGTGGGCATCATCTGCCGAACCAGTTTTGTTCGAGACACAGGCGCAGCGCCATCCGCGCGCGGTAGAGCAGCACCCAGCAGTGGGTCGCGGTCACGCCGAGTTCCTTACAGATCTCGTCAGTCTCGAAGCCGAGGTGCTCGCGCAGCATGAAGGCCTGCGCGGTCCTGGCGGGCAGGCGCGACAGGCATTCCTCGAGCTTGACGAAGAACTCCTTCTGCTCGAGCGCCGCGTCCGGATCGGCCCAGGCGGAGGGCATTTCGCGCCAATGGCCGGTCTCGTCGAATAATTCCTCCATCTGGTCTTCGTCGGCTGCTGGCGCTTCCCGGCTGGCGCGGCGGATGGCGTCGACGATCTTGTGCTTGAGGATCCCGGTCAGCCAGGTGCGCAGGTTGGAGCGTCCGCCAAAGCTCGCTTCCCCCGCCAGCGCCGCGAGCAGGGTCTCCTGGACGACGTCCTCGGCGGTAGGCCGGTCGCGAAGCTGCAGCGCGGCATACCGCAGGAGGTAGGGCCGTTCTCCCTCCACCCGGGTCCGGAAGTCGCTCATGGCCAAAGATTCTAGGAGTCTTGAAACCGGCTGGGCAGCCCCTACATGGAGCGTATGCAGTTTAAGGAAAGGAGAAAGCAAATGGCTAACATTACCCGATTCGATCCGTTCAACGAGCTGGTCGATGACCTGTTCAAGGGCTTTCTGGTGCGTCCCCTCGCGGTGGAAGGGCGCGTCGAGCTGCCCCGCATGAAGGTCGACGTGGCCGAGAAAAACGGCGCCTACCTAGTCACCGCCGAGATCCCGGGCGTCAGCAAGGAAGACATCCAGGTCACCATCGACGGCGCGCAGGTAACGCTGGCCGCTGATGTCAAGCGCGAGAAGGAAGTCTCGCAGGACGAGCGCGTGCTCCACACCGAGCGCACCTTCGGCAAGGTCACGCGCAGCTTCACGCTGCCGCAGGAGGTGGACGAGGCGAAGGCCGAGGCCAAGTACCACGACGGCGTGCTCGAGCTGACACTGCCGAAGAAACAGGCAGCCGCGCAGAAGCGGATCACCATCCAGTAACTCTTCCCGCAGCACAGCTCCGGGGGCCGGCAAAACGCCGGCCCTTTTGTTTTGTAGAATGCCCCCGGGATGAACGCGCCTTTCAACCACAGCCCGCAGGCCGCGGAGAAGGCGCGCATCCTGGCCGAGGCGCTGCCCTACATCCAGCGCTTCCACGGCAAGACCATCGTGGTGAAGTTCGGCGGCAACGCCATGACCGACGAGGAGCTGAAGGCCGGCTTCGCGCGCGACGTGGTGCTGCTCAAGCTGGTCGGCATGAACCCGGTGGTGGTGCACGGCGGCGGGCCCCAGATCGAGCAGCTGCTCGCGCGCCTGGGCAAGAAGGGCGAGTTCGTGCAGGGCATGCGCGTCACCGACAGCGAGACCATGGACGTGGTCGAGATGGTGCTCGGCGGCCAGGTCAACAAGGAAGTGGTGGAGCTCATCAACCAGGCGGGCGGCAAGGCGGTCGGCCTGACCGGGCAGGACGGCGCCTTCATCCGCGCGCGCAAGATGCTGCTGCCTTCGAAGGAGAACGGCCACATCGACCTCGGCCAGGTGGGGGAAATCGACTCGATCGACCCCTCGGTGATCCAGGCGCTCGAGGCCGGCGGCTTCATCCCGGTGGTGGCGCCGATCGGCACCGGGTCGGACGGCACGACCTACAACATCAACGCCGACCTGGTCGCCGGCAAGCTTGCCGAGGTGCTGCGCGCCGAGAAGCTGGTGGTGCTGACCAACACGCCGGGCGTGCTCGACAAGGCCGGCAAGCTGCTGACGGGGCTGACGCCGAAAAAGATCGACGACCTGGTGGCGAAAGGCGTGGTCTCGGGCGGCATGCTGCCGAAGATCGGCTCGGCGCTCGACGCCGCGCGCAGCGGCGTGAAGAGCGTGCACATCATCGACGGCCGCGTGCCGCACGCGCTGCTCCTCGAAGTGCTCACCGACCAGGGCGTCGGCACGCTCATCCGAAGCAAATAAGAGCCGTGAGGATCGCCCGGAGGAGTTGGTGCGCGTTGCACGTTTAGAGCCTTCACGGCGGGTGTGGATCTTCGATCTCGACGACACGCTGCACGACGCGGCGGCGGGCATCTTTCCGTCGATGCACGAGCAGATCAACGCCTACCTGAAGCGCCATTTCGGCGTCGACGATGCCGGGGCGGATGCAATGCGGCGCCGCTTCTGGCTGCGCTATGGCACCACGCTGAAGGGCCTGATGCGCCACCACGGCACCGACCCGCGCCATTTCCTGCGCGAGACGCACCGCTTCCCGCAGCTGGCGGACATGGTGGTGCACGAGAACGCGCTGCGGCATGCGCTCGCACGCCTCGGCGGCAGGAAGCTGCTGTTCTCCAATGCGCCGCGCCATTACGTCGACCAGGTGCTGCAGGCGCTCGGCGTCGGGCGTTTCTTCGACGCGGTATACAGCATTGAAGACGCGCGCTATCTGGGCAAGCCCGCCCTGCACGGCTTTCACGTGCTGCTGCGCAACCACGACCTCGACCCGCATCGCTGCGCCTTCGTCGACGACGCGCTGGACAACCTGCGCACGGCGCACCGCCTCGGCATGTCGACCGTGTGGGTCAGCCGTGACCGGCGCCGCGCGCCCTTCGTGGACTGGCGCGTGCGCTCGGTGACAGAACTCCCCCGCTTGGTGTTCCGCTAGGGCTCGGCTTAGAATCTGCGCCGGTCGGTCCTTTCCCCCCCATGCCCCGCGCCAAAGGCGAACGCAGGCTCGAGATCCTGAAAGCGCTCGCGCACATGCTCGAGGCGCCGAAATGGGAGCGCATCACCACCGCGGCGCTGGCCGAGAAGCTCGACGTCTCCGAAGCCGCGCTCTACCGGCACTTCGCCTCCAAGGCGCAAATGTACGAAGGGCTGATCGAGTTCATCGAGAGCTCGGTTTTCACCCTCGCCAACCGCATCGCCGAGGACGAATCCGACGGCCGCCGCCAGGCCGACAAGCTGGTCGAGATGCTGCTCGCGTTCGCCGAGAAAAACCCCGGGATGGTGCGCGTGATGACCGGGGACGCGCTGGTCGGCGAGCACGAGCGGCTGCAGGCGCGGATGAACCAGTTCTTCGACCGCTTCGAGGCTACGCTCAAGCAGTCGCTGCGCGCCTCGGAGGATGGGGATGCGGCAAGCCGCGCCGGGACGTTGCTGCGCTACTCGATCGGCTGCCTGCACCAGTACGCCAAGAGCGGCTTCGCGAAGAAGCCCACCGAGAGCTTCAACGCCCAGCGCCGCTTCCTGCTCTGATCAGGGACAGACCACGTTTTCAAGCCGGCTGGAACAGCTCGATCGGATTGCCGTCAGGGTCCTCGAGCTGGATCTGCTTTCCTCCCGGGCCTGATTCGATTTCGTTGCGGAAACTCAAGCCAAGGCCGGTCCTGCCCGGTGATCGAGCTTGAAGCCGACGTGCTCGGTATAGAAGGCGATCGAACGATCGACGTCCTTGGTCAGGTAACGGATTGCCGCCATGGCTCTGTGAAAAACGTGGTCTGTCCCTGATTATCGGCTGCAGACCTTGCAGCCGGGGTCTTTCGCGACCTTGACGCTGCGCCAGTCGGCGCTTTTCGCATCGAGGAGCAGGAGGCGCCCGTTCAGCGAGTTGCCGACCTCCGCCAGCAGCTTGATCGCTTCCATCGCCTGCAGCGCGCCGACGACCCCGGTGAGCGGGGCGAAGACGCCCATCACCGAGCACTGGACTTCCTCGACCTGCGCGTCCTCGGGAAAGAGGCATGCATAACAAGCGGAATTTTCTTTGGTCAAATCGAAAACTGCCACCTGGCCGTCGAAGCGCATGGCGGCGCCGGAGACGAGCGGCTTGCGCTGCTGCACGCAGCCGCGGTTGAGGGCGTGGCGCGTGGCGAAGTTGTCCGTGCAGTCGAGAACGACATCGTTTTTCGAGATCAGCTGCTCGATTTGATCGCCTTCGATGCGCGCCGCGATCTCGACGACTTCAACTTCGGGGTTGACGGCGTTGAGGGCCGCACGTGCCGCTTCGACTTTCCTCGCGCCGACCGAGTCGGTGCGATAGAGGATCTGCCGCTGCAGGTTGGTGAGATCGACCTTGTCGGCATCAGCCAGCGTCAGCCGGCCGACACCCGCTGCCGCAAGATAGAGGGCCGCCGGGCAGCCAAGGCCGCCGGCGCCGACGATCAGCGCGGCTGCCGAGCGCAGCCGTTCCTGCCCCTCGATGCCGATCTCGGGGAGCAGGATGTGCCGGCTGTAGCGGAGGAGCTGCTCGTCGTTCAGTTAGCTTAGTTGGACGATGCGGGCTTGGTCTGGGCGACAGTCGGCGACTGGCCCTTCACCGGCTCGCCCTTGAGGTAGGCGAGCGCCTGCAGGAGCTGGAAGTCGTCCTTGCCGCCGAACTCGGGCGGCTTCTGCTCGCCCGGCGCGACGTTGCTGCCGGGGGCAGCGGGCTTCGCGCGCGGCGCGGACGGCTCGGCCTTCTCGATCTTGGCTTTACCGTTCTCCAGGTGTCGCTGCAGGTCGGCCTCGCGCACGCGGGTCGCCGTGGCGGTGTCGGACGGGTCCTCGACGACCAGGTCGGGCGTGATGCCGAGCGCCTGGATCGAGCGGCCGCCGGGCGTGTAGTAGCGCGCCGTGGTGAGCTTGATCGCCGTGTTGTTGCCCAGCGGCATGATGGTCTGCACCGAGCCCTTGCCGAAGGTCTGCGTGCCGATCACCGTGGCGCGCTTGTGATCCTGCAGCGCGCCGGCGACGATCTCGGAGGCCGACGCGGAGCCGCCGTTCACCAGCACCACCATCGGCACGGTTTTCACCGCCGATGGAATGCTCTTCAGCACGTCCTCGCCGCGGCTGCCGCGCACGTAGTCGTCCGGCGTGGCGAAGAACTTCTTCTTAGCGTCCTCGGCGCGGCCGTCGGTCGACACGATGAGCGACTTGGCCGGCAGGAACGCCGAGGAGACCGCCACGGCGCCGTGCAGGAGGCCGCCGGGGTCGTTCCTCAGGTCGAGGACCAGGCCTTTCACCTGACCTGCCCTGAACAGCGCATCGAGCTGCTTCACGAGGTTCTCGGCGGTCGCCTCCTGGAACTGCGACACGCGCACCCAGACATAGCCCGGCTCGATGGTCTTCGACTTCACGCTCTGCACGCGGATGATGGCGCGCGTCAGCGTCACCACGACCGGGACGGTTTCGCCCTTGCGGGAGATGGTCAGCGTGATCTGCGTGTTCGGCTTGCCGCGCATCTTCTTCACCGCATCGGTGAGCGTCATGCCCTTCACCGGCATCTCGTCGAGCTTGATGATCAGGTCGCCCGGCTTGATGCCGGCCTTGAACGCCGGCGTGTCCTCGATCGGCGAGATCACCTTGACGAAGCCGTCTTCCATGCCGACCTCGATGCCGAGGCCGCCGAACTGGCCCTGCGTGCCGACCTGCAGTTCCTTGAACGCTTCCTGATCGAGGTAGGCGGAATGCGGGTCGAGGCCCGTCAGCATGCCGTTGATCGCCTCGGTGATGAGCTTCTTGTCCTCGACCGGCTCGACGTAATTGGTCTTGATGGCGCCGAACACCTCGGTGAAGGCGCGCAGCTCCTCGATCGGCAGCACGGTGCGCGCCGCGCGGTCGGCGACGGCCTGGAAATTGAGGCTGATCAGCACCCCGGCGATGACGCCGATGAAGATCAGCCCGATGTTGCGAAACTTGTTATGCATAGGGATCGCTTATTTCAACTTGACCCAGCGCAGCGGGTCAAAAGCGCGGCCAAGATGCCGCAGTTCAAAGTATAAACCCGATTCCTCGTTGCCACCGCTCGCGCCGGTAGTTGCAATGCTGTCGCCAGGCGCCACGGCGTCGCCCACCTGCTTGAGCAGCGACTCGTTGTTGGCGTAGACCGAGAGGTAGGCTTCGCCGTGGTCGATGATGAGCAGGTTGCCGAACCCGCGCATCCAGTCGGCATACACGACCTTGCCGCCGGCAATCGCCCGCACCGGCTGTCCCTCAGGGGCGCGGATGAACACGCCCTTGGCTTCGGTTCCCGCCGCTCCCCTTGGAGCGCCGAACCTGCCGGTCAGTTCCCCGCGCACCGGGAGCCTCAGCTGGCCGCGCAGCGTGGAAAAGGTCACGTGCCTGTCACCGGGCTCGGGCACGCTTTCCACGAGGATGCGGCCGATGCGCTCGATCAGCCGCGCCAGCCGCGCCTCGTCGGCGCGCAGCACCCTGATTTCCTTCCGGCTCTTGCGGACCTCGCCGGCGACGCGCTCGAGCACGCGGCGCCGCTCGCGGCGCTCGGCAACAATCTTTTGACGGTCGACGCGGCTCGCGCGCTCCACCGCCAGGAGCCGTGCGTGCTGCGCCTCGGCCTCGCCCGCCAGGCGCTCGAGCTCGGCGATGCCCGCGCGGTGGGTGGCGATCAGCGACGCCGCGGCGCGCGAAACGTAGCCGAGGTAGTGCAGCGTGCGCGAGAGCGCCGAGGGGTCATCGCCGGAGAGCGCCACCCGCAGGGCGTCTGGCCCGCCCCCGGCGTAACGGGCGGCGAGCATGCGCTCGATCCCGGCCTGGCGCTCGGCGAGCGTGCGCTCGAGCGCGCGGCGTCGCTCCGCGAGCTGCGTCGCCTCGGCGCGCAGGCGCTGGCCCTCCGCCTCGAGCGCGGCGAGCGTGCGGTTGGCGTTGGAGATCGCCCGCTCGGAATCGCGCAGCGCATCGCGCGCCTCGCGCTTTTCGCTTTCCCTGCCCTCCAGTTCCTGCTGCAGCGAATCGATGCGGGAACGAAGCGCCTGCAGATCTTCCTCCCGTGGCGCGCCTTGCGCGGCGAGCGCGGCAAACGCGAGCGCGAGAAGGACAGACCGCCTCAGGCTTTGACCTTGCCTTGCGCCGACACCGCGGCGATGCGCTTCGCGACCTCCTCGGCATCGCCGAGGTAGTAGTGCCTGCGCGGCTTCAGCTTGTCGTCGAGCTCGTAGACGAGCGGGATGCCGGTGGGGATGTTCAAGCCGACAATGTCGGTGTCGCTGACGGCATCGAGATGTTTGACCAGAGCCCGCAGCGAGTTGCCGTGCGCGGCGACCAGCACGCGCTTGCCGGCGCGGACCTGCGGCGCGATCGCCGTTTCCCAGTAAGGGACGACGCGCGCCACCGTGTCCTTCAGGCATTCCGTGCGCGGCACGACAATTCCGGCGTAGCGCGGGTCGTGGGCCTCGCTGCGCGGGTCCTCCGGCGCAAGCGCGGGCGGCGGCGTGTCGTAGCTGCGGCGCCAGACGAGGACCTGCTGCTCGCCGAACTTGGCCGCCATTTCCGACTTGCTGAGACCCTGCAGCGCGCCGTAGTGGCGCTCGTTGAGCCTCCAGTCCTTCACTTCGGGCAGCCACGTCCGGTCCAGCTCGTCGAGCGCGAGCCACAGGGTGCGGATGGCGCGCTTGAGCACCGAGGTGAACGCAAGGTCGAAGGCGTAGCCGCCCGACTTGAGCAGGCGGCCTGCGGCGCGGGCTTCCTCGACGCCTTTCTGCGACAGGTCGACGTCGGTCCAGCCGGTGAAGCGATTCTCGCGGTTCCAGTCGGACTCGCCGTGCCGCAAAAGGACAAGCTTGTGCATCACGCTGAATTATAATGGCCGACCCCAGTGGATTTCGTACGCAACAACCTCCTGCTGATCGTCGTCGCGGTCGTTTCCGGCGCGATGCTGATATGGCCGCTTCTGCGCCGCACGACGGGTGGGCCGTGGGTCGACGCCTCCATGGCGACGCAGCTCATCAACCGCGAGGACGCGATGGTGGTCGACGTGCGCGACCCGGGCGAATACGGCGCCGGCCACATCCTCGGCGCGAAGAACTGGCCGCTCGATCACCTCGACGAGCGCGGCGGCGAGGCCGCCAGGCGCAAGGACAAGCCGGTGATCGTGTACTGCGACACCGGCGATCGCACCCCGAAGGCGGCGGCGGCGCTGAGGAAGCTCGGTTTCACGCGGGTGGTCAACCTCTCCGGCGGCCTGTCGGCGTGGCAGCAGGCCGGCCTGCCGGTGGAAAAGTGATGGCGCGGGTGCTGATGTACATCACCGCGGCGTGCCCGTTCTGCCAGTCGGCGGAGCGGCTGCTGCTCGAAAAGGGCGTGCGCATCGAGAAAGTCCGCGTCGATCTCGAGCCGGCCCGGCGCGCCGAGATGGTGCAAAAGAGCGGCCGGCGCACCGTGCCGCAGATCTGGATCGGCGAGCGCCACGTCGGCGGCTGCGACGATCTCTACTCCCTCGAACGCGAGGGCAAGCTGGACCCACTCCTCGAGGGCTCGCCATGAGCGAAGCGCAGCAGCCGCAGGCAAGTTTTCAAATCGAGAAGATCTACGTCAAGGACATCTCGCTGGAGATTCCCAACGCGCCGCAGGTGTTCGCGCAGCAGGTGCAGCCGCAGGTCGAAGTGCAAATCAACACCGCGGCGGCGCAGTTCGCCGAGGCCTATTTCGAGGTGACGGTGTCGGCGACCGTGACCGCGCGCGTCGAGGAGCGCACCCTGTTTCTCGCCGAGGCCGTGCAGGCGGGCATTTTCTCGGTGCGCAACGTGCCCAGTGGAGAGCTCGACCCGCTGCTCGGCGTCGCGTGCCCGACGATCCTGTTCCCGTACCTGCGCGAGACCATCTCGGACCTGATCGCGCGCGGCGGCTTCCCGCCGGTGCTGCTCAGCCCGATCTCGTTCGAGGCGCTCTACGTGCAGCGCCTGCAGCAGCGGCAGCAACAGCAGGGCGGCGAAGGGCCGCGCATCGAGGTCGCGCGTTAATGCGTTTGCTTTTACCGCCAATCTTGTTGTTTGTGACTTTCACCGCGACGGCGGGGAATTTCCGCGCTGTCGAGGAAAGCGGCGCAGTGCTCTACGATGCGCCCTCGCGCGAGGCAACGCCGGTCTATGTCCTGTCGCGCGACTATCCGCTCGAGGTGCTGGTCGAGCTCGACGCCTGGGCCAAGGTACGCGACGCCGCCGGCGCCATCAGCTGGATCGAGAAGAGGCAGCTCGGCGAGCGGCGCACGGTGGTCGTCACCGCGACGAGCGCGGACGCGCATCTGCGGCCCGAGGACGACGCGCCGGTCGCGTTCGTCGCCTCGCAGAACGTCGCGCTCGAGCTGCTCGAATCCGCCCCGGAGGGATGGGTGCACGTGCGCCACGCCGACGGTGCGGACGGGTATCTGCGCGCCGCCCTGGTCTGGGGAATTTGAGGCGGCATGGCGCGCATCGCGGTGCTCGGCGCGGGCGCCTGGGGCACCGCGATCGCCTGCGCGCTCTCGAGCCGGCTCGAGGTTGCGCTGTGGGCCCGCGACCGCGCTCAGGCCGAGGAGATTTCCGCGTCGCGCAAGAATGACCGCTATCTGCCCGGCATCGCGTTGCCCACCGCGGTCCAAGTCACCTCGCAGCTCGAACGGGCCGTCTCCGAAGCCAGGCTCGCGCTCGCCGCGACGCCGGTAGCCGGGCTGCGCGAGCTCCTTGAAGGCCTGCCCGCAGCGCAGCCCTTCGTCTGGCTGTGCAAGGGCTTCGAGGAAGGCAGCGGCTCGCTGCCGCACCAGATCGCGGAGCAGACGCTCGGCAAGAGCGCGCGCTGCGGCGCCCTCTCGGGCCCTTCCTTCGCGCAGGAGGTGGCGCGCGGACTGCCCTGCGCCCTGACGCTCGCGTCGCGCGATGCCGCTTTCGCGCGCGAGGCGGCCGGCCTGCTGCACGGCGGGCGCCTGCGCGTGTACTACAGCGCCGACCTGGTTGGCGTAGAGATCGGCGGCGCAGTGAAGAACGTGATGGCGATTGCCGCCGGTATTTCGGATGGTCTCGGGCTCGGTCACAACGCGCGCGCCGCGCTGATCACGCGCGGCCTTGCCGAGATCGCGCGCCTGGGCACGGCGCTCGGCGGCGCGCCCGAGACCTTCATGGGCCTCGCCGGCGCGGGCGACCTGATCCTGACCGCGACCGGAGACCTGTCGCGCAATCGCCGCGTCGGGCTCGAGCTGGCGCGCGGCCGCGCGCTGCGCGAGATCCTCGAGGGCCTCGGCCACGTCGCCGAGGGCGTGCGCTCGGCAAAGGAGGTCTCGCGCCTCGCCGCTGCGCGCGGCGTCGAGATGCCGGTCACCGACGCGGTCAAGGCGGTGCTGGAAGGCCGGCTCACGCCGGCGGCGGCCGTCGAGTTGCTGCTGTCGCGCGACGCGAAGATGGAGCGCTAGGCGCCGCCGGGAAAGCCGAGCTGGCGCCAGGCTTCGTACACCACGACCGCCACGGCATTCGACAGATTCAGGCTGCGATTGCCGGCCCGCATCGGCAGCTTGAGGCGCATTTCCTCCGAAAACTGATCGAGCAGGGAATTCGGCAGGCCTGCGGTTTCCGCGCCGAAGACCAGCACGTCATTTTCCGCGTACCGCACATCGGTATAGAGTTTTCGCGCTTTTGTCGTGAAAGCGAGCATGCGTCGCCCAGTGAAGTGAGCGCGACATGTGTTCCAGTCCTGGTGCAGTTTCAATTCTGCAATTTCATGGTAGTCGAGACCGGCGCGCTTGAGCTGCCGGTCGTCGATGGAGAAACCGAGCGGCTTGACCAGATGCAGGCGCGCGCCGGTATTGGCCGCGAGCCGGATCACGTTGCCGGCGTTCGGAGGGATCTCGGGCTGCACGAGGACGATCTCAAGCATCGGGCGGGAAGGTCCGCGCAACGACCCAGTTGACCACGCGCGCCGCGCCGGCGCGCTTGAGGGTTGCGGCGAGCTCATCGAGCGTCGCGCCGGTGGTCATGACATCGTCGATCACGGCGATCGCCGCGCCGTCGAGCGAGCGCTCGCAGCGGAACGCGCCGCGCACGTTGCGCGCCCGGTCCGACCACGGCAGATCGGCCTGGGCTCGCGTATTTCTTTCTCGAACGACGACGGTCAATTCGAGGCGCGCTCGGCGCTCTCTCGCGACATGGCGGGCGATTTCCGCCGCCTGGTTGTAGCCGCGCTCTCGCAGCCGCTCGTTTGAAAGCGGGACCGGAAGCACGCAGTCGGCCCTTTCTCCCGCCGGGATGCACTTCTGGAGCAAATCTCCTAAAAGCGGTGCCAGGGCGAGCTGGCTGCGGAACTTGAGCGCGTGAACCAGCGTGTCGGCCGGAAAGCGGTAAGCGAGCGCGGCGACGGTCGCATCGTAGTGCGGCGCATCGGCGAGGCATCGCCCGCAGAGCGCGCTACCGGGCGAGGGCAGCGCGCAGCGCGGGCACAGCGTGCCGGCGAGCCGCGGCAGATCGGCGTCGCAGGCCGGGCAGAGAATGCCGCGCGCCGCGCCGCGGCAAAGGAAGCAGCTGCCGCCGAACAGCAGATTCGAAAGGAATTCGCGCATGCTATCGTCTCGGCATGTGGACTGTAGCGCAGCTTTCCGCGGATCTGGCGGCGGGCAGGACGACCAGCCGCGATCTCCTCGAGCAGGCGCTCTCGCGCATCGCCGCTCCCGAGGGCGAGGGCGCGCGCGCTTTCCTCAAGCTGTACACGGACACGGCGCGCGCCGAGGCCGAGTTCTCGGACCGGCTGCGCCGCGCCGGCATCCGCCGCTCGCCGGTGGACGGCCTGCCGATCTCGCTCAAGGACCTGTTCGACGTGGCGGGGGACGTGACGCGCGCCGGCTCGAAGATCCGCGCCGAGGCCCCGCCCGCGAAAGCCGATGCGCCGGCGGTGGCGCGGCTGCGCGCGGCGGGCGCGGTGATCCTCGGCCGCACCAACATGGTCGAGTTCGCTTTCGGCGGCGTCGGATTGAATCCGCATTTCGGCACCCCAAAGAACCCCTACGACAGGAAAACGGGGCGCGTTCCCGGCGGCTCTTCTTCCGGCGCCGCGGTGGCGCAAGCCGACGGCATGTGCGTGATGGCGCTCGGCTCCGACACGCGCGGCTCGATCCGCCAGCCGGCGGCGCTGTGCGGCGTCGCGGGATTCAAGCCGACGGCGCGGCGCGTGCCGCGCGAAGGCGCCTTTCCTCTTTCCTTCACGCTCGACTCCATCGGGCCGCTCGCCAACTCGGCAGCCTGCTGCGCGATGTACGACGCGATTCTCGCCGGGGAGCCGCCGTGGCCGCTGCCGGAGATGCCGGCCAGGGGCCTGAGGCTCCTCCTGCCTCGCTCCTCGGTGCTCGAGGATCTGGATCCTCAGGTAGGGCAGGCATTCGACCTCGCTCTGGCACATCTTTCCAGGGCGGGAATGCTGGTGATTGAAGTTCCAGTACCGGCTTTCGACCGGCAGGGCGAGTACTTCAAGGGCGGCGGCCTCGCCGGGGCCGAGGCCTACCATATCCACCGGCCGTACCTCGGGCGTCTCGCCGAGTACGATCCGCGCGTCGGCAAGCGCGTGCTTCTGGGCAAGGACATCTCGGGGCCGGACTATGTCCTCATCACCGAGCTGCGCGCCGCCTACGTCCGCGAAGTCGAAGCTCTTGCGGCTGCGTTCGACGCCATCGTCATGCCGAGCGTCCCGTGCGTCGCGCCGGCGATCGCCGAGACCGAGCGCAGCGACGAGGACTATTTCCGCTGGAACTTCCGCATCATGCGCAACACCGGGCTGATCAATTTCCTCGACGGCTGCGCGCTCACGCTGCCCTGCCACGCGAAAGGCACGGCGCCGGTTGGCCTGATGCTGTGCGGGCCAGCGATGAGCGATCGCCGCATCCTCGCGGTGGCGGCCGCGGTTGAGCGGGCCCTTTCCGGCGATTGACCGGCGGGTCGCGCGCCGGCGCTTCGCTCGCGCCGCGCGCACCTACGCGAGCGCCTCACGCATGGAGGCCGAAATCGCTTCGCGCATGCTCGAGCGGCTGGATTACGTGAAGCTCTCGCCACGACGTATTCTCGATGGCGGCAGCGGGCCCGGGCGCGACGCCAGAGCGCTCACGGCACGCTACGCAGGCAGCAAGGTCATCGCGCTCGATTTTTCGCTGTCGATGCTGCCCCGGCCAGGCCTGCTTGAGCGCCTGCGCGGGCGTGCGCCCTTGGCGGTGTGCGCGGACCTGGCGCAGCTGCCGTTGCCGGAAGGAACAATCGACCTCGCGTGGTCGAACATGGCGCTGCACTGGCTGAACGAGCCGCTCGCGGCATTCCAGGAATTGCAGCGCGTGCTCGCGCCCGAGGGGCTGCTGATGTTCAGCACGCTAGGGCCCGACACGCTGAAGGAGCTGCGCGCCGCAGCGGGCGAGCGGCGCGTGCATGCCTTCCTCGACATGCACGACCTCGGCGACATGCTGGTCGCCGCCGGATTTTCGGCGCCGGTGATGGACATGGAGCTGCTCAGCCTGGCCTATCCTGACCCTTCGGGTCTTCTCGCCGATTTGCGCGCGAGCGGCCAGACCTGCGCGCGCGCCGACCGGCCGCGCGGGCTCGCGGGCAAGCGCTTCGGCGCGCGTCTGCGCTCGGCGCTCGCGCCCCACGCCACGTTCGAAGTGCTCTACGGCCACGCCTGGAAAGCCGCGCCACGAGCCGCCGAGGAATTCAAAACAGTGCGGGTTTTCAAGCGTATTCCTTGAGAGACGCTTCTCGGTTGTGGTAATTTCGGCTTCCTCGTGAGCGTGGGGCCGCTGCCATGGTCGTAGCAATCGTATTGGTTTTATTGGTCCTCGGCTCTCTCCTGTTTCACTTCCTGAGCCCGTGGTATTTCACACCGATCGCCTCCAACTGGCAGGCGATGGACGACACGATCAGCATCACGTTCTGGGTCACGGGGTTTGTCTTCGTCGCCATCAATTTGTTCATGGCCTATGCCGTGCTCCGCTACCGTTACCGCAAGGGCGGACGGGCGATGTACGAACCCGAGAACAAGAAGCTGGAATTGTGGCTCACCGGATTGACCACGGTAGGCGTCGCCGCCATGCTGGCCCCCGGCTTGTTTGTATGGGCGAAATTCGTCGAAGTGCCGAAAGACGCGGCGGTGTTCGAGGCCCTGGGAAAGCAGTGGTACTGGAGCTATCGCTTCCCCGGGAAGGACGGCAAGCTGGGTACCGTAGATGCAAAGTACGTCAGCGATAAAAATCCGTTCGGCATGAATCCCGACGATCCCGACGGACAGGACGATGTGCTGGTGGCAAGCCCCGAGCTCCATCTCCCCCTCGGCAGGCCGGTCAAGGCGCTGCTGCGCTCCGTAGACGTCCTGCACGACTTCGCGGTGCCACAGTTCCGGGCGAAGATGGATCTGGTGCCGGGCCTGGTCACCTATATCTGGTTCACCCCCACCCGGACCGGGAAATTCGACCTCCTGTGCAACGAATTATGCGGCGTCGGGCACTTCGTCATGCGTGGCAAAGTCGTCGTCGAGGAAGAGCGCGAGTTTCAGGCGTGGTTAAGCAGCCATCCGACGTTCGCGCAGACCTCGGCGCAAGCAGTCGGCGATGCGGCAGCAGGCAAGCCGCTCTATGCAGTGTGTGCCGCCTGCCATGGCTCGCAAGCGGAGGGTAACCCGGCGCTGCACGCGCCGAAATTGAGCGGGCAGGGAGACTGGTATCTGAAGCGGCAATTGAAATATTTCAAGAACGGCGCTCGGGGCACACACGACAAGGATGTGTTCGGCAAGATGATGGCGCCGATGGCGGCGACGCTGGGTGATGACGCCGCCGTCGATAACGTCGTCGCCTATATCAAGACGCTGCCGGATAATCCTGCCTCGGCCACGGTGAAGAGGAATACGACCAATGGTCAAAGGATTTATGTGACCTGCGGGGCCTGTCACGGTGCTGATGGGCGGGGCCTGCAGGCGACGAATGCCCCCCGGCTGGCGGGTATGAGCGACTGGTATCTGGTCACTCAATTGAAAAATTTCAAACAGGGTATTCGCGGCGCCCATCCGAAAGACATGTACGGTCCGCAGATGGCATCGATGGCCGCAATTCTGCCCGATGACCAGGCGACCAATGACCTCGTTGCCTACATCAATACCTTGCGCTGACCGGCCTATTGTTATAATGACCGGACCTCAAGCGGAGAGGAAATCTTGATGAGTTCCGTCGCGCATGACGCAAGCCTTTTTGTCCCGCCTGCGGAAGTCGAAGAGGTAGAGCTTTACCATCCGAAAACTTTCGTCGGCAAGTACATCTGGAGCCAGGACGCCAAAATCATCGCCGTCCAGTACGCGATTACCGCGATCGGGATCGGGCTGGTGGCGTTGGTGCTGTCGTGGTTGATGCGGCTGCAGCTGGGGTTCCCGGACCGCTTCTCCTTTATCGACCCGAGCAACTACCTTCAGTTTGTCACCATGCACGGCATGATCATGGTGATCTACCTGCTGACCGCGTTGTTCCTGGGGGGGTTTGGCAACTACCTCATCCCGCTGATGGTCGGCGCCCGCGACATGGTTTTCCCCTACGTCAACATGGTGAGTTACTGGGTCTATCTATTCGCCGTGCTGTTGCTGACGGCGAGCTTCTTCGTGACCGGCGGGCCCACGGGCGCCGGCTGGACCCTGTACCCGCCCCAGGCGATTTCCCAGGGCACCCCGGGGGCGAGTGCGGGAATTATCTTGATGCTCGTTTCCCTGGCTTTCTTCATCATCGGATTCACCATGGGGGGCCTGAACTACGTGGTGACGGTGTTGCAGGCGCGCACGCGAGGGATGACGCTGATGCGGCTGCCCTTGACGGTATGGGGAATTTTCATGGCCACCGTGCTGGCGCTGTTGGCCTTTCCCGCCTTGTTCGTCAGCGCCATCATGATGATTCTGGACCTGACACTGGGCACGAGTTTCTTCATGCCCGCCGTCGTCTCGATGGGAAAACAGACTGGCCACGCGGGAGGCAACCCGCTGTTGTTTCAACACCTGTTCTGGTTCTTCGGTCATCCCGAGGTCTACATCGTCGCCCTGCCGGCCTTCGGCATGGTCTCCGACCTGCTCAGTGTCCATGCAAGAAAAAACATCTTCGGCTATCGGATGATGGTGTGGGCGATCGTGGCCATCGGCGCGCTCAGTTTCCTGGTGTGGGCGCACCACATGTACGTCAGCGGCATGAACCCGTACTTCGGCTTCTTTTTCGCCACCACCACGCTGATCATCGCCGTCCCCACGGCCATCAAGGTCTACAACTGGGTCCTGACGCTGTGGCGCGGCAACATCCACCTCACCGTCCCGATGCTGTTTGCCATCGCGTTCATCTTCACGTTTATCAACGGCGGGTTGACGGGCCTGTTTCTCGGTAACGCGACCGTGAGCGTCCCGCTTTCTGACACCATGTTCGTGGTCGCGCATTTCCATATGGTGATGGCCATTGCGCCCATCCTGGTGGTGTTCGGGGCGATCTATCACTGGTACCCCAAGATCACCGGGCGGATGCTGAACGACACCCTCGGCAAATTTCACTTCTGGGTCACCTTCCTCGGGAGCTATGGCATCTACTATCCCATGCATTACCTGGGAATGATGGGCGTGCCGCGCCGGTATTATGCAATTGGAGGTACGGACTTCATCCCCGCATCGGCCCACTTCGTGAACGAGTGGATCACCATTGCGGCGTTGATCGTGGGCGCCGTGCAGCTGGTGTTCCTGTACAACCTCATCTGGAGCTATTTCAAAGGCAGGCCGTCGGGCAGCAACCCCTGGAACGCCACCACATTGGAGTGGCAAACCCCCCACACCCCGCCGAGGCATGGCAACTTCGGCCCGACGCTGCCGTTGGTGTACCGCTGGGCCTACGATTACAGCGTGCCGGGCGCCGAGCAGGACTTCATCCCGCAAAACGTCCCGCCGCGAGAGGTCACCCGCACCAGCAACAAGACGTAGGCGGCGAGGAATCCGACGACGTGAGCAGGTTCCATCAGCTGATGCTCAAGCCGTGGGTGCCCGCCGAGGGTATCGTCGAAGATCTTGGCGATCGAGACACATCTTCGCGGGCAGCGAGGAAACTCGCCCTGAGGGTGTTTCTTGCGGTGGTCGCGGTCCTGTTCACGCTTTTGGTCATCGCCTATGCAGGCCGCATGGCGTATGAGGACTGGCGTCCCGCGCCTCAGCTGAAGCTGTTATGGGCGAATACGTTTGTGCTGATATTGAGCAGCGTCGCCTTGCAGTGGGCGCAGCATTCAGTACGCCGCGGGCGGATGGACGCCATGCGGGTCGGCCTGCTTGCTGCCGGCGCCTTCACGGTTGTTTTTCTGTTCGGGCAAGTCCTGGCCTGGCGGCAGCTGAGCGCGATGGTGTATTTCGAAATGACCAACCCCGCCATCGCGTTTTTTTATCTGATCACAGGACTGCATGGGGTGCACCTGCTGGGCGGTCTGGTGGCCTGGGGCAGAACCGTCGCCAAGCTGTGGGGCGATTTTGACGTGGCGAAAATCAGGCACAGCGTCGAGCTGTGTACTCTTTACTGGCACTTCCTGCTTGGGGTTTGGGTGGTCCTTTTTGGTCTGCTGTTTTCAGGGAATAATCTGGACATCTTGCTGAAGCTCTGCGGGATCAGGTAACAGGCCCAAAAGAAAATGACACCAGCTCAGACAAGCACAGCAGATCCCGTCGCGTTGCCTGAAGGCATCCAAGGCATCGTCGCCGACTGGTCCTCGGACCAGCGGGCGTTCAAGAACGTCCCCTGGGGCAAGGCGATGATGTGGATCTTCCTCCTCAGCGATACCTTCATCTTCAGTTGCTTCCTGATCTCGTACATGACGGTGCGCATGTCCACCACGGACCCCTGGCCCAACCCGAGCGAGGTTTTCGCCTTGACGCTCTGGGGCAAGAAAATCCCGCTCATCCTGATCGCCATCATGACCTTCATCCTGATCAGCAGCAGCGGGACGATGGCCATGGCCGTCAACTTCGGCTACCGAAAAGATCGCGTCAAAACCTTTTTCTTGCTGCTGATCACCGCGGCATTGGGGGCCACGTTCGTCGGCATGCAGGCGTTTGAGTGGACCAAGCTGATCGTCGATGAGGGGATACGTCCCTGGGGCAACCCCCTGGGCGCGGCGCAGTTCGGCGCGGCTTTTTTCATGATCACGGGTTTCCACGGCACTCACGTGTCGATCGGCGTGATTTTCCTGATCATCGTGGCTATAAAGGTCATACGGGGAGATCTGGATCACGAGAGGCCGGGCTTCTTGACCGGCAGGAAGGGAAAATACGAGATCGTCGAGATCATGGGCTTGTACTGGCACTTCGTCGATCTGGTGTGGGTATTCATCTTCGCAGTTTTCTATCTTTGGTGAGGTAAATCGTGGCGGCGCACGTAGAGGGGCAGCAGCATCCTATCGGCATCTATCTCAAGATCTGGGGATTGCTGTTCGTTCTCAGCACGGCGTCCTATCTTGTCGACTACTTCCACCTTCAGGGTTACCTCAGGTGGTTTCTGATCATCGCCTTCATGCTGCTGAAAGCGGGGCTGATCGTGGCCGTCTTCATGCACATGCTCTGGGAGCGGCTGGCCATGATGTATGCCATTTTGGTCCCGACGCTGTTGCTGATGGTGCTGTTGGGCATTGGAGCACTCGAAGCGGACTACACTTTTTTTACTCGCGGTGTGTTTTTCCTGAGGGGATTGCTCTAGCGCAACGAGTGAATTGCTGCCGATGACCAAAATTTCGATCATTCTCGGGGTCAGCGTGGTGCTGATGCTGTTTATGTTCCTTCTCGTGGGCCATCACCGCGACATCCCCGACCGGGTCCGACAGGACCGCAGCGAGCTGCTGGGCGCCGGTTCGAGTGCCGTTGGCCAGATCAGCGTCCCTGCAGCGGACAGTCAGCGGGAGCCTGTAAAAAAAGCGGCGGGCGCGCCGGCGCCCAGCCGCCCCTGAGCAACGCCGGGGGTCAGGGCCTCAAGCTCGCGCACCACTTTGAACCGCTTGCTGATCGCCTCCGCATCATGGGGCGGCGTGAACACGGCATGATATCGGGCTAGCGGATCCACCAGAAATACCGCCGCAGTGTGATAGACGGGGTAGTTTTCCATACCCGGTGTGATCGCAACCTGATACGCGGCGCCGAGTTGACTCGCCAGGTTACCGATCTGCGCGTTGTCTCCCGTCACGCCGAGAAAGGTGGTATCAAAATATTCCACGTATTGCCCGAGCTTGCTAGCGGTATCGCGATTTGGATCTACCGAGACAAAGACGAACTGGAGATCTTCGGCGCCGACCGTATTCTTGGCAATGTTGTCACGCACGCGGGCCAGCACCGCCAGCGTCGTCGGACAGACGTCCGGGCAGTAGGTGAAGCCGAAAAAGAGAAACGACCATTTACCCTTCAAGCTCGCAAGATCAAATACCCGATTCTTGTCATCGGTGAGCGCAAAGGCGGTAAGCGGCTTCGGGTCAGGAAACAATGTGATCACCTGATCCGGCAGCAACACGGCGCGCGAATCGTGTTCCCGATAGACGTCCGCGAGCCACGCTCCGGCAAGTATCGCGGCCAGCGCGACGCTTGTTATCATGATGCTGAATTTGAGAGACATAACCGGTAGAACCGGAACAACCCCAAAAGTTTCCTTCAATCAGTCAGGCCTTCTTCACGTACCCCGAACACCAGCCCTTGCCGGCTACTTGCTTGTTCGCGAAGATCGGACAGGCGCCCCATGCGTCAGTGGGCTTGCCCTGATAGAAGGTGCAGTTCGCACAGTTCTGTCCGGCCACGTATTTCGCGAACTTGGCCTTGTCCACCTTGCTTGCGTCGTGCTTGTAGCCGAGGCTTTGCGCCTGCGCATCTTTCTCGTCCAACCTGGCGGCCTGCGCGGCGGCCCTGCCGGCACTGCCTGCGATCGCGGCCGACACCACCGCGAGCGAACCCGCTTTCAGGAAATCGCGACGGCCGGTACTGATACGGTTTTGCTTCATTTGGCTGGTCTCCACACGGTTGAGATAAAACTGCCTGCGGCGCCATCATAAATCATCGCCGGTTCTTGGCTATACTGCGCAGACTCGCAAAGCCGCTTCGATGCCGATCTCAAGTGCAACTGCTCGATTTCCTCGGGCACCCAGCATCGCAGCCTGCGCGGCCGTTTTCCTCGGGTTGACCTTTTCGGGCCTGGCGCTGGCGCTGGAGTGGAACCTGCAGCCGGCCGCAAGCAGGCTCGCCGCCGAGATTCAGGACCTGCACGAGTACGTGATGATCCTGTGCGCCGCGATCTTCGTCGGCGTGTTCGGCTTCATGTTCTGGTCGGTGTACGCGCACCGCAAGTCAAAGGGCCACCAGGCCGAGGAGTTCCACGAGCACACCACGGTCGAGATGCTCTGGACGGCGATTCCGGCGCTGATCCTGGTCCTGATCGCCTGGCCGGCGACCCGCCTCGTGGTGGCGCAAAAGGACACCACGGCGGCCGACCTGACGATCAAGGTCACCGGCATCCAGTGGAAATGGGCCTACGACTACCTCAAGGGCGAAGGCGAGGGCATCAGCCTGATCTCGACCCTGAGCACGCCGCGCGAGCAGATCGAAGGCCACGCGCCGAAGGGCGAACACTATCTGCTCGAGGTGGACAACGAGCTGGTGGTTCCGGTCAACAGGAAGATCCGCATGATCACCACCGCCGCCGACGTGGTGCATTCGTGGTGGGTGCCCGCCTTCGGCGCCAAGCAGGACGCGATTCCCGGCTTCCTGCGCGACACCTGGTTCCGGGCCGAGAAGACCGGAGTGTTCCGCGGCCAGTGCGCCGAGCTGTGCGGCAAGGAGCACGGCTTCATGCCGATCGTGGTGCGGGTGGTTTCGCAGGAGAACTACAGCAAGTGGGTCGGCGAGAGGAAAAAGGCGCTGCTCGCGCAGGCCGACGACCCGAACAAGAAGTGGAGCCTCGAGGAACTGAAGGCGCGCGGCGAGAAGGTCTACGCGGCGACCTGCGTCGCCTGCCACCAGGCCTCCGGCCAGGGCTCGCCGGCGGTGAAAGCGCCCGCGCTCGCCGGCAACAACTTCGTCACCGCTGAACCGGGCCCGATCGACACGGTGCTGAACGGACGCCCGAACACCGCGATGCAGGCGTTCGGCAAGCAGCTATCGGATACGGAGATTGCCGCGGTGATTACCTACGTGCGCAATTCCTGGGGGAACAAGGCAAGCGATGTGCAGCCGGCTGAAGTCAAAGCGCGGCGCAAATAAGCTAGGAGAACCGGGATGAGTGCAGTCATCGACCACGACCACGCGCACGATCACCATGACCACCACGGCGGTTATGGCGGGATCATGCGCTGGATCACCACCACCAACCACAAGGACATCGGCACGCTGTACCTGTGGTTCAGCTTCCTCATGTTCGGCGTCGGCGGGATCATGGCGGTGGCGATCCGCGCCGAGCTGTACTCGCCCGGCCTGCAGTTCGTCGACCCCGACTTCTTCAACCAGCTGACCACCATGCACGGCCTGATCATGATCTTCGGCGCGATCATGCCGGCCTTCGTCGGCTTCGCCAACTGGCAGATCCCGATGATGATCGGCGCGCCCGACATGGCGTTCGCGCGCCTCAACAACTGGTCGTTCTGGCTGCTGCCGTTCGCCGCGACGCTGCTCGCCCTGTCGTTCCTGATGCCGGGAGGCGCGCCCGGGGTGGGCTGGACGATGTACGCGCCACTCACCGTGCAGATGGGCATGGGCATGGACTTCACCATCTTTGCCGTCCACCTGCTCGGCATGAGCTCGATTCTCGGCTCGATCAACATCATCACCACCATCCTCAACATGCGCGCGCCCGGAATGACGCTGCTGAGGATGCCGCTATTCGTGTGGACCTGGCTGATCACCGCCTATCTGCTGCTGGCGGTGATGCCGGTGCTCGCCGGCGCGGTCACCATGACGCTCACCGACCGGCACTTCGGCACCACTTTCTTCAACGCCGCCGGCGGCGGCGACCCGGTGCTCTACCAGCACATCTTCTGGTTCTTCGGCCACCCCGAGGTGTACGTCGTCGCGCTGCCGGCGTTCGGCGTGATCTCCCAGGTGATCCCGGCGTTCTCCAGAAAACCGCTGTTCGGCTACGCCTCGATGGTCTACGCCACCTCGGCGATCGCGATCCTGTCGTTCATCGTCTGGGCGCACCACATGTACACCACGGGCATCCCGGTGACCGGGCAGCTGTTCTTCATGTACGCGACGATCCTCATCGCGGTGCCCACCGGCGTCAAGGTGTTCAACTGGGTGGCGACGATGTGGAAGGGGTCGCTGTCGTTCGAGACGCCGATGCTGTTCGCGCTCGGCTTCCTGTTCATGTTTACCCTCGGCGGCTTCACCGGCCTGGTGCTGGCGCTGGTGCCGGTCGACATCCAGCTGCAGGACACCTACTACGTGGTGGCGCACTTCCACTACGTGATGGTGGCGGGGGCGCTGTTCGCGGCTTTCGCCGGCATCTATTTCTGGCTGCCGAAGTGGACCGGCAAGATGTACGACGAGACGCTCGGCAAGATCCACTTCTGGCTGACGCTCGTCTTCCTCAACATGATCTTCTTCGTGCAGCATTTCCTCGGCCTCGCCGGCATGCCGCGGCGCATCCCGGACTATCCGCTGATGTTCGAGACCTGGAACAAGATCTCGTCGCTCGGCGCGTTCGGCATGGGCCTGGCGCAGCTGCTGTTCCTTTATATCGTGGTGAAGTGCATCCGCAGCGGGGCGCCTGCGCCGCAGAAGCCCTGGGAAGGCGCCGACTCGCTCGAGTGGACGCACCTGCCGACGCCGGTGCCGTACCACAGCTTCGAAACCCCGCCGGTACTGCATTGACCAAGAACCTCAAGACGGCACTCGTCCTGGCCTCCATCGCCCTGATGTTCTTCGCCGGCATCATCGCGAGGTACTGGTTTTCGAATCGATGAACCTCGAACAGGCAAACCGGCGGCTGTGCACGCGCCTCGCGGTGATCGCGCTCGGCATGTTCGGTTTCGGCTTCGCGCTCGTTCCCTTCTACGGCCAGATTTGCGCGGCGCTCGGCGTGAACAGCCTGACGCAACGCGACAGCGTTTCCAATACGCAGATCGATGCATCCCGCACGGTGACCATCGAGCTCGATTCCAACACCCACGATCTGCCCTGGCGCTTCCGGCCGCTCGTCAATCACCTGCAGGTCCACCCCGGCGAGCTCGCCACGGTGGAGTACGAAATCGTCAACCAGCGCGCCGCGCCGGTGACCGGCCAGGCGGTGCCGAGCTACGGCCCGCAGTTCGCCGGCGAGTACTTCAAGAAGCTCGAATGCTTCTGCTTCACGCAGCAGACGCTGGCGCCCGGCGAGACGCGGCGCATGCCGGTGACCTTCGTGGTGGATCCGAAGCTGCCCAGGGACGTGAATACGATCACGGTTTCCTACACCTTCTTCGAGGTCGCGGGCCGCGGAGGGAAGTCGTGATGCACGCGGTCAAGGCGGTGCTCTCCGGCTTCATCGGCATTCGGCGCAGGGCCGATGCCGAGAAAACGCCGCTAAACCCGGTGCACGTGGTCATCGTCGCCTTGGTGTCGGTCGTGCTTTTCGTACTGACTTTGGTCACGATCGTGCACTTCGTGACCCGCTGAACCAGGGGAACAAAATGACGCAAAACGCATCCACGCACGGCCGGCAACAGCGCTACTCGGTGCCGCAGCCGGCGCCTTGGCCGATCATGGGCTCGGCGGCGCTGCTCCTGATGGCGATCGGCGGGGTATTCGTGATGAACGGCACCCGCGCCGGCTGGGCGTCGATCGGCGCCGGCTTCCTGCTGCTCGTCTACATGATGGTGCGCTGGTTCGGCGACGTGATCCGCGAGTCCGAAGGCGGCAAATACGGGGGCTGGGAGGATCTGTCGTTCCGCTGGGGGATGAGCTGGTTCATTTTCTCGGAGGTGATGTTCTTCGGCGCGTTCTTCGCAGCCCTGTTCTGGGCGCGGGTTTATTCGGTGCCGGACCTGGGGAGCATCGAAAGCAACGCGCTGATGTGGCCGGGGTTCGCGCCCCGCTGGCCCAGCGCAGGGCCGGCCTTCGAGGAGCAGTTCACGCCGATGGCGGCGTGGGGCATCCCGGCCATCAACACGCTGCTGCTGCTTTCGTCGGGCGTGACCGTAACCATGGCGCACTGGGCGCTGAAGGAGAACGACCGCAGGCAGCTGATTCTGTTCCTCGCGCTGACCGTTGCGCTAGGGGTGCTGTTTATCGGCCTGCAGGCCTACGAGTACGGCCACGCGATCCGCGAGCTGAACCTGAAGCTCTCGACCGGCATCTACGGCTCGACCTTCTACATGCTGACGGGGTTCCACGGCTTCCACGTCACCTGCGGCGCGATCATGCTGACGGTGATCCTGGTGCGCTGCATCCGGGGCCACTTCACGCCCGACCATCACTTCGGCTTCGAGGGGGCCGCCTGGTACTGGCACTTCGTCGACGTGGTGTGGCTGGGCCTGTTCATCTTCGTTTACTGGCTCTAGAGCCTGCCCTTGATCCAGCCGAAGTAATACCCGGCCATCAGGAACGCGAACAGGCCAACCGACAGGCCCACGCGCAAGGCGAGGGCCTTGACCGCGCGCTTCGAGCCGCTGCGGTCCTGGTAGATGAACACCAGCGCCGAGAACAGGCTCGCCACGATCAGCACGAACACCGCGACCACGAAGTAGCGAAGCATGCTTGCAGGATACTCTTTCCGACCGCGCAGATGGCCGCTCGCGCTGGCTGCAGTGGCGTGCGGCGCCGGCATCGCGCTCGGCAACTGGCAGACGCGCCGCGCCGAGGAAAAGCGCGCGCTCGGCGCAGAGGTTGACCAGGCATTGAAGGCTGCACCGATCGAAATTTCCACCACGCCGGTTGAAAATAAAAACCTGCTCCTGAAGCGCGTCGCCGCGCGCGGCGAGTTCGTCGCCGAGCGCACGCTGTTTCTCGACAACAAGATCCGGCACGGGCGCGTCGGCTATGAGGTGATCACACCCCTGAAGCTTGCGCGTTCCTCTGTGCATGTCCTGGTCAATCGCGGCTGGATAGAGGCGCCGCGCTCGCGCGACGTACTGCCGGAGGTGCGCACCCCCGCAGGCGAGACGCGCGTCGAGGGGCTTGCGCTCGAGCGCCTGCCGCACGCGCTGCAATTGAAGGAGGATCTCCAGGGCAGAGTGCGCCAAAACGTCGACCTCGGCGCCTTCGCCGCCGAAACCGGCCTCGCCCTGCAGCCGATCGTCATCGAGCAGCGCTCGGATTCTGGCGACGGCTTGCTGCGCGAATGGCCGCGCGCGGATGCAGGTATCGAGCGCCATGAAAGCTATGCGCTGCACTGGTATTCGCTCGTGGCGCTCGCCGTGATCTTCGCCGCGGTGCTCTCGTTCCGCCGGATCGGATGAGCAACTATCGCGCTCTCGTGCTCGCGACGCTCGCGCTCGCCTTCGTGGTGGTTGTCGTCGGCGCGTACGTGCGGCTCTCAGATGCCGGCCTGGGCTGCCCGGACTGGCCGCTCTGCTATGGTCAGCCCGTTCCCGCGCAGATGCCCGACGACCTCGCGCATGCCAAGGCATGGAAGGAGATGGGCCACCGTTATTTGGCCGCGGCCCTGGGTCTTCTGCTCCTTTTCGTCTTCTTCATGTCCCTGAGAAAACGGCAATCCCGCTCGCTGGCCGCCGCGCTCGTCCTCCTGGTAGTGTTCCAGGCGACGCTCGGCATGTGGACAGTGACAATGCTGCTCAAGCCGGCGATCGTCACCGCTCACCTTCTCGGCGGCATGGCGATGCTCGCGCTGCTCGTATGGCTTGCACTTCAGCAATTCGATTTCGTTGGAGACCCCAGAACGCGTGCGGTACGCTTTCCGGCATTCGTCGGCCTTGTCGCAGCGGTGGTGCAAATCGCGCTGGGCGGCTGGGTCAGCGCGAACTACGCCGCGCTCGCCTGCCCTGATCTTCCGGGATGCACGGGGCAGGCGCTGCCGCCGATGGACTTCGCCAACGCCTTCCACGTGCTGCGCGAGCTGGGGCACACCGGCGAAGGCGAGCTCCTGCCGCGCGAGGCGCTCACCGCCATTCACTGGACGCACCGCGTGTTCGCGCTCGTCCTGGTGGCCGTCGCGGGCTGGGCTGCCCTCAAAGCATCCAGAATTGCCGCGTTGCGGCCGCTTGCGGCGCTCATCGGGGTCCTTCTCCTCCT
>Ga0209157_1000602_pt1 | contig 30245 bp, 26 predicted proteins | sample GraSoiAngelo_135_FD_185892 | JGI IMG/M metagenome (GOLD analysis project Ga0209157, IMG submission 185892) | Grasslands soil microbial communities from the Angelo Coastal Reserve, California, USA - 14_0929_05_40cm (SPAdes) (version 2) | ecosystem: Environmental > Terrestrial > Soil > Grasslands ...
ACTGTTCCCGAAGTAGACCATCTTCTCGAAGTCGCCGGGAACTCTCTCGACGATCTTCTCTGCGAGCTTTACGAGGTTCTCGTAGTAGAAGTCCGTGTAGGAGAAGTGCAGAAACTTCCCGAGCTGCCCCTTGGCGGCCTCGACTACCTTCTCGTGAGTGGAACCCGTGTTGAGGACCGCGATTCCAGACGTGAAGTCGAGAAACTGGTTTCCGTCGACGTCCCTAACTATCGAACCGTGCGCGGAATCGACAACCAGAGGATAGTATCTTGAGATGGAGGGAGAGAGGTACTTGGAGGTGTCACGAACGACGGCGGCCGCCCTCCTCCCAGGCAGCTTGGTAACGACCTTAGCGAATTTCCGCTTCAACCAAGTCTGACGACGGTTGCCGTCGGTTATAATTGCCTTCCGTGAGGTTACTTACTTCGGAATAGAGAGCTCTATTTCCAGGACTGGGAGGTTAAGCTGCCTTCCGTCTCGAGAGGTCACGTTCTCGCCGTCTATGATTATGTTTGAAATCTGAACATTGCTGACGAACCTCTTCTTTAGCATCTGCGCCACATCGACCGCCATGTTAATCGCCTCCCCCCTAGCTCTCAGGACGACGAGTTCGGCGCCGCTGTTGAACATCGTAATGCAGGCTGTAACGTAATTCAGCAGTGGTTTGGACCTGCCAACTATGACCGTCTTCCTCTCCACCGACATCTGGTTGCGCCTTCCTGACGTCCCCTTATAAACGAGGTTCTAAAGGTAATCTCTGTCTGCATTCGTCCATTTCTCTGTACAGTCCGACAGCAGAGACGATTCGAGGACTTTAGAATATAAAGCAAGGTTGGGGAACCGTTTTCAGGGGTCGTCGGCTAGCATGGTCCAGGCTTCAAGCCTCGGGCGCTTGAAACGCCGGTTCAAATCCGGCCGACCCCATCACTTTAAGGGGACAGAGAGCATTTTCGGGCGTTAAATTACGCCGTCAACTTCCCCCGCATGATTGAGTGGGGGAAAAGCACCTGAATTCGTTGAAAAGAAGTTCCATCGCAGCAAGAGCCTCCACACCAGGAGGTACTACGAGGCCGGGATCAGGAGGTTCCGGCAGTACGCCGAAGAGAAAAAAGATCAGCGAGGTGGACGATGAAAAGGACGCCGCAAGCCTGCTGGTGTCAAGGTGCCTCGCGGACGCGCCAATCTCTCAGGGAGCCGTCTTCGCCAACGCGGAGGCGCAATGAACCCTATGTGCGGCAAGAATTATCCAAGCCTTAACCGAAGTCAAATCCGAAACGGCAGTCGTCAGTTAGGCTCATCAAGAACTTCAGAAACGTAGTGGCTTTATCCCTGCCACATCCTGTATGGATTCCTCCGTCCATCTGAGCAAGTCTCTGACCTCCTCCCTTGCCTTCTCGTCCAGCTCAGCTGCGGGAGGCTTCAAATGCGCGGTTTTGATGACTTTCCTAGCAACCAAGACCTCCTTTCTGACTGAAAGGCCCATCTCGGAGTAGGCGTGGATGAGCGGCAGATTGTGGAAGAAAACCTCCCTCGCCGCTTGGCGATCTTTATCCATATACTTCTCCCACAACCCAACGAGATATTCGGGAGTAGGTGAGGCAGTCATCACTCCTACGGCCCCTCTCTCCAACTCCCAGAAGTACCCCTTACCCCCGAGCGCTCCAAAAATCTTGAGCTTTCCTTGGGTCGCCTCGACCACCTTCGAAAGCTTCATCGGGGTCGGCGGGTCCTCCAACTTCAGATATTTCACCATGGGCACTTCCTTCGCTATCTTGGCGATCAGCATTGGCGAAAGATACGGCCTGCCTGTTTCCGGATAGTCTTGGAGTACGATGGGGATCCGTATCGAATCGCCTATGCTCGAGTAGAAATCGAAGACCTTGTCGTCTCTGAGCTTCGGGTTCTTCGGCGGGGCCACCATGACCGCCGCGGCTCCGTTATCCTCCGCTGCTAGGCTCGCCTCCTTGGCCAGCTGAACACTTTCCTCGCTCGCTCCTACGATGACAGGAGTCTTGTTCCTGCAACGTTCCATGACAATCTCTATGTTCTCCTCTTTCTCCTTCGTGCTCAACTTCTCGATTTCTGACGACTCTCCCAGGATAGTGAGGCCACGGATACCGCTCTGCAAGTAGTAGTCGACGAGCCGACCAAGGCTCTCGGTGTCCTGATTCCGCTCACCGTCCAAGGGGGTCACGAGTACGACGAATGGACCTCGAAGTTCCTGGTGCACAGACAGGCGGGCTGATCTCGCCGATAAAAGGACACTCGCACGCCAATAGGTTAAAAGTCGATGTCAGAGAGTACACAGCATTGCAGCGGCCGCTTGATTTGCTCATCAAGAATGGTGCCATCGTCACACCGACGGACATGTACTCAGCCGATGTGGCCATAGCCGACGGGAAGATAGTCGCCATAGGAAAAGAGACTCACCTCCAGGGCGCAGGCCAGCTCATTAACGCCGAAGGAAAATTCCTCCTTCCCGGAGTCATCGACACCCACGTCCACTTCCGTGACCCCGGGTTCCCCCAGAGGGAGGACTTCGAGAGCGGCAGCCGTGCTGCGGCGGCCGGTGGAATCACCATGGTCGTCGACATGCCAAACTCGGTACCCACGGTGGTTGAGCCTGACACGGTGAAGACGAAAGCCGAGACCTGCGAAAGGAAGTCGCTCGTGGACTTCGGCCTATATGGAGGTGCGGGCACCCACAGCCTCGGAAAGATCAAGGCCGTCGCCGACGCAGGCGTCCTCGCTTTCAAGACCTTACTGGCCAACTACCCGACCCCCGGCAGAGAACCGGAGTTCGTCGGGCTGCACCTGGAGAAGGACGAGTCCCTGATCGACGTTTCGAAGGAAGTCGCGAAGACAGGCATGGTCCACGTCTTCCACGCCGAGACAGACTTCCTGATCAGGCATGAGGTCGAGCGCCTGAAGGGCATGGGGAGGACCGACCCGGTGGCCCACGTGGAATCCAGACCAGCATACGCCGAAGTGGACGCGATCTCCAGAATAGTCATGGTCGGCCGGGAGTACAACGACAAGGTGCACATTGCGCATATGAGCAGCGAGGGGGGGACGGATTTGATAAGGGCCAAGAAATCTCAGGGGACTAGAGTGACCGCTGAGACCTGTGCTCATTATCTGCTGATGACCAGGAAATACATGGAAACGCTGGGCACCCGAGCAAAGATTCAGCCTCCTCTGAGAGACCCGTCTGACCAGGCGGCCTTGTGGCAGGGCCTCAAAGACGGGACCATAGACAGCATCTGTAGCGACCACTCCCCCTTTACCGAGGAGGAGAAGAACAGGGACATTTGGCAGGCACTCCCTGGCGCCCCCGACATGGAGAACATGGTCCCGCTGATGCTCAACAGCGTGAACGAGGGCAGGCTCTCCCTGAACAGGTTAGCAGAGGTCAGCTCGGCAAACCCAGCGAAGATCTTTGGAATCTACCCACGAAAGGGGACCATCCAGGTGGGCTCAGATGCTGACATCACGGTCGTCGATCTGAAAGCGAAGAAACAAATCTCATCTGAGGCGATGGAGACTAGGGCGAGAAAGCATACAATCTTCGATGGCTGGAGGGTCACCGGATGGCCGGTCTCCACTATAGTGCGGGGTAACGTAGTGATGCGAGACGGCCATGTCGTCGGCAAGCCAGGGACTGGAAGGTGGATTACCCGGTCTGAAACTGCGGACAAAGATAGGAAAGTCTTTTCTTGGAAGAGATAAATCCCCTGTGCAAGTCTGCACACGTCGAGCGATTTTGGGAAGGCTCGACGGAGCAGTTGTAGTAGTCACAGGCTGCGGCCGTGGCTTCGGCCGCGGAATCGCCCTCGCCCTTGGGAACGAGGGGGCCAAGGTCGTCGGAGTGGCCCTCGAAGCTGACGAGCTGGCTAGCCTCTCCAGAGTGGTGTCGGGTCGGGGGCAGAACATCCTAACGATTCCCACAGATCTGTCAAAGCCTGAGCAAATTGAGAGGATGAAAAACGAGGCCCTGAAGGCCTACGGGCGAGTCGACGCAGTCTACAACAACGCGGCCGTAAGCCTCTGGAAGACGATGGAGGAAACTGAGGTCGAAGAATGGGACCTCACCTTAGATGTCAACCTCAGGGCTTACTTCCTGGTTGCCAAGGGTTTTCTGCCTTCGATGAAGGCGCACAAAGGCGGGAGCATAGTCAACGTCACGTCGACTTCAGCCGAGCAGGGTTTCCTCGCCGAGATTGCATATTGCCCATCCAAGTACGCTATCGAAGGCCTCACCCAGTGCATGGCCCTCGAACTCAGGCCATACAACATAGCAGTCAACTCCCTCAACGTATCCGCTGTAGAGGGAAAACAGCTGAAGCCCACGGGGCTGACCCTGGAGGAGGCCGAGAGGCTCCCCGAATCTGTAAAGGGCAAGTACGTTGACTATGACGATCTCGCTAATGCATACGCCGGCGCCTGGGCTTTCCTGGCACTCCAAAGAGGGAACGGAGTAACCGGCCAACGGTTCCGGACCAGGGACCTTGCTGCGATGCTGAAGAGCGATGGCGAGGAGTCAGTCCTCAAGAAATTCAAGGGGAAGCTCACGAAAGCGACGTACGTTCCAATCGAGTTCCCCAAGGTCTCCAGGTACCAGACCCCCGGAGGGGGGTTCAAGGAAATAGCCTACGACTGACAGGATCCACCGTCCACCCCAATCTAGAATTATATAGCGAAGATCGAGGGTGAGCGCAATCATGAGCCGGCTACGTCCTGGAAGGAAGGTCGATTCCTTCGTCGTAGAGGCAGTAGGTACCCACAATTCCATCCCTCCATTCACCACGGCAGTCAGCCCGGGAGTGGCGGTGACTATCCATGCGATTAGAATCACGGGGGAGAAAACGGGGCCCAGCGTCTACGTCGGTGGCGGACAGCACGGTGACGAGATAGGTGGGATGGCCGCCGCCTGGGAAGTGGCCCATGCCGTCGACCACAGAGAGTTGAAGGGCAGACTAGTGGTCGTCCCGCTCCAGAATCCTGCGGCCTTCCGGTTCAGGACGAGGCTCAACCCATTCGACCCGATTGACCCTGATTGGATTTATCCTGGTGATCCTACGGGGACCCACTATCAGCGGACAAAGTTCATCCTGAACAAACTCGCTTCGGAGTGCGACTGCGTCATTGACCTGCACACCGCTGGGATAAGTGGAGCCAACAGCGGCTACGTGTACGTCCCTCCGGAGACAGGAAATGGATCAGGCAAGAGCTCCCTGAAACTGGGACTCGCCTTCGGAGGCGACAGAATCGTACAAGGGAAGTCGGAGGAAACCTATGGGTGGAAGGTCAGCTCTGCGATGCCCTTCGCCGCCGCCCGCGAAGGAAGGCTTGGCCTGTACCCCGAAGCCGGCCAGGGCGGGGGCACGATGCCTGAGAAGAAGTTCGTCGACTACCTTGTCACGGGCACCCTCAACGTCTTGAAGGCGATGCGTATGCTCGAAGGAGACGTCGTCACCCAGGGAGAAAGGGTCGTGGTCGACCCGAGCTCGGAGAGGTCGGTCAATGCCCCCAGCGAGGGTCTGCTGAAGACATCGGTCTCGCCCGGGCAGAACGTTAGCAAAGGGCAGGTAATCGCTGAGATCCGCAGGATTCCGAAGGGTCTTGTGAAGGTCAGGGCCCCCATCACGGGGAACGTCATATTTCTTCATCGCCTCGGCTCGGTAGGCGAAGGGGAGTCGATTGCGACCCTCTCCCCGAGGAAGTAGCCTGACGAGCAGGGGGCTGAAAGAATCCGCAAACACATATTAACGAAGAACGGTCAATGTTCACAGTGGGTCAGCCGTCCCTGCTCACAGTTCGCAACCTAAGAGTGAACTTCTATACCTACCGTGGGGTTGTGAAGGCCCTAGACGGAATTGACCTAGAAATCGTCCAGGGAGAAACGCTCGGGCTTGTAGGAGAAACTGGCTCCGGCAAGTCGGTGACAGCTCTGTCCCTCATTCGTCTGATACCCGACCCACCAGGGAAGATAGACGACGGGGAGATCCTACTGCAGGGAGAAAACTTACTCCAGAAGTCGGAGTCTGAGATGCGGAAGGTCAGGGGCGCTAGGATTGCAATGGTGTTCCAGGACCCCAGCACGTTCCTAAACCCTGTCCTGACGATAGGCGAGCAGATTATCGAGACCCTGCTAGTCCATGACGTATTAAGAGGGCCTAACCTCAAAGGAAAAGCTCTTAGGCTTAAGGCAAGGGAGAAGGCGGTCCAACTTCTCAAACAAGTGAGGATGCCCGACCCTGCTGGGACACTCAGGAAGTATCCGGACGAATTGAGCGGTGGGATGAGGCAGCGAGCGATGATTGCCATGGCGGTGGCATGCCATCCAGACTTACTGATCGCAGACGAGCCTACAACGGCCCTGGATGTGACCATCCAGGCTCAGATTTTGGAACTGCTGAACGATCTGAAGAAGCAAGAAGGCCTGTCTGTTCTCATGATAACCCACGACCTCGGGATAGTCGCAGAGACGTGCGATCGGGTCGCAGTAATGTACGGAGGCAACATAGTCGAAGTCGGCCCGACTTCCCGAATCTTCGAAAATCCCCTCCATCCCTATACCAAAGCGCTGCTGAATTCCATCCCAAGAATGAGCACCCACCTAGAAAGGCTGGATAGCATCAAAGGCACAGTTCCGAACCTCATAAGCCCGCCTTCGGGCTGTAGATTCCATCCCCGCTGTCCCATGGCAATGGATGTGTGTCAGATGAATAAGCCAGTCCTGGAGGAGGTCGAGGAGCGCCACAGTGTAGCCTGCTTCCTGTACCCGGAGAAGAAACCGACCTAGATGAGGGAGAAACTCCTTGAGATACAGGACCTAAGGAAGTACTTCCCAAAGAGAGGAGGAGCGCTCAGGAAAAGCAAGCAGCAGGTATACGCAGTGGACGGGGTCACCTTGACCATTGAGAAGGGAGAATGCCTCGGAGTCGTGGGAGAATCCGGATGCGGGAAGACCACCCTGGGGAGATGCGTAACAGGCCTCGAGAGACCCACGGGAGGCACCATCCGACACCGCGGCGTTGACATTGCGGGCTTATCTGGTAGGCAGATGAAAAAAGTCCGCTCCAAGATTCAGGTCGTGTTCCAAGACCCCTATGCCTCACTGAACCCACGATGGTTAGTCAAGGACATAATCGCGGAACCTTACGTCGTCAACCAGCACCGAACCCGAGAAGAAGTCAGGGATCAGGTGGCGTCCCTCCTTGACATGGTCGGATTGGATGAGGACCACATGTATAGATTCCCTCACGAGTTCAGTGGGGGCCAGAGACAAAGAATCGCCATAGCTCGCGCCCTATCAATCAGCCCCGAGTTCATAGTCCTCGACGAACCCACTTCTTCCCTCGACGTCTCGGTCCAGGCTCAGATACTGAACCTTCTGAAGGACCTCCAGGCGAAACTTGACCTCACCTACATGTTCATCTCGCACAACCTGAGCGTGATCAAGCACATGGCTTCTAGAATCGCTGTGATGTACCTTGGGAGGATAGTGGAGCTCGGATCTACTGAGGAGCTTTTCCAGAATCCTCTTCACCCCTACACGAAGGTCCTATTCGACTCGGTACCCAGCCCGGACACGACGGTTATGCACAAGAGGGGCCCTGTTATGGGCGACATACCGGACCCCGCGAACCCGCCCGAGGGATGCCATTTCAATCCACGATGTCCCATCGCAATCGACAAGTGCAAGACCGCCTATCCGGAACTCATCGAGCACTCGCCTGGGCACTTTGCCGCTTGTTTTAGGCCAGGCGAATACTCCTAGCCAGGAGTGTTTACCGTCGAAGCCTGGGGTCGAGGATGTCCCTGAGGCCGTCGCCTAGAAGGTTCAAACCCAAGGAGATGACCAGAATGGCGAGCCCCGGGAATGCGATTACCCAGGGGTAGTTGAAGACGTAGGATGAAGAATCGGCGACCATCCTCCCCAACTCAGGAGTTCCCGGCTGCACTCCAAAGCCCAAAAAGCTTAGGCCTGCAGCAGCCAGGATGACCTGGCCAAGATCGAGTGTCGCATTGACCAAGACGGGGTAGATGGAATTTGGAAGGACGTGCCTCAGCACTATTCTCCGGCTGCCTGCACCGGCCGCTTTCGCGGCATCCACGTACAGCTTACCCTTCTGTGTGAGAACCTCCCCCCTTATGAGCCTGGCATAGCTCGGCCACCAAGTGATCGCAAGGGCCGTCACGAGGCCGTTGAAGGTCCTGCCAAGGACAGCGGCCACGGCCAGGGCCAGGATGAGGCTTGGGACTGCGAAGAATATGTCGGTGAGTCTCATGAGGGACTCGTCGGTCTTTCCACCCACGTAGCCGGCGAAGGCTCCCAGAACCACCCCAAAGACTGCTCCGAGTATAACCACTGCGAAAGCTATCTCGAGGTCAAGCCTGTACGCGTAGAGAACGCGACTGAAGATGTCGAACCCGAATTGGTCGGTACCTAGAAGGTGCGAGAAGGTCGGGGGCTGCAGTTTGACAGCGAAGTTGGGAGTCGTCGGCGAGTAAGGCGCGACTATGGGCGCCAGGAGAGCGAGAACCATCACAGTCGCTGAAATGGCTATTCCGACTTTCGTCAGCAGGCTCTGTCGCAGTAGGTACAGCGAGTACTTCAGCTCCCGGAGACGGATCTCGAGCTCCTTGTTCCTGGGAGTACCCCGTCTCATCTCATCCCAACCTCACCCTTGGGTTCAGATAGGCATAGGCCACGTCAACGATTAGATTCACCATAACGAAAACGAGACCCACAAGTATGGTAAAACCCATGATACCTGCGACATCATCGCTCAAGATCGCAAGGGCAGCCCATCTTCCGATCCCCGGCCAGGAGAAAACCGTCTCCACCAGGGGCGCGCCAGCCAGTGTATAGCCTACGCTTATTCCGACAATAGTGAGCGTCGGGATGATGGCATTCTTCAGGGCGTGCTTGTAGATGACTACCCGCTGCGGCAACCCCTTCGCTCTGGCCAAGACGATGTAGTCCTGCCTGAGCACTTCAAGCATGCTTGAGCGGGTGATTCTGGTCACCAGTCCAATCCCGGTGAATGCCAATGTCAGGGCTGGCAGAATGATCGAGGACAGCGCGCTAAGGAACACAGGGAAATTCAGCGTGACGAGGCTGTCGAATGAGTAGGAACCCGTTATCGTCTGAAGCGGATGTGCCTGGAGGACGAGCTGGTCGACCCTTCCTGTCGTCGGGAGGGAGGGAAGACCCCAGAGGCGGAATTGATAGGAGAAGAGAAGCTGCATCAAGAACCCGAGCCAGAAGACGGGCATTGAAACACCGCTGAGGGCAAAAAACCGGGTTATGTGGTCGACCCACTTGTCCTTTCTGACGGCAGAAATTGTCCCGAGAGGTATCCCGACAGCGATTTGGATGAGAATCGACACTATGGCTAGTTCAGCCGTGGCCGGGAAGAGATTCGCGATGACTGTCAGAACAGGTTGCCCCGCCTGAGACCTCGAAACACCCCAGTCGCCAGCCAAGAGATGAACCATGTAATAATAATATTGAATCGGGAGAGGCTGGTTGAGACCATAGGCTTTCCGGATCTGCTCGAGCAGTTGCGGGGTTGTCCTCCCGCTTACGTAGCTGCTTACCGGATCGGTGAACACATGAGTGATAGTGAAGGTGATTAGGGTTAGGCCCAACAGAACAGGAACAAGCAGAATCAGCCTTCTTGCGACGTATCTCCACAGTATCACATCGAATGGGCTGCCAGATTTCGTGAGCGGCTCCCACTAATTATAGTTTAGCGGTTGAGCCCTCCAAGCCCGATGTAACAATCAGCGGAGCGGATTCTGCGTGGGATTGGGCATAATGGGACATAGATGTCCCGAAAGCAAAATTCCATGGCGGCTGTGAGACAAAAAACCTTCAGGGAGCCATCCAATTCATCAGAGTGGCATGTTTCGGGATTGATTGGATGTCGATGTCGATCCCCTTCATATGCTTCAGGTATATTACAGCCTTCCATGGCACAACCATTAATTACTCGGATTGGGGGAGAATGGGTGATATCCAAGAATTGCACCGACATATTGATGACGTAAAGCCGGTGGAGGTTTCGAAAGGAGTATGGGAAAGAACGCTCCTGGGGCCCGATGACACATCTCATCACAACCTGACGGTAAAACACCAGGTCATCAAGCCCGGGACCTCGGTTACATTCGACGACCAGATAAGCGAGTACCAACATTACGTAATAAGCGGCTGCGCCCTCTGGGGAGGGATCTTTGCTCACTCTGATACTGCCATCTTTGTTCCCGGTAACAAGGCCGGGTATAAGATTGAACAGGCCGGAGAGACCGACCTTCATCTCTATACGAGCATTTACAAGGCACCGAAGCCCTATTTCAGGTGGGCCAAGGCAAGGGCCTTCAACTTCTTCGAGGCCCAGTACACATCCTTCCGTGCCACTACAATCAACAGGCAGCTGATCACGGAGGAGCAGCATGCGATTAGCGGGGCCTACAGGATGCACGGGCTTGACATACAAATCACTCCTCCGCACAACGAAGTTTCCCCCCATACGAATCCAGAAGAGTCGATGTACTTCCTCAGGGGTTGGGGAGAGGCCCTTTCAGAGGGACAACGGATCAAGGTAAGTCCTGGGTCATTCGTCCACACGCCCGTCGACGTCCAGCACGGAATCTTCAATCCGTACGACAAAATCCCGGTAGAGTATTTCGTGCTCGAGTACATCGAACACGACAAGGCCTGGACCGAAAGGGGATATCAGACCCCCAGCCTGACTTGGGCAAAGTGACAGCATCCCAAACCTCTGAGACCAACCCCGGCCAATGCGGATTGGATTTGGTGTAGGAAACGCGGATTCTGCTGCACTTCGGAGACTCCTCCACATCCTACGGAGTAACGCCGGAACGCGCGGCCGATATCCTGAATCGTAACCTCGAGACAAGATGCGAGTTTGCGCAATCTTCCCCCCAGGAGTCGGAGGCCGGGCTCAAAGGTCTCCTGGCCGAATGCGATGTAGTGGTGGGGACGAGCGTCACCCTTGACAGGCCCATTTGCGATCTTTTCAGGTTCGCACCCAGACTCAGGCTGGTGCAGTGTCTCGGCGCAGGAATAGAAAATATTCCTCTGGATTCGATTAAGACTGCTGGGATAATTCTTACGGACGCGTCGGGCTCGAATTCGGTCCCAGTGGCCGAGCACGCCTTCGCGCTGCTGCTCGCAGTTGCAAAGCGGGTGGTCGAGAAAGACCGAGAGGCGAAGAAGGGGGTCTGGAAACGGACCCCGGCTGTAGAAGTCCAAGGGCAGACCCACATGATTCTAGGTCTCGGTGCTATAGGGACAGAGCTCGCCCGAAGGTCCTCGGCCTTCGGAATGAAGGTAATCGGACTCAGAAAGCATCCAGACAGGGGAACCATTGTTCAGGGTTGCGAGGTCTACGGAATTGGGGACCTACACAGGTTGCTCCCCCAGGCTGATTTCATCACCGTAACGCTGCCTCTCACATCCGAAACCAGGGGTCTGATTGGGAATGAAGAGTTCGCACTCATGAAGAGTGAAGCATCCATTGTGATTGTTTCCCGGGCGGCCATAGTTGACGAAGAAGCCCTGCACAGTGCCTTGGTCAAAGGTCAAATTTCACATGCGGCAGTCGACACATGGTACTCTTTCCCGCCGTCGGCACCTTCGAGGTACTCCATTGAGAAACTCGAGAACGTAATCGCCACCCCCCACATCGCAGGAATTACTGCAGAGACCGTTGACCGCGTATTCTCAATCGTGAGCCAGAACATCGACGCCCTTGAGGCAGGAAGGGAATTGTTGAATGTCGTTGACCTCAGCCTGGGATACTGATCAATCACCCAAGAAAAGCTTCATAGGTTCCATCACCCCGAGTGCCAATCGATAGAACAAAGTGCGCTTCGCATCGAGGACCAGTCTGCCGCCCAACCCAATCGTCCGTCTCTCTGACAAGATTGCCTCACTCCCGATGAAGGACCTGATTCCCCTGCAGCAAGGTGATTTTTCGATGGACACTCCAATAGAAATCATGGACGCGGCCTCTGACGCTCTCAAAAGAGGTTATACGAAATACGCCCCGGCAGCGGGATACTCGGAACTTCGAAATGCCATTGCCAAGAAGCTCCACGATTACAATCAAATACACGCAGACCCTGAAACTCAGGTGCTGGTCACCCAGGGGTCAACGGAGGCTCTCTATCTCGCCGTCAGCACATTGCTGGACCCGGGTGACGAAGCCATCGTCCCAGCCCCCTACTATCCGCCCTATGACAGTCTGATCAAGGCCTTGGGAGCGACCCCACGATACGTCGGCGCCACCGAGGATGAAAGCTGGCTTCCATCTCCAAGACTCGTCGAAAATGCCATCAACAAGAGGACCAAAGTCCTCTTGATCAACACCCCCAACAATCCCACTGGAACGGTCTATCCGCGGGGGTATCTGGAGGAGATAGGTCGTATGGCCCTTGACCATAATCTGCCGATCCTTTCGGACGAGGCTTACGAGGCTCTGGTCTTCGATGGAGCCAAACACGTGAGCCCGATGTCGATTCCATCTTTGAGAGAAAATGCCATCAGTTTGTTCTCGTTCTCAAAGACTTTCGCAATGACCGGCTGGAGGCTCGGTTACCTCTGTGGCCCGGAGGAATTCATCAAGAAAGCGGGCACCATTCACAACCTCGTTGTGGCCCACGTCAGTTCGCACATACAATTCGCAGGCGTGCGGGCACTCGATGGTTGGGATCGGTTCCCGGCCCCAATCATCCACGAACTGGACAAAAGAAGGAAAGCACTTGTGGATGAACTTAACACGATGGAAGGCATGTCGTGCAAATTGCCCCAGGGAACTTTCTACGTCTTTCCTGACTTCAGGGGTGCTGCGCCCGGACTCACGTCGCAGGAATTGGCTGACAGATTCCTCCGAGCAGGAGTAGGTTCCTCCCCTGGAACGTTCTTCGGCCCAGGAGGAGACGGGTACCAGCGTCTTTCCTACTCCAAGGTGGGCATACCCCAGATCGTCGAGGGCGTAAAGCGGATGAAGCAAGCCATTGCCAAATACGCATCAACTGGCCCGCTGGAGAACTAACGTTTTGTTTGCAAATTTGAACGGTTGTAGGATCTTTTTTGAAAGTATGGGGCATGAAGGCTCTGCAACCTTACTCGCCTTCCACAGCCCGGGAGGCAGCGTGGATTCTCGCTACGTCAAAGCCATTTTCCGCCCGTTGCGCGACGATTACCATATCGTGGTCTTCGATCTCCGCGGGTGCGGCAGGTCTGAGGTTATGGGGTCCCCAAGCTTCGAGCAGCTAACAGCGGACGCAGAGATGCTCAGGATGAAGCTGAAGCTAGGTCAGGTAATAGTTGCGGGGAGCTCCGGGGCGGGATACCTGGCCCTCGAATACGCCCTGAGATACCCTGAGAGTATCAGAGGGCTGATCCTGTGGTCAACAGCCCCGTCGCATACTGGCCTGGTGACTCTGAGGAAGAACGCCAGTGCCGCAGGCCTTGCGCTGGACTGGGGCCTTTTCGAAAGATATTGGTCGGGCCATTGTGTGGACAACGCCGACCTGAGAAGAGCAATTCTAGAATTCAACAGGCTAAACGCCGTCTTGAGTCCCAACTACCACCCGGGCCGCCACCGCGAAAAGCGCTTCTGGCGCTTTGAGATGCACAACTACGCCATGCAAGAGCAGAACGACCACTGGAGCGTTGAGTCGAAGCTAAGGGAAATCAGAGCCCCCACTCTGGTCATGCATGGAGACCAAGACTGGATAATCCCAGTCGATGAAGGGAGAAAGCTCGGGGCTGGTATCCGGGGCTCTGAGACACATATCTTCAAGGGGAGCGGGCATTGGCTCCACGCCGAGAACCCCCACGAGTTCGAGTCGTTCGTGCGCGAGTTCTTGGGGAGTATTGGAGATTCGAGGGATCATTTTCTCCCTGCGAATTAATAAGAAGGCGTGGAAGGGGGATTCGCGTGTCTCGAACAATCAAGATTCAAAATCTCGAAGTAAAGAGCGGACAGAAGAAGCGGGGCACTCTCTCGATTTCGGAAAAGCCCGCGGGTCCTCATCAGATTCCATACACCGTCGTGAACGGCGCGGGGGATGGTCCAACACTGCTTGTAAACGGAGGAATTGACGGGTCAGAGTACAATGGACCCGCCGGAACGCTCAGGCTGCAGGCCGAGCTTGATGCAAGTCAAGTGAAGGGAACAGTCATCATCGTACCCGTCGTAAACACTCTGGCCTTCGAAGCCAGATGGGTCTACACGAACCCAGTTGACTACAGGGGTCTTTCGGGCGCCTATGTTCGCGAAATACCCAGGGGAGGATCCGGGCATCCACTGATCAGTTACCAAGTGGCAAAAGCTTTTTACGACAACATACTTTCCAAGGCTGAGTACAGACTCGACCTCCATGGCGGAGACATCATCGAAGACCTTCTGATCAGCACGATGTACACCAGATTCGGCGAAAACCGAAAGAGGGACGACGCAGCATTCGCCTTAGCAAGGAATTTTGGCTGGGTCTGGATCAGGGAGGGGACTCCCAGACCAGGAGCCAAGCCGCCCTACGAAGGGCAGCCCGTGCCAATAACAATGGGGACCGAGGCTGGAGGAAGCGGGAGGTGCCAATCAGACATCGTTGACATGGTGTTCAAGGGGATCACGAACGTAATGAAGCATCTGGGGATGCTCAAAGGGAAACCGGATATTCCAAAGAAGGCCAAGGTGTATAGGCCATACCACATTTATTCTGAGAGAGGAGGCTTCTTCATCTCCGACGTCAGGGCAGGAGACATGGTTAGGAAGGGACAGGTAATAGGCGAGATAAGGAACCTGTACGGTGATGTGGTCGAGAAGATAACAGTTCCGCAACCGGGAGTGATTCATATGGTGACATCACCAGCGATCTATCAGGGTGACGCCCTATTTGAGATAGGGACCGACATCAGAGAAGAAGAGTAGTCGTAGGCTTCTCCTGACCATTTTTCGAGAATCTCGATACAATTAAATAACTTACAGCTCGTGCTGCCTTCTAGTTGCGCCCCGCCGTTAGTCGTGTTGTCGTGGTAGTCGTAATCATAATTATTCTACTGGCTGCCACGGTGGGAGTCTACACAATTTTCCTGACCCAGGGCAAACCAACCCAGACAACATCGACGACCGGTGGCAACGCGGTGCCCAACCCTAGCGTCTTCGTTGAGGAGAACACCATCCAGCCAGGACCCGGAGGCCTGGACCCAGCTCTTACATGGGACTACAGTGACATGTTCTTCCTGAACGTCTACGAGAACCTTGTGCGGTGGAATGGGTCCGATCCGACAACCTTCGTGCCTTGGCTCGCATCTAGCTGGACCATCGCACCCAATGCATCGCAAATCGTATTCCATTTGAGACAGGGGATAACCTTCCACGACGGGACACCCTTCAACGCGACAGCCGTGAAGTTTTCTTACGACAGAGCCATTCTGATTAATCACGAGGACGGCCCGGAGTTCCTTCTCTCTGCCAGCTTCACGATGGCCATCAGGGGCGGACCAGAGTATTCAAGCGCGAACACCATCCACGTCACTAACACAACAGAGGTCCAGAAGTATCTAGCAGCAGGCGGGGTGAAGATCCTTAATCCATACACAGTAGAATTCAACTTCGAACATCCGTACCCCGAGGCTGCCGCCCTCGGGACCTTCGCTTGGGAGTCAGGGGGATCTATCGTCTCTCCAAGTGCTGTCATAAAGAACTGCCCTGGGACGGCACAGACACCCGGGGTGACCCCGGGTTTCGAATGTGTGTACATGCAGACTCATATGGTGGGGACAGGTCCGTTCACGTTGCAGAGCTACACTCCCAGCAGCCAGATTATCTTTGCCCGCTACTCAGGCTACTGGGGGACTCCATCTCACACGGGTCCTGCGAAAATAAGCCAATACATCGTGAAGTATGTCCCCAGCGTAGCGACGAGTGAGCTTGATCTTTTGTCTGGTGCAGCCGACGCAATTTCGCTCCCAACTTCGAATGCATACGACCTGATCAACCAGCAGGTCTTCACCAGTAATGGTACCATTAAGCCAACCCACACCGGAATCAGGATTTGGGCTTCTCCGACTAACACTATCGCAAGCATGCTGATGAATCCAAGGATCCACCCCTTTGACGACGTCAACTTCAGAAAGGCTATGGCCTATGCATTCCCATACCAGCAGTTTCTGCAGAACATTACCAACGGTTTCTCGCTCAAGCTGGATGGGTACCTCACACCTAGGATGTTCGGCTATGACGCCAGCATACGAGGCTACAACTACAATCCCACTTTGGCTAAGCAACTGTTCGACAAGGTAGGCTACTCTGGAAACGTGACAATCATCATAGAAAGCCATGACGCGACGAACACAGAGGCAGCCGTTCTCTTCAAGCAGAGCGTTGAAAGTATCGATCCACAGATTGCCATAAACATTCAGTCGGTAGATACTCCCACTTGGCTTACGATGTTCCACAACTTCCAAGTTCCTCTTCGCCTCGGATGCTGTTGGGTGCCTGACATCGCGGACGGTTCAGAAACTTTGGCCAACTGGGCATCCCCTCAGGGATTCACCGGGCTGACCACTGGATTCAACAATGCTACGGTAATCACGTGGCTGAATCAGGCCGCAGCTTCCCTGAACTCTTCATACAGGCTCGAGCTCTACAGCAAGGTGCAGAAGGCAATGCTGGACTGGGCGGGTATCATACCGATGTATTCACCCGACGCCATACAGGTAGAGCGGACATGGGTCCTGCCCCCGAATAGTGCCATCGGTCGCGGTGTGTATAACCCGCAGTACGGTGACGGGAGCGGAGGTGCAGGTGGGGGATACTTGGCGTACTATATCCAAAAGGCCAATTTCACCCAGTCTCCAATCGCTCTCTCCATCCCGAACCATGGATTTCTGTCGGGTTCGTTCTCAATCTCGTCAATGAATTTCCTGCTCTTAGGAGGGATTTTCCTGACATCGGTCGCAGTTAGAACTGTCGACGAAGAGCAGTTCCAGAATACTTCACAAAGGAAGTCGGGCTGATTAATCTAGCCCGACGACGCAGACCCTATTCTCGTCAACCAACCTAGGCTCTCTGCCAGCTGCCCACGGGACTCTGAGATTCGTCGTGAACCCTTAGGATGATACCTTGAACGAACGAACCAAGATCTCAATCGCGTCATCGACGTTCCGCTCGGAGACCGTCAGTGAGGGAAGGATACGAATGACGTTCTCCCATGTTCCAGTAAGTCCGACAACGAGGCCCCTCCTTCGCGCTTCCTGGACCACCTTCCGGGCCCTTTGGGAATCCGGTGCCTTGGTCCTTCCTGACTCCACAAGGTCGAGGGCCATCATTAGACCCTTTCCTCTTACGTCTCCGTCAAGCCCCAAGTCGTCGACCATGTCCCTCAAGCGGCCTTCAAGGTGGCCGCCTACTCTCGAGGCATTCTCGACGAGTCTTTCGTCTCTGACTATCCTCAATATCTCGATAGCTGCAACGCATCCTAGGATGTAGGCATCTTTGCTTATACCGACATAATCCTTCGGCTCCCATTGTTCGGCCAAATCCTCTCTTGCCAGCAGCATCGTCAGCGGGAGGGGGCCGCTAAGGGCCTTGCCAGCGCAAAGCACGTCTGGGACCACACCCCAGTGCTCCATTGCGAACATTCGGCCTGTCTTGCCAATCCCAGTGAGGACCTCATCGTCGATCAGGGGTATGTCATTTTCTCGGCATATCTTGGCCAGGCCCTGGAAGTACCCATTTGGCGGGACTATGTTCCCTCCGAGGCTTAGAATCGGCTCCACAAGGACGCCTGCGACAAGTCGCGGAGAGACTACTGAAGTTAGAAGCCTTTCGAAGAATGCTAGACAATTGTCTCCCACCTCGGAACCCTTCCCAAACCAAGGGCGATAGGAATCTGGAAATGGCATGTGCATGAAGCCCGGGAGACTGAAGAAACGGGCTAGCGCATTTGTCCCCATCTCCTTCAGGGTTGGTGATGCACTCAGAGCCGTGGCATTGGCTCCATGGTGTGCAGAGTAATAGCTGACGATTAGTGGGCGACCCTTGGAAAATCGCACCAGCCTTATCGCCTTCTCTATGATGTCCGAACCACTGTGGCCAAAAACCGCCTTCCCTTTGACGAGAGACCTCGGTACGAACGTCTTGAGCTCATCCGCAAGTTCGCTGGCCTTCTCCGTGATCATGGTCTGCCTGTCGATGTGGTCGATGCCCCTTGAAACTTGGTTGACGAGCGCCTTGGTAAGCCTAGGGTGGGAGTATCCTACCGCAGTTGTTCCGCCCGCAGTCATGTCTAGGTACTTCTTCCCTTTCTCATCTTCAACGTAGACGCCCTGGGCTTGTTTCAGAACCAATCCTGATGTGACGAACGCTTTGGCAATATTCGACCGGTCATGTTCAGAGGCTGAGCGGTGCATATTCTTGGCGACCAACCGGCAGTCAGTCCTTGAAGTAGTTGGAGGAATCCTCGATTGTTCGGATGAGGATCACGGTCTCACCGCCAATGACGACGCGCTTAGGAAGGAGTTCATGAAGTACCCCGTCCACAGGCGAGCGAAGCTCCTCGAGGGATTCCCCGCGGATATTCTTGATCTCTCCCACCTTCTGATCCTTCTTCAACATCGATGTGAAATATGGTCCTGTCTGTTCCACCATCGGATAGAATATTCCACCCTTGGTGCAGGTTACCCTCGCCCCCTGCCGCATTATGTTCATCTTTCGGGGGAATGGCTCGGCTACCCCCTCAAGCATCTTTAGGTGTTTCATCAGGCGGGTCACACACTGCTCGGTGAGGGTGATATCCTCTTCTCGGTAGGTCAGAAGGCCTATCCCTATCTCGGAGATGATGGATGGCTTCCCGTTCTTCGTGGCCTCCTGCAACAGGATTCCCGGAGTGGCTCCTTCCTTTCCGGCGTCGTGTATCATGACGTACTCAAGACCATAGGCCCGAGCGGCGTCATAACATGTTCTGTCGAGCTCTGAGTTTCCGGTTCTGCAGATTATGGTGTGAGTCATATGGGATTCGTTGGTGTCTCCGCCCCTGAGGTCAAGATGAAAATCGACCTTCATGATGACATCGTTCAGGACCATGTGGGCCGTCCTCTCCGTCACGGTTCCTTTGGGGTTGCCAGGAAAGACCCTGTTCAGGTCCTTCCGATCAAGGGGTGAGAATCCCACCGTCCTCCACTGGAAGCTTGGCATATTCAACACAGGAAGGACGACGAGTCTTCCCCTCAGCTTCCCCGGATCGGTTTTGTTGAATATCCTCGTAGCGGCCTCGATTCCAGGATATTCATCGCCGTACATTCCGCCAGTAATGCAGAGCGTGGGCCCCTCAAGTATACCGTTGATCAGCATCAAGGGGAGTGTGGTCACGTTCGAGTTACTCGAGTCGACGACCAACTCATGGTAGGCCTTCTGACCAGGGGCGCACTCAACACCTGCAATGCTGAAGGCCCCCACCATGCTTCCTTTCCCCGACCCGCTGGTCGATTTAAGCGTGGCCATAATGATGGCGTCAAGACCTCGACAACCAAATATATTATCCAAAACGGGGCCGATGAATTGCTTCCAGAGGCCGGTTAGGCAGATTGGTTCTTCTAATTACTGAGGACGATGTCAAAGAACTCATGGATATGAGGCGGACTATTCATTCACTTGAGTCCGCCTTTTCCTTCCAGAGCCAAGGACATGTGCAGATGCCGAATCGACAGGTCATGAAAGAGGAGGGATCAAGCGCAGTCGTCCGAGTCATGCCCGCATCGGTACCCGGGCTAAAGGCGCTGGGGGTGAAGCTCCTCCTAGGCGTTCCGGCCACACGCAAGGCTGGCTCGACTTACTTTGCAACGATGGTGTTCGACACTATTGACGGCTCTCTCCTCGCAATTGTCGCCGCGAATAGACTCACCCAACTCAGAACGGGAGCCGCTTCGGGGATTGCCACAAAGCATCTGGCGAAGTCAGACGCCAAGAGCGTCGGCATTCTGGGGGCGGGCGTCCAGGGCTACGGCCAGCTTGAAGGCGTGGCGGCGAGTATTCCCATTGAGACCGCGATGGTATACGACGTAGACAAGGCCAAGATAGACTCGATGATAAATCACGCAAGAGACGACTTAGGGATCACGCTGCAAAAGGTAGAAAGCGTGGAGACAATCTACGAAAACGATGTCATCTGCACTGCGACTCCATCGTCGGAGCCGATACTTTTCGGGAATCGGCTGAACCCTGGCACACACATTAACGCAATCGGATCCAACGCCCCCAATAGACAGGAAATAGACTTGGAGGTCCTCAGAAGGTCGCGGATATTTGTTGATAAGCTGGAGCAGACGCTTGAGGAGGCAGGAGATATTGTGATACCAATCAAGCGGGGCCAGTTCTCTGCCGACAAGATCGCCGGAAACCTATGTGACGTCATAACAGGGAAGGTCAGGGGCCGCGAGTCAGCATCGCAGGTGACTCTCTTCAAGTCCGTCGGCATCGCAATCGAAGACGTCTCCGTAGCCAGGAGTGTCTATGAGACGGCCCTCCAGAAGGGCGCAGGCAAGGAAATCTCATTCTAGTTGGCTGGACGCTTGCAGTCTCTCTCATGTCGGGCTAGTGGGTTAGGTTTCACTCTGACGCTCGCCAGAACCGGCGGTGCCAGACCCGAAGGGTCCTCCGTGATCTAGCCCTTGATGAAGTCGTTGCCAATGAGAATAATCGCAAGCGACCTCGTCAGGAGTCTCCTACCCCGAGGCTTTGACCGACGGCTGAAGCTCCTTTCCTTCGTCATCTTCATGAATGATTTCGGAAGGACGCTCGTAACTGTCTACCTCCCTCTCTATTACCTTCAGCTTGGTGCCTCGCCTCTTCTGATTGGGATTGGGATAACGATCTCGACCGGGTGCTCCGCACTCTTTCAGGCGGTAGGTGGAGTCCTCGCGGACATCTGGGGCCGCAAGAAGTCCATGGTGTTGAGCATGGCCGCCAGAAGCGTATTCCTGATCATTCTTGGCCTTTCTGCCACCATCGGGCCCTCCTTCGTCACCATCCTCCTCCTTTTTGCCCTATCAGAGGCCACGAATGGAATCTTCCTCACGGCGACGAACGCCATGATATCAGATCTTGTGGAAGAGAAACGCGCAGCTGAAGGATTCGGCATCTACAGAGTCGCAATCAACCTCGGATTCACGCTTGGTTCCCTCGCAGGAGGCCTCATTGCCCTTTACACCTTTTCAATCTACATCATGACCGCCCTCGTACTCCTGAACCTTGGGATTACAACTGTCTACCTTGGAGAGACGTGGTCTACTGGAAAGAGAAGTCTCAAATTGGGAGGCATGCTATCCGTGTCAAAAAATCGAATTCTGCTTGCATTCTCCATTGTGTCGATCGGCGCAGGACTCCTCGCCAACCAGATGGGCCCAACGTTCGCACTATATACAACTCAAGAGGTCCACATATCGAAGCAGTTCCTTGGCTACCTCTACTTTCTCAATGGCATACTTGTGATCTTGTTCCAATACGCCTTCTCTCGTCTCGGCCTGAGATACAGATTAACAAGTCTCGTAGCGATTTCGGTTGGCGCCCAGTCACTAAGCTATCTGTTGGTGGGGTTTTCCCAAGACCTCCTGATATTGCAAGTGGTAATTGTGGGTCTTACAATCGGCGAAATGCTCCAAGCGCCCTCGGGCACCGCTTTCGCGAACAGACTTGCGCCATACGACAAGAGAGGAGAATATATTGGATTCTATAACTGGTGTTGGAATTCAGGCCAAGCCCTGAGCCCTGTGGTGGGCGGTCTCCTCCTGAGCATCTTCGCTACCGCCGAGTATCTGACTTGGTATGTTACATTCGCAATCGGCAGTCTATGCTTCACAGCTTACCTGGCCATTGGATTTTTCATCAGGAAATCCGAAGGGCAGCGCAGCACGGAGCATTACGAGGTGGCAGCCACTATCGATTGACTAGTTCGACAGTAACTCTTGTGCCCGGTCTCCACACTTGGTGAGAACTTCGCACCCGTCCTTGGTGACAAGCACTTGATCTTCGACAGCTGCCCCTCCCAGGCCAGGGACAAAAATTCCAGGCTCGTAACAAAGATGCATGTTTTCCCTGAGAGCCATTTGTTCCTTTTTCGGAAGATTGAGCGTAGCACCTGTCAAGTCGGGATAGTCCGACCCTACCCCATACCCGTGACCAAATGTCCAAGTTCTTACAAAAGGTACGAAGGGGCTCTTCTTCAGGACCCTGTAGGCGGCCCTGACCAAGTCTGTGTCTGTAGTCCCGGGACGCGTGGCTCCGACCATGGCCTTGAGCATCTCAAGAGAAGTCCTAATCAGCTTCCGCTGCCGGGCGGTTCCTTTCTTTTCCACGATGTATGCTGGCTGAATGTCAGAATGATATCCCATAAGTTCGCTCCCAATATCTGCATAGATCAAATCTCCGGCTACGAGTTTCCTTTGGGTATAGTCTGGGCTCAAGTACGACATGGCCGAACGAGGCCCGCTTTGGATCACGGACCAAGGATTATCCCCACCGGAGTCAAACATCGCCTTTTCTACCGCCTGATGAACTTCATACTCTCGCACGCCTGGATTGCTTGTCGCAATCAGGGCACGGACTCCCTCGTCAGCTATGAATGCTGCCTCCCGAAGAATTCTCAACTCGTCGGGGCTCTTTATCACTCTTAGCATGTCAACCTCACGGCTGCACTCTTCGAATTTCGTTCCGCTGAAGGTCTTGGCAAGTTCGAGATAAAATGTGTATGAGGCTGCGGTTCCGGCTATCCCTATCTTCTTCGGCCTGGCTTGACTTCCAAGGATCTCCTTCGCTATCTTCGCGAATCCAGCTTCTCGATCATCGATATACTGCTCCGAGGTTGTCCGTATGTCCGAGATCCAGACTTGATCACGAACCCTTCTAATTAGATCCGCCTCCTGATTCGATAGGATGAGTCCTGGGTCTCCTTCTTGGGGTATCACAACAACACTTGGAAAGTGTTGATAGGGCACGAACGGGACGCCTTGCTGTATTTCTCTTGCTGGCATTCGAAAGCCGACAAAATATCGAATATGCTGTCCTGATTCCACGCCTTGCCCCATTGAGTATCTTCTATCGGAGTAGGCGAGGACAGCGTCTAACCCTCTCTTTTTCGCCAGTTCCTGGACTTTCTTAACTCTCTGCTTGTGTTCAGCGACAGAGATCCGACTGACCAAAATAGGGTATCTTAACAACCCTCGTCGATTTGCACTTAAGAGTTTGTTTAGGAAATAGATTGACCCTATGACGCGCATTAATGAAGAGACGCGTTCAAATCCGGCCGACCCCACCTACCTCTGACACCCTTAAATCGCCAGCCGAAACCTTCCCTGAATTATTTGAACCGGGTGATTGGTCATCTCGACCTAGACTACTTCTACGCTCAGGTCGAGGAGGTTCAGAATCCCTCTCTGCGTGGTCGCCCCATCGTCGTCTGCGTCTTCTCCGGGAGGACTGAGGAGAGCGGGGTTGTGAGTACCGCGAATTACGTGGCGAGAGAGCTGGGAATCAAGTCCGGGATGCCGATAACCCTCGCGAAGAAGAAACTTGGCAAGGATGGCTCTCTCATCCCAATGCGACGCGAAAAATACGATGCGATTTCAGACCGGATAATGCAGATTGCAAGAGAGGGCGTCGATGTGCTCGAGCAGTCTGGGATAGACGAAGCCTTCTTCGAGATTACCGGCAGGTCTGGCGGCGATTACAGCAATGCGAATTCGATCGCAAGAGGGTTGAAGGAGAAGATCCTAGGCTCCGAAAGGCTAACTTGTTCGATTGGAATCGCCTCCAACAAGGTCGTTGCAAAGATCGCCTCGGATTTCAAGAAGCCGAACGGCCTTACAATCGTAACCCCGGACGAAACCAAGCGATTCCTGAAGCCGCTTCGTGTCGAGGAGCTGTACGGGGTTGGGCCCAAGACTGCACGCGCCCTCAAGGGCATAGGCGTCGAAACGATCGGGCAACTGGCAGACCAGAAACCGGAGTCACTCGAGAGGCTGTTCGGGCGAAAGTTAGCGTTCTACCTGCACGAAGCGGCGAACGGCATAGACGAGCAACCTGTTACCGGAGGGCGTGAGACGACACAGCTTAGCAGGATCATCACGCTGAAGAAGAACACGAGAGACCCCGAAGAGATCTTCTCACAACTTTCTCCGGCAATCGACGATCTCCATTCTAGGCTGCTCGCAGAACGCAGGAGCTTCAGGACGGTGTCGGCCATCGCTATCCTCTCCGACCTCTCGACAAGGACAAAGAGCATGACCCTTGACGGTCCTACCACCGACCTCCAGATTCTTCGTATCCAGGCGAGAGCACTCATGAGAGAGCTGGCCACGTCTAGCGAGAAGGACCTGAGGCGGGCCGGCGTTCGGGTGGCGGAGCTTGTCGGTGCGGCCGATCAGAGCTCCATGACGGAATACCTCGAGTGATGGATGATGAATCGGTTCTGATAACACTTCAGGCTTAACCCTGAGTTACCTTCCCGCCATCTGCTCGGAGGATTGGAGTCATCGTCTCGTTCCCCTTCACAGCTTCCTTTCGTGCCTCTGGCGGGCCATCGGGAGTGAACCTCACTCCTCTTCCCTTCGCGAGGATGTTCCTCGCCGCGTTGACATCCCTATCGATGGAGATGTCGCACTTCAAGCAGTGGAGGGTGCGCAGCCCATTCGGGTATGTCCTCGACCCACATATCGAGCAGTTCACACTCGTTCCTCTCGCTGCCACGTAGGCGACCGGTATTCCTTCCCACCTCGCTTTGTACTCGATCTGTCTCTGGAGCTCGTAGAAACTCCATGAATTGAGCCTCGCTCTGTAGTCGTTGCTCTGTCCGTTCCCCTTTCGGTAGAGTTTGCGGATTCCTCTGATCTCTTCCATCACTATTCGGAACCTCTTCTCCTTCGCCCGCCTGACTATCGAAGCGGAGACGTTGTGGAGGATTGAGCCGACCCTGTTTCGCTGAATCCTTCCGTACTTTCCGTAGACGCGTCCCCTGATTCTCGCGTCGTTCCGCCTGAAGCGACTCTTCGTCTCCCTGCATCTGGCCTTGATCTTCGTCGCCCTGACGAGGTCGTGGCGCAGGATGCTTCCGTCCGAGTCTGCTGTTGTCACGTTGTCGAGGTTACGGTCGATCCCGATTGCTCCGACGGGTTCAATTTCGGCAATTTCTTTTGAGAGGCTGATGCTCAGACTGTCTGCCGTGAGCGTCAGAGACCTCGGGGTGCGACCTCCGATAGTGCGCAGCGTATGGTCGTTTAGGACGATGAAGGTGTACTCGCCCCTCCTCCTAATCGGTAGCCTCACCAGGCGATGGATGACCCGGAACCCGTAGCAATCCGTGAGCGAGAGCCTGGTGACGTAGGGAACCCTTGCACTCTGACCCATCTTCTTCAACTCCCTTCGGTAGTTCCGCAGTATCCCTGCGGCTCTGCTGATGGCGGTAAGGCGATAGCAAGTCGGAACGTCGTAGGCGGAAAGCTGGTGGTACGCTCTGATGGAGAGCGACTTCATCGAGGTCAGATTCTCCCTGAGCCCTATCCTGACGCAGTCGTTCACCATGCAGCGGAAATCCTCCAGAAGAGAGAGGATCTCCTCGGTCGGGCGATAGTTCTGCCTGACTGCCTTTACGGCCTGCAAGTCATCTGAGAATTCTGGCTACGCCTTTAAGCACCCATACCCCAAGGAATTATCAGAACCGATGGATCCAAGGGAAGAGCTGGCTTCACACTTCACTCACTATTCAAAATACGGGAACAAATTTCCAAAGGCCATCGAAGCAGTCTTATCTGGAAGCGTGAAGAAGCACACCTTCAGCCCAAGCGGTCGGGCGGTCCTGACCGTTGTGGGTAGGGACGGTGAGGAATTCATCGACCCGGAGAGGCCCTTCTGCTCCTGTGACAACTTCTTCTTCAAGGTCCTGGGGGGTGGGGCCGAACTCTGCTATCATCTTCTCAGCTACAAGATTGCTTCAGAATCGAAGAGACTGGACACGGTCGCGTTCAGCGATGAAGAGTACGCGTCAGTCTTGAGTGCGATTTCTAGAGACGTTCTGACAAGTATGAGAGAACAAAGGAGATAAGACGTCGCTGACGCGAGGAGGGGCAGGGCCTCGGTAGCTTAGCCTGGTAAAGCACGTGCCTTGTAAGCACGAGATCGAGGGATCGAAATGGGACTGCACGAGATGCCCTCCCGAGGCTCGTCCACGAAGCACGATATCTACGCGGCAGATTTTGCGGCGGCCTCGACGTCCTCCTTATCCACACCCAAGTTCCCTGCAACGAGTTCTACCGAGACGCTAGGATTCGACACTCTCGCCTGAGCCACGAGCTGCCCCAGGTACTCCTGGTAGCCCCTCGCTTCCTTCGACGACCACTCCGCCTCGAACTGGGTCTTGAAGAGGTGGGCCACGCTCTCCGAGGGGATCGTGAAACCCTTCCGCGTCGGTTCATTCCTCCCCTTTCTCTCCGGCACCCCGACCAAGACGAGTCTGTCATCGACCAGCATGTATCTCATATCGCTAATCAGAAGTGACGGGTGAAATTTCACCTCCGCCCCGCTCAGCTTGTACCTCTTCCCCATCTGGAGACGGTCGGGCGCAAGAGGCAGAAGGTATCGCATCTTCACGCCTCTTCTGGCCGCATCCACAATCGCGTCTAAAATCTGCTGAATTACTTCACCCTCCTCGTGGGTCGGTGGACTTCCACTCACACTCCCGCAGAGGATTCTCTCCCCTCGCTGAATCGCATCGACTACCGCAACGAAGTACTCTTGCCTCGTTATGACATCCGCGACCGAAGAGAAATGGTCAATCATCTTCTCTCTCGCCCTCTGTTCCCTTCTGTTAAGTACGAGAAGAGAGACCGTGGCCACGAGGAGGAAGAGCTCAACGATCAGAAGTGGAAGTTGAAGCGTCCCGAGCTCGACCTGGAGTACCACCTGTCAGGATAGCTGATTTTCGTTCAAAAGGCTTTGTGAAATGGCGCTATGGATTAGTTCGACGTCGAAGCAGCGGAATTACCCTTCCTTCACTCTGTCGGGAGTGGCACGAGACAATCCCGACAGGTCGTGTAAACCAGCTGCAGCTGGTCATCCTCATCGATCGGATTGGCGCACCAGATGCAGCTGACCACAGCCATTGCGGCCGACGAGCCCGCGAAGAATTATTTAAGACATAGCAGAAGCCGAATCGGACTTCGACAAAGGACTACTTTCTTTTGCCGAGCTTCGTCTTCATCGAAAGGCCCTCATTCTGCTTCCTGTAGTCTCCCCTTCCGTAGTGCCAGGACAACAGGCGGCTTGGTTCGACGATGACCGCGACCCTGTCCGGTTCCTTCTTCGCATACTCAAGCCACCTCTCCCCCTCCTCCCTCCCATACTTTGTCGATATCTTACTCAGGAGCTCCCACTTGTCTTTCTCGACGACCCTGGCTTCCCCTTCAACGACGATTGCCCTGTATGGCCTCTCGTTCGTGGCGATACTTATGGCTACACGGCCATTCTTGGATAACGCCTTTCCCTTCACGCGCGAAAGTCTGGTCGTGAGGTAGAACGAGCCGCCGTCGTAGTAGACCCATATCGGTGTCACGTGAGGCTTTCCGTCCCTGACGACGGCCAAGTGTCCCAGGAGCGGCTGTGATAGCAGCTCAGAAATCTCGTCAGGGGTTAGCGGCATTCCATCAACCAGCCAACCGACTATCAGGACTGGATGTGGTGCATCCTCACGAGGTCTTTCTCGTACGGCTTCAGCAAGTCGGGAATCTTGGCATCGACGGGGTCCTTCAACGTCAGCCCCTTGTCCTTCTTCACCTTCCACAGCTGCGTGTTGAACTCCAGGATGCTTTGGCTCACCTTCTGATTTATCGCAAACTTCATCGGCTTCGGAAACATCTCCAGGTGGATGCTTTTCGCTCCGTAGATCTTCCTCCAGACCTGCTCCGTTAGGTACGGTGTTATCGGTGCGAGGAGGAGAAGCATGCCCCTGAGAACTTCGTGAAGGGTGTACCAAGCAGCCTCCTGCTCCTCGGTCGACGCACTGTCGCCGTACGCCCTCCCCTTCGCCATCTCGATGTAATGCGAAGCGAAGACGTTCCAGAGGAACTCCCTCAACCTCGTGGCAACGCCAAAGGAGTCAAACTGCTCATAGCTTCTGACGCACCCGGTGATCAACTTCCCCAGCTCTGAAAGCATCCACCTGTCCGTGGGTGTCAACTTGGCCGACCCGGGTTGAGGGAAGGAGCTGATGAAGCGCGCCGTGTTCCAGAGCTTGGTGAGAAACTTTCCAGCCCCGGCTATCCTGTCCTCGCTTACTCTGAAATCAAAGCCAAGCCCTGCCTCTCCGGCGCCCCAGAACCGGAAGGCGTCGGCGCCATACCTCTCCAAGAGCGGTTCAGGGTCGAGAAAGTTTCCTAGGCTCTTCCTCATCGCCCGACCATCTGCGTCGAGCCCCAGCCCGCCTATCCAAGCGTGTTTGAAGGGCGCCCTTCCCGTCAGGAGATAGCATCTGAGAAGGGTGTAGTAGAGCCAGGTCCTCACTATGTCCTTTCCCTGCGTCCTCAAAGTGACCGGGTAGGTCAACTGGTGGAACCGCCTGTCTTTGATGAACCTAGTGATGAACAACGGTGAGAGGCTCGAGTCGATCCAGGTATCGAAGGTCCGAGTTTCGCCTGCGAACTTCGTGTTCCCGCACTTCTTGCACCTCTTGAAGGGAGCCGGGTCCCTCCACGGTCTGTAGTACTTACCAGGTTTCGGCAGATGAGGGGTGCTACACTTCGTGCAGTACCAGATCGGAATCTCCGTCGCATAGTATCTCCTCCTCGATATTGGATAGTCTGTCGTCAGACTGTTGATCCAGTTCATAAGAATCTGCCTGTGCGTATCTGGATGGAATTCTATCTTCCTGGCCAGGCTCTTGAGCATGGGGCGGAACTCGAGCTGCTTCAGGTAGAACTCCTCCATCGGTATGATTTCTATAGGGGTACGGCTGCGTTCACACAGAGGGGTTCGATGCTGTATCTGATCGACTCTGACCGCGACGCCGGCCTCCTGCAGGTCCTGAATTATCTGCGACCTGGCGTCCTTCACGGCCATCCCCACGTACTTACCGGTGACTTCGGTCATCTTACCGTCCAGGTCGATCGCGACGACTTCCTTCAGCCTGAATTCCCTGAACAGCATGACGTCGTGATAATCACCATAGCTGCAGACCATGACAGCCCCGCTCCCAAACTTCATATCCACGCTCCTATGCGTCCTTATCGGCACCTCCCCGTTGTAGATCGGGATGATAGCCGTCTTCCCGACATACTTCTTGTAACGTGGGTCGCCCGGATGCACTATAATCATCTGGCAGGCGGCGAGCAATTCCGGGCGTGTCGTGGCAACCAGCAGGTCCTGCTTTATTCCTCTGACCTTGAATCTGTTCGTCACCAAGTAGGTCGGAAGCTCCTCGTATTCTATCTCGGCATCGGCTATCGTGGTGTTGCAATCGACGCAGTAGTTGTTTGGACGGTTCGCCATATAGATGAGCCCCTTCTTCCAGAGTTCTATGAATGACCATTGGGTCAGCTTCCGAAACTCCTCCGAGTCCGTCCTGTACTTGTTCTGAAAGTCGCCCGAAATTCCAAGCGCCTTCATGAGGTTCAGCATATACGCTTCAAGGTCATCGAGCGCATACTTGCAAAGGTTGATGAACTCCTCCCTAGGCGTCTTCCTCATCTGAACCCTGTACTTCCGTTCAGCATAGATTTCCACTGGGAGGCCGTTGCGGTCTATCCCGATCGGATACAGGACGCTCAGCCCTCTCATCCGAGCGGCCCTCGCAATCACGTCAATCATCGCATACTGTGTCAGAGCCCCCGGATGCCACGGTTTGCCTGAGGGATACGGTGGTGGGTTGTCTATCGAAAAATTACGATTTTTGTTCTTCTTTGGCTTGAATTCATAAATTTTTTCAGACTCCCAGAGTCGCATGATCTCCTCTTCCAGCTTGGGGTCCCATACCGTCGCTTCAATCTTGGCTAGAAACTGGTTCTGCAAATGGTGTCAGCCACTACGGGCCTCTGGGTATTTGAAGTTAAGAAGGCGTAACCCGCATTTTTCGCTCAAAAACGATTAAGCATTAATAGAAGTTCAGCATCGAATCAGGGGTCGACGATGGCGAAGTGGGAATGTTACCGCTGCTCCTAC
>Ga0209157_1000604_pt1 | contig 30146 bp, 27 predicted proteins | sample GraSoiAngelo_135_FD_185892 | JGI IMG/M metagenome (GOLD analysis project Ga0209157, IMG submission 185892) | Grasslands soil microbial communities from the Angelo Coastal Reserve, California, USA - 14_0929_05_40cm (SPAdes) (version 2) | ecosystem: Environmental > Terrestrial > Soil > Grasslands ...
CCAACGTAATACCATTCTAAGTGGATTGTAGCAAGAGCTAAAGAAACAGACCCTCTCTCCTCTGCGTGATTTAGGTCTTAAAGAGACAAAATGGTTATTATGTGAGTAGAATTAAAAGACAGGTAATGTCCAATCCTTTCCTGATCTTGTTCAAAAGGATCTTTTGTAATCATGATAATACTTTTTCATTTAGAAAGTATAATGACTTTGATTTTTTTGAATATAATAAATGTGTGAATTGTGAAAAAATTTTGAGATATCTTAAGGGATTTGATGAGAGCATTAGAGGGTGATAATATTTAATATTAGTCTTCAAATTTTGATAATCTTTTGGTGGATAGGAGCATTTATTTCTGGTGTAGCGCTACTAATATCAGAGTACAAGTATTATGTTATTGCAGGCGCTGTAGGATGGATAACAGTTGGATTATCTTCAGGATTAATTATTTACGCAATAAAAAGAAACAATAAAGAAAGTAAAAGAAATATGTCTTCACATATTAGCTAATTTCCTGCTCTTCAATTACTACAAGAGTAACGGTAGAAGTTATTCCTGGTATTTTTCTAATTCTATTGGTGATTGTGTGATTCATCGTCTCTGTATTGTCTGACTTTACTTTGACAAATACATCATGAACACCGTATGTTCCACGAACTTCTTTCACATCAGAGAGCTTTGAAATTTCATCAATTATTCTTTCTTCTGAACCAAGAGTACAATTTACTAGAATATATGCAGTTGGCACAATCATTTTAGTATAATTAGTGTATTTTAGTCTTTTCAATCACACTTTAACTCGATCATAGAGAATAGTCTTCTACTGTTTTAGAGTATATAGTTTGTAAAGTTCACCGGTTCTTTTACTAACATAATTCCATTCTTTTGCACTATAATTAACTCGAACAAATTTTTGCCTTAATTCAGGATGCAGTCTAACGTAAACATCATCTCCTATGGTGATATTATTTGACTTTGTCGAGGAAGTCATCTTTGCTGACACACTCATGCAATAACTTAGTATGTCTAGAGGTGAATTTTCATCATGTCCGTATTGAACAATAATATTTTCTCCTTCGTCTATTCCTATCTTTGCACTTAGATCAGGATAATCATATTGATTCAAAATTGGATTTAATCCATTTTTTATGATTGTTAACATTGAAATACCACATCTAACAGCCCTCTCACATACCACATATTTGTTTGATAATGAAGGAAAGAATGCTATCACTGCATCTCCAACATACTTTAGTACAAATCCTCCATATCTGTATACCGTAGATGACATCTCATAAGTAAATGCCCTGATTATTGTTACTAATTTGTCTACCGGAATGGTCATTGACAGGTTTGTAGAACCTACTAAATCTACATATAAGATGACCAGAGGAATTTTAGAATTAACATATTTTTTTAGAAAGTTCTGCCCTGATTCCAAGTCTGCGTCATATTGATATCTTCTCTTAAGGGCCTTCCATATTCTGTTCTGTGTTTGTTTAATTTGAGTGTCTGTATCGTATATAACCTCTGATTCTAACTTTCCTCTTTTCTCACCTGTAGTCATAGAAATAAAAGGCGATCTGCCTTTATCCAAATCTTGAGATTTAATTTTATCATCCCCATTATTTCCCAAAGTCATAAATTATATGCCTTACCTGTTTCTGAGATAGTTTTTAACTAATAATAAGATATTGAACATTTGTGCACCTTTTATATTATATACTCAGTAATACCTATAAGAACTTCAAATTTTGAGGGTAAATAACAGCAATAAATAAAATGAACCTTTTTTGGTATGGTATTGCATTGAATCTTAAAAGATAGATTAATTAGGACTGGAGCTTATTTGCATTATGGCTATCTATTTTCATGAGAATTCCAAATAACCAAAATGATGATTTTAGTAAGAAAATAAATGGCAATTTTAATGATATTGAGAATATTTACTTCAAAAGTATCAAACCATTCCTCTCTACAAGGGAAGTAAATGTAATGCTTCAAGATGGTTCAATTACGAATACTTCTACTTTTGATCCCAAATCAGTGCTTGAATTTTATCGATCTTTTTTAAAAGATCTGAAAAATTGGGATAAACACGAAGTCCAGTTAAATACAGACGAGTCAAATCGGATTTATTGCCAAATATCTACTACCTTGGATAATTATATTATCAAAGGATATTTCGGGATACAGTTCAATGTATTACCATACTATAAACCTGATAAACAGGTTATACATATACAAAAAGAATTAATTGATCTTTCAGTTAAGAATTCCGCATTATTAGAATCAGTAGCAAATATTGGTAACAACACTATCAGACAGGAATTAAAAAATATGTCTCTTGATGAAATGGAATTTGAAGAATTGTTTGAAAGGCTACTTCAAAATCAAGAATTAATTGTAAAACTTGAAGATAAAATAAAAAATGTTGAAAGACTATATCCAGAATTAGAAGGAGCGGAGAAAAAGAAAAGTTCCCTATTCTTTGAGTTAGATAACTTGGTCATGAAGGTATATCAGGTTTCTCCAATTTTGATTGATTATAACAGGCAGATGCAGGGCGAAGAAGGAGTTATAGTGTATTTTGATATAGAAACTAAGGTTGACGGGAAAGAAAAAAAATTAAATAAATCCGTGAATTTCGAGAACATAAAATCACAGGCAAAGGAAAGAATAGCTGAACTATTTAAGGAAATTACCTCGGTATTAAGCAAACAGCACTCGTAGATTATTGATTTATTGCAAAATAAAACAAGAATGCACTTGGTTTAATAGATAGTTATGAGCGCAATAAAGAATTAAAAAGTTTAATCTGAATTTTCTAAGTCTTTAACAACGACTTCAATTGATTTACTCATTTTCTTAATATCATATGATAATTCTATTTGTTTTAAAAAGATATTCTGGTGGAACTAGAGCCGTACGCGATAACGGACGAAAATAGTTCCGCCAGGGAACGTATGATGCCTTCAGTACGTTCGTGATAATAATATTGCCAATAAAATATAAAAAAGTTAAAACCTGACAGGAGGGAACAACTGCAAACGAAAATTTCGTTCACATGCATGACACCAATAGAAAAAGCCCTCCCATCAGTGTGAATAGTCATACTTATACCGTAAAAATATTATAAAAAATTTACTCTTACTCCCCAACGGATTTTCTCAATATCTGGAGTTTCCTGTAGTGTTCGAATATAATAGAGATAAGAATCGGATGAATCAATTGAGTTCTGCAAGTATTGTTGCCCGCAGAATTGTACAGTCGTGAATAAGAGAACGTTTGATCAAAGAACTTTCGATCCTTCTTGTCGAATTTTGCCTAAATGTTTTCCATTTGCTTCTTTCCATTTCGGTTGCGATTCGATACGAAGAAACTACCTTACTATTTCTGCCATAATTAGCGTCCTTTTATCTTAAAGTAAAAATTTAATTTTTAAATATAATGATGTCTATAACTTACCATGAGTATCGAGCCTTTCGACTGGTTTAATCGATTTTTCGCACGTAGTAGGCCTTTTGGACGAAGGAACAGTCTATTTGAAGGATTTGACGAAATGAGAAGAGAAATGGAAAGAGAATTTGAAGAAAATCTTAGAGATATCGAGAATAAAGTACCGAAAGATTTGATAACAGAATATGTGACAGAAGACGGCGCGAAAGTTAGGGAAATTGGTCCATTAGTGTATGGTTCTACAACCACAATAGGGCCCGATGGCAAGCCGATCGTAAGGGAGTTCGGAAACGTCAAGCCTCGAATGAGAGCAGGGTCAAGACCAAATATCTTGTCAGAACGACAGCCATTGTCCGAGGTCTCTACTACTGATAAAGAATTAAAAGTTACAGTAGAACTACCAGGCGTTTCTAAGGAACAAATTAAGATATATGTGAATGATAGTCACGTGGACATAAAAACAGAAGACCCAAAGAGGAAGTATCACGAGGTTATCGATTTACCCGCTGAAGTAGATTTTGATAATGTAAAATCCACATTTATCAATGGACTGCTGGAATTAACTTTTAACAAGAAGTCAAAGGATAAGGCAAAAAGTAAATCTCTAAGAATTGATTAATGAAATTACAGCTTTTTTGACCTCTGTTTTTATTTATTTCATTTGATTAGCAAGGATTGATATACCTCGGGGCCTATATAATAGTATGAAAAGAGCAATAAAACCAGACGTTCCGCCAGGCGAATTTAAGTGTAGAACATGTGATGGTATGTGGTCAAGTTATATGAAAGATAATATTCCCTGCACCATTACAGCAATAAGTAATGGATTACACGACTTTGATTTTGGTACACCTATTTTAGTACAATCAAAGTAGAAAAATATTTTTTATTTAATAATACATCCTTTCAAAATCTTTAATAATATCTCAGAATATCAAAGATATTCCCGATGTTGGGAATTATTACGACAGCACTAATAATGATGATATTGTCTTTTGGATTCACATTTGCATCAGGTCAGTCCGTCGCTCCGTACTCGACTTGCATTAAGTCCTCTGACCATGGTTATAATATAATTCTCCAGGAGAACAATAACTGCAGTTCCAAACAATTCTCAGAAACTGTTCTGTATTACCAAGCAAATGGTTATAATGAAGTGGAACATTCAAACGAGGCTAATCTACAGACAGTTCACTTGACAAGATAGGAATCTTGTTGTTATACTTAGATATTAGAACCTGAATACTTATTAACAATTAATATATAGCAACTGATGGGTTAATCCGACCGAATGATGAACAAGAAGCAATCGGCCCACCAGTTGCTGTTTAGTTAGAAATGAATGAACAATGATATATATAAGATTATTGTACTAATCTTCTATATTTGTTCTGAAAATCAAATAATATAGGCTTGTCTTCTTAGAATCTCTTAATTGATACCCTAGCCTTTTAGACTAAACCTCAATCCATTCAACAAAATCATCATATGAACCGCATAAACGGGGTTGACCATGCTTCGAGAAAAAAGGTGAATGCAAAAACTTCCTAAAGGACAGTAGTGTTGCTGGCATCTGCGTTAAGACATCCAAACTGTTTTAGAGTTCCAAATACGTGACAATCTACATGACAATCTACACATTCCCCTACATTTTTTTTACTGCCATTCATAAGTGAATAGTTACTTTATTTGTTATCCTTTCAAACTCATTCGTAATGGATCTAGTAAACATCATAACTTGTTTGTTCTTTATCAAGAGAATATTCTTTTGTTTGGGCAGTTCTTAACCAACATTTGAAAAAAAGCATGTAACCGGCCAGCATCTACCAATGGATAATAAAACCCCATTAGCACCAGTGGATTGTAAGTCATGAATCAAGAAAAATGAAATATTTTTGTAATAAATGTGGCTTCTCAGAAGACAGGGGAATATTAGGTAGTCAATTCACAATTAAAGATTCTTGTTTAATTTGTTTCAAGTGTTGGAAAAAAGAAAATCCAGTTTTCGTGGGCAATTCTTTTCACTTCGGTCACATTTAAGCGAGAATTAAAAATATTGTAAAGTAATACAAGATTAAATCTGGTGGGCCATATGGCAGACAATACGTTCAGGTCGGCCCACCAAGTTATGACATCTCGGGAATAATTATGATGACTACTAATATAAAAAGACTGAATTATCAGAAACTGATGGGCCAAATTGGTTGCGGGACCCATCAGGAAGCCTTGTTTACGTATTTACGTTATTCTATTATGCTCAACAAACAATAAAAAAGTTTAACATTTCTCTGCAATTTTAATAGTATAATGAAAGAACTGGTGGGGAAATATGCATGATGAACGAGTCCAACCAATACCATTTCTATGTACATGGTAAAGGCAGGCATTCGCGAAATAAATCATCAATATAAAACCCAATTTATCAATTCAATCCTTTTTTTAAGATCCCGTCTGTAAGTAGTATCATCGTTTTCTCGATTGAGCCATTTTTTGAGATTCTTCAATTTCTTTTTGTAATGTTAGTTCTATGGTCATAGAATCAGTTAGCAGTATGAGAATTTAATCTGCCAAGTGCTTTATAGAGAGGGAGTCTTGACGTAGCAATGGATAATAAGATCCCTATATCCAACTGTGTTGAAATACTATTGGTAAAGTGATTGATTAAAGGAAAATGAATCATCTTAATGATCCATTACGATCCGCAGAATCAAGAAGGCAAGCGTTACTATACTGAGAACCAGAATCAGATCCAGGACCTTTTTCCAGTTTAAGGGAAGAATGTGAAACATAGATAGAAATTATGCGATGGAATGATACTTAAGTTTGGCTTTTTTAATTAAATTTTATTTTATATTATAACCTTTCAGATTCAATCCTCAAATCCATTACAAGTGCATTTCATACAATAATTATTTCCGTGCTTGTCGGTAAAATGATGCTCTTTAGGATGGTGACAACGAACGCATTCGTCGGACTTTTTTTCCACTGAGATTTTAACGATGGTGCGCTATAATCTTTTAAAGCAGAGATGGTAGCAATGGATAATAAGATCCCTCTTGCACCTGTAGAAAATAAATGAATAGTTTATTTCTAACCTTTATAACGTCGCTTATTTTCACAATTTGTTTATTATTAAACCAAGTAAATGGCCGTAAGTTCTACTTCCCCCGCAGAAACATGGATAAGGATCTTTTCCTACATTTATAGATGCCATCAGGGAACTTAAGCGTAATGTGCTGCTAATCTTTATGCTTTTGATTACCTAATGTACTGTTATGATATTTACATTATTTTTTATTATTCTATTTGATAACCTTTTAATGAAAGTCTCAATGCATCTAACAAATCATCATAAGAAGTTTGTTCTTTATCTAATGCCAGTTCTTTAGCGTAAGCGGTCCTGAGCGATGTTATGACTTTATCATGCTCTTTTGGTATAGCAATCTGATTAACATGAATAATGTTCTATTCATAAATTCAGATTTAACGTAGTAGAAAAGACTCTGTTCTTTTTTTAGCATTTGTTCTTACCCAATCTACTTATACTTTGTTTAGTATCATTTTACGATAACAAAACTTGAACACAAAAAATGTCTTAATATTTGTAGCACTGTCTATAGGAATGTTGACAGCGCTAACAGCAACAGGTATGTCACAGGTGGAACCAGCATTTGCTGCTGACAAAAACAAGTGTGAAGACAATGGTAACGACAGCTGTAACGATAGAAACAAAAAGATAGAACAGGAAAATAATTGTAAGATAGAGAATGATAATAAGGACGATAGCGACAACAATGATGGTAGCCTCAATGGGAATACACTTACATGCTCGCACTTTGCTGTAAATCCGGAAGATGTTTCTGGACAGGTTGGGCATGATCAAACCTTCGGACCGATACCCTCGATACCCTAACAGGTAGCAATAGTGCGTAACAGGTAGCGATGTGTCACTACCTACAATACTTTTTTTGTATGCGTTAATAAACAGACTGATACGTGAGTTTTTAATTCATTTTATATTGTAACCTTTCAAACTCAGTCTTAAAGCATCTAGACTGTCTGAATAACTGGTAACTTCCTTATCTAAGTTTAATTCGTTTGCAAAAGCAGTCCTTAAACTTGGCATTCATTGGAATTGTTTGCCAATGCAATTTCTTGACAATTCTACGTTTTTATACAGGAATCGAATTTGAAAATGTCTAATGAGTATGCTTTATTGCACTGTTCATGATCTGGGAAGCAAATCCATCGGTCTTCCGGATACGCCGATACATAACACCAACCGCTCGAGGTACTCGATTTGGTCGTTTCGGAACGCAATGGGCTATTTGAAATCATAATGCTCGCTACAAATAATGCTATTGATAATGTTGTAATTATTGCGCGCGCCGCCTTGTAGTTCATTAAATATCCTAGAAGAGAAAAATAATTAAGTCTTCAGGGAAATACGATATGTAAAATAATTCAGAATTTTGATACTACTATTGGTTCCTAGAAGTCTGTCACCAACAAAGTTACCTCCTGATAGTTTGTAAAAAAGTGACTATAAGTATCAATTCATGTAAAAACATTGGCCAACGAAAGATTAATTATTCGAATAAGGCACATCAATTTTATTATTGTGAATTACCACAACACGAGGCTAGTAAGTAATGTCTATATGCTATGACTTTCAAAAACGGACAATGATAACACTGGCAACTATAGCCATTAGCCTAACAATTGGTTTATTATTAGTCAATTTTGTTAGTGCAGTGATCATTGAGACAGATAAAGGTGATTGTGCTGCTGTAGTTGATTCAGGAAAAGAATCTGAAGAAATATGTAGGAATTTAATAATTTCAGAAAACGAAGGTAACACAAAAAATCAATCACCAAGTGAGATAGCAAAAGAAGCAAACGCATTGAATTGTTCTAATCCTTATGATCCAATGTTCCCAAAAATAGCAATAAACCTATGCAATTTCTTACATGAAAAACTGTTACAGGAATAAATGGAATGGATGACAACGCACTTCGACAGGAATTTCTACAAAAATATGGAGATGACTTTGCACAAGAATTAAGGAATGCACTTGAAAAATGCACGGAAAAAGCGTTTGCTGAAAACAACTTAACGTGAAATAAAAATGAAGACAATAATATCTATGATATTAATAATAGGACTCATTATATTAGTTGGTCATAATATTATTAATAATAAGACTAATGCACAAATAAATCATAATCAAACTGGATGGGATGAATGTTTAAAAACAAGGCCAATGATATTTGATATATACGTACACTGTTTAGAAATTAGACAGGGTTATGAAGGATATAAGGGAGACTACTATTGTCTAAATGTATCAAAATTTTTATGGGAAGAGTGTTCGATGTTAAGACTTGGAACAGAGATAAAATAAAATGACAATATACCTAGATAGTTTAGATCCCTTTTATTCGATTAATCATAATAATGAAGCAAAAGTAAAAAAGAAGAAAAGCAAGGATAATTATACCTAAATGTGATATAAATATCCAATGACAAAAATAATAAAACCACCAGACGTTCCAGGCGAATTTAAATGTCGAACATGTGAGACTTCATGGTTAAGTTTTATGGAGAATAATGTTCCATGCATAGATACAACAACAAGATATGGATTACACAACTTTGATTTTAGTAAACCTATTCTTGCCGAAATCTCAGGCAAAGCATATGAATTAACTAAAATACCGATCAACTAATTTTTTATTTATTGTTCTTTCATTTTGTTAATACATCTACACTGACGTCTTATTGCAAAATAAAACAAAATTCATAATATTGGTTGAATAAGGGTAATTGATTGAACAAAATTCCATCAATAGACGATATATTTAGGGCACAGAAATCAATGGACAGCGCAGTAGTCAGAAAGACACCTTTATTAAAATCCAACACATTTTCAAATATCGCAAAAACAAACATTTTCTTAAAATTTGAACTGTTTCAAAAAACTGGTTCTTTTAAGGTTAGGGGAGCATATTCAAAAATCAATTCACTTACAGATGATCAATGCAAATCTGGTGTTATTGCAGCCTCAGCAGGTAATCATGCACAAGGGGTTGCATATGCTGCGTCGAAAAGAAATATCAGATGTAATATTGTAATGCCAAAAAATGCGTCTCCTGCAAAAGTTGCCGCAACTCGCTCCTATGGCGCAAACGTAATTCTTTCCGGAGATACATATGACGAATCATGGAAAACCGTCACTTCAATGTCAAGAGAACATGGATATTCAATTATTCATGCATTTGACGATCCCATTGTCATTGCAGGTCAGGGCACTATTGGTTTGGAATTACTACAGGATTTGAAGGATATTGATAGGATTTATTTGCCGCTAGGTGGCGGTGGACTTGCATCAGGTATATCTATTGCCATCAAAACTAGGAGACCAGATGTAAAAATTATAGGAGTTGAATCCAAACAATTTCCTGCAATGAAAAAATCTCTAGAGAAAGGAAAGTTATGTCATATTGATGGTGGGTTCTCAATTGCTGACGGTATTTCAGTTAAATCTCCAGGTGAACTTACATTTGAGATATGTTCAAAATATTTGGACGATGTTGTAACTATAGATGATGTTTCTATTGTAGAGACTATGTTCCTGCTTATGGAGAGAGAAAAGATTGTAGTTGAACCTGCAGGAGCAGCTAGCCTAGCTTATGTTCTTTCGACTGATAAATTAAAAAATAATCAGAACATCATTTCAATCCTTTCTGGAGGAAACATTGACATGTATCTATTAGGTCAAATAGTATCTAAAGGATTAATGCAAATGGGACGACTAGTTAAAATATTTATCCAACTACCTGATAAGCCAGGTGCGCTAAAAAATGTTGTGGACAAGATAGCAGAACTCAGTGTCAATATTGTTCAGGTCGAACATGACCGTCTGAGTTCCAATGTAGCCGCCGGTTCTGCAGGGGTATACTTGAGTTTAGAGTTAGAAAATGAGAAACATTCAAAGAAACTTTTAGATTTCCTAAAGCGAGAACAGATGGTTTTTAAGGTTGTTCCCTAACTACAGTAGCAATATTCTCTAAATCCAGCTTTATCTGCTGTGGAGCCACCGATCTTGACCAAAATAAATTCATTTTTGGCTCTTGCATAAGAATCATTCAAATCTCTCTGATTTTCTCGTAAAATTTGATATTCTTCCATAGATAATTTCTTACGAAATCCAATTTCTTCTTCAAGATTCATGTCCTTTACTATTTCTTTATAACCTGGTTGAATAACTCCGCTGAATACCATTGCGCTGCTACCACTTCCATAAGATGCAAATCCAACCCTGTTTCCTTCTATATCATGATGTTTTTTATATTCGTATTCAAGTAAACTCCTGAATCCCATGTACATGGACGCCGTATACAAATTTCCGATAATGTTAGAAGCTTCAAGAGAACTTGCCATTTTTTTCTCATACACCTCATTATAAAATGAGGTTTGCATGAATGCTTTTCTAAATTGTTCATCTGCCTTCATAAATTCTTTATCTGCTAAAATGGATTCTATGGTCCCACGGCTATCATTAGGAACAGGTTCATGAAATCCTATCTCTTTGATAATATGTTGCCATCGTGGAAGTGTTCTCCACTCATGCCTTAACAAGTAAGCCAATGCCTTCTCCCCCATTCTTCTATATGGTAAATGTACTGTAAACAAATCTATGTAATCAGTTATTGACTCTCCGTCCTTAAGATGTATCAGTCCCGTTCTCATCGCTTTTTCCTTATAGCTGTCAAACGCTTTTCTAACCTGAATTAAGTATAATAAATTGGAGTATAGTCCATTAACAAGTGGAGTCTCCTTTCCAAATGGCCTGTAAAAATCATATTCATTCTTGATTATCGTTGATGTGACTTTAGGATCTAATGCTAGCATTCTTGGATTTTCCTTAATCAAAAGGGCGACGGCTCCCGCTCCTTGTGTATACTCCCCAGCCGAACCCACATCGTATTTGGCTATGTCTGTTACTACAACAATAGCAGCCTTATCATTATTCTCTTCCGCTCTAATCCAATTGGTGTTATCGTAAATTGCGTAAGAACCACTTACGCAAGCAAATTTGCATTCAATTCCTCCGGCATTTTCAAATGAGCCATCACCGTAGACCAGTTCTAACATACCTACAACAAATGAGTTTAATGCTTTTGATTCATCAATACTTGATTCCGTCGCCACATACAATCTGCCAATATCATCTGGATGCAAATTATTTTTCTTCATAAGTTCAAGACATGCATTTGACGCCATACATGCTGCGTCCTGATTTGTATCAACCAATGCCATCTTTTTTATCCCTATTCCGTGTTCCAGCTTTTGAGGATCAATTCCTCTCGCTTGGGCGAAATCTTTGTAATCTATGTACAGTTTTGGAACGTATATAGCAAGGTCGTCAATGCCAGCAGGCATAGTAACAATTTTTCTCATATTAGACATTTAAAGGTACTTGTTGGTATTCAGCCACGAATTAAAGAAAATCAATAAAAAATTAGGAATATATTAAGAAAATTATAGTATTCGAGTTATCGGCGCACATAGTCGAGATTATTTTTCATCTGTACTAACGTAAATATCAAGTTAATTTGATAGGTCCTGTTGCTTCCATGAATTTGTCATTATAGTGATTAATTGAAACTCTGCTGGTTGCTTTTTCTAATGAATCTTAATGGTTTCATAAAAATTATTGCGTTCGTGGGCCATGAACCCAATCTGTTTAATTGCAGTAATAATTTTATCTGAAGTTAATTCTGTAGATCTTGCTCCGGTGGCGCTTACCACTTCTTCACCAATTAAGGTTCCTCCAAAATCATCTGCACCATAAGTTAGCGCAAGTTGAGCCATGCCTACACCATTTGTAAGCCATGAAGATTGAAGGTGATCGATCAGTCCAGAAAAAACTATCCTTGATATTGCAATCATTTTTAATAATTCTAAACCCCCAGATGAATATTTTATTAATCCATCTGATTGCATTTTTGTCTTATTTGGTTCAAAACTCCATGGAATAAATGCCATAAATCCACGGGTCTTTTCCTGCAATTCTGCAATCTTGATCAAGTGTCTAGCACGTTGTTCATCATCTTCTCCTGCACCGTACATCATTGTTGCGGATGATTTTATACCCATATCATGTGCTTCCTTCATAATATTCAACCACTCACTACTTTTAATTTTCAAAGGACTAATTCTTGATTTTACATCGTCATCAAGAATTTCAGCTCCAGCACCAGGTAAACTGTCCAGGCCCGCTGCTTTTAACCTAGAAAGTACTTCCTTTGTACTACTTTTTCCTACCTTCGAAATGGTATCAATTTCAGAAGCTGAAAGTCCATGTATAGCAACATCAGGGCATCTTTCCTTTACCGTCTTAAATGCACCTTCGTAATACTCGATATTGAGCTCTGGATTATGACCTCCTTGCATCAAAACCTGAGTTATTCCAAAATGATCCCTTGCTGTTACGACCCTTTTTACTACGTCTTCCACAGACAGCGTATATCCTTCATTATCACCCGGAGCTCTATAAAAAGCGCAAAATTTACAATAAGTTATACACACATTAGTATAATTTAGAATAATGTTGTTCACGAATGTCGCAACTTTTCCATAAAGCTTATCTCGTAAAATATTTCCAATCATACCCAAAGCATAGGGATTATCAGATTTTATTAAACGAATACAATCATTTAATTTGACTCTTTTTCCATGCAACGTCTGATCAAGAATATCACTTACGTCAGATTTCTGGATTAATTCTTGTGCAAAGAGGCTCATTAACTATATCTTTCATGACGTTTATCAACGATATTTATTCTTTACAAAGATTCTTGAAAAGTGAAGATTTTATAGCTGTTGTGGGCATCATCTAAACAACTTGTTGCAAAGTATTGCAGGTAGTTCAAACGCTATAGAGAAAGTCATTCATGGTGAAGAATTATCATTCAATGATGGGTTGGACCTTATGAATGATGAAAATGTTTTCATATTGGGTGCTGCTGCAGATTTGATAAAAAAAAAACTAACTGGTAACACCATAACCTTTGTTGCATCATACTACTTGAATTACACAAATGTTTGTGCAGCAAGTTGTCCGCTGTGCGCTTTTTATAGAAAAGGAACTGAAGCTGATTCATATACATTGACAATCGAACAGATACTAACAAGGGCAAAAATAGCAATAAAAGAAATGAAGGCAACAGAACTCCACATTGTGGGTGGATTCCATCCAAAATTAGGACTCGACTACTATGAAAAAATGATAAGGGAAATTAAGAATGAATTTCCGTCAGTTACAGTTAAGGCCCTTACCCCTGCAGAAATCCATTTCATTTCTCATATTACAAAGAATTCCGTAAAAGAAGTACTTTCTAGGTTAAAGGATGCAGGACTCGACGCATTACCTGGTGGAGGAGCAGAGATATTCAGCAAAGATATCAGAGATTTAATCGTGAGGGGAAAGTGTTCTGGCGATGAATGGCTTGATACTGCAAGAATCGCTCATGAAATAGGAATACAATCAAATTGTACTATGCTATTTGGTCATGTTGAAGAACCACAGCATATTATAGATCATTTGACCAAAGTGCGCGAATTGCAAAAGAAAACAGGCGGTTTTATTACCTTTATCCCATTGAAGTTTAGCCTCGATAATACAGAACTCGAGCAAAAGGGATTAATTCAAAATGAAAGCTCTTCAATATATGATATAAAAGTAATTGCTATTTCAAGACTCATGTTGGCTAATGCAATGAAAAATATTTCTGTATATTGGGTTGCGCTAGGAAAAAAAATGGCGCAAGTAGCCTTGTCATATGGGGGAAGCGATCTTGTCGGTACAGCATTTTCAGAGGAGATTTTTAAGGCCGCGGGAAAAACTACAGGAACTTCAATTCAAGAATTAGCTTCGCTAATTAAAGATGCAAAATGTATTCCGCAACAGAGAGACACTTTTTTCAATATTTTGTAGGAAACTCTAAATCATTACTCAGGACTAGTGATATTTTTGAATTTGTTGATTGTTACTGTCTATAAATAATAGCTCATCATATGAGAGGATGCTATTAGTTTTAGCCTTTCTTAGCATTGTTATTATTGAATCCTTTCCCTCTTGATTCATATTGGTAGTAAGATCGTTTACGTACATTTTCACAAATTTCTCAATTAGCATTTTAGAATTCCCTCTACTAAATTGCATTGAATATTCTAACGCATCATCCAAATGTTCAAGTCCATATTCTATAGATCTCTTGAAAAACCTGTCAAATTCAATTATCTCTTGTGTAGCTAGCGAACGTTTGCTTATAACGTTAATACCAAGTGGAACAGGCATACCATTGGTAAAATCATGCCACCATTGTCCGAGGTCTAATATTTTATGGAATTCATCTCCAACTGAAATTTGTGCTTCGTGAATAATTAGACCCGCATCTACTAAACCAGATGAAACGTACTGTGGTATTTTGTTGAAGATGATTTCAATCCCATCAAATTTTCCTATGGCCAAATTTAGTAGTAAGTTCGCGGATGTCATTTTCCCTGGAATTCCTATTTTATGTTCATGTAATTTTTTTAATTCGATATTCCTATTCGAAATGACGATTGGACCATAATTGATTCCAAAACTGCCACCGCTATTCAAAATGACATAATCTTTTAGGTATGCATAAGCATGAGCTGATACCGCAGTAATGTCTAATTCATGTTGGATGGCACGCTTGTTCAATTTCTCAATATCTTCAACGACATGATTTATCTTGAAATATGGTGAACTAACATTACCTGAAGCAATTCCATAGAACATAAAGGCATCGTCTGCATCAGGGGTGTGCCCTAGTGTTACTTGTTTCATGAAAAAATGATTATTCTAACGCTATTTTTATTTTACAGTATTAGAGTCAGGAAAATTAAAAATATGTAAAAATTTAAGTAGTAATTTATTATTTACTAGCAAATATCTATCGTGCTCCTCAATTGAATTTTGAGTTGCTTTCAATTTGATCCAGTCCCTTAGTAAATTAAGGAAGATTTAATAATCCTGCATAGATTTTTTGTGCTTTGTAAGATGCCAAAATTCAAGTCTACCCAGGATATATTAAGAATTATAGGAAATAAAGATCAAATTCGTAATTTCGGTGTGATAGCTCACGTAGATCATGGAAAAACTACCATGAGTGACAGTTTATTGGCTGCATCGGGAATTATTTCACCTTCAATTGCAGGTCAAGCCCTAGCACTCGATTCGATGAAACTAGAACAAAATAGACAGATGACAATTAGGGGTGCCAATGTAACTTTGTATTATGAACTTGAAGGCAAAGAATATGTTATCAATATGATTGATACTCCGGGACATATCGATTTCACAGGGAGGGTTACTCGAGCATTAAGGGCGATTGACGGAGTAGTTGTAGTCTCAGATTCTGTTGAAGGCATAATGACTCAAACAGAGACGGTGACGAGGCAAGCCCTTGAAGAACGTGTGAGACCAGTTCTCTATATCAACAAAATTGATAGACTCGTAAAGGAGCTAAGATTAGATGCGCCGGCAATGCAAAAATGGCTTTCAAACATTATTGCAGAATTCAACAAGTTAATTGACATTTATGCAGAACCTGAGCTAAGAGAAAAATGGAAGGTAAGTATTCAGGGCAATAGCGTAGCATTTGGTTCAGCAAAGGATAGGTGGGGATTTAATTATAATATTGCTCAGAGAAATGGAGTCGGGTTCAAAGATGTTTATGATGCATACAACTCGGACAATCAGGCTTTGATAAAAGAACTTTCGGATAAGGCTCCATTGCATGAAGCTGTTCTTGGAATGGTTGTACAACATCATCCACCACCACACGTCGCACAGCGCTACAGAATACCAAAGATATGGCCTGGGGATCTTGATTCTGATATCGGAAAATCCCTTGTCTCCTGTGATGATAAAGGACCTATTCTCATGATGGTTACTACAATAAATGTGGATCCTCAAGCAGGCAGGATTGCTACTGGTAGATTATTTTCAGGGACAGTAAAAGATGGCGATGAAGTTTATTTAATTGATGGAAAGAGGATGGGGAAGATTCAATCGGTAAATATCTACATGGGTAACACTCGTGAACTTGTGAACATGCTTCCTGCAGGAAATATACCAGCTTTACTCGGAATAGATCATGCAATTGCAGGAGAAACATTTTCGTCTGTAAAAAATGTACCTGCATTTGAATCAATAAAGTATGTTTCAGAGCCAGTGGTTACCATAGCCATTGAGCCAAAACACCCAAAAGATTTACCAAAATTGGTTGAAGCATTGAGAAGAATAACTGTTGAAGATCCAAACTTAATAGTTAAGATTAACGAAGAAACTGGTGAAACATTACTTTCCGGTATGGGTGTACTCCACCTCGAAATCGCTACATCTTTGATACTAGAAACAGGTTTGGAAATTACTACCACACAACCTCTGATTAATTATCGGGAAACGGTGCGAAATAATGCAGGACCTATTATGAGTAAATCTCCAAACAGACACAATAAAATTTTCATGAGGATTGAACCTCTACGAGAAGATATTATTGAATTAATAAAGAATGGACAAATTAATGACGATTTAGATAGAAAACAAATGGCAAAAATCCTTAGAGAAAAAGGTTGGAATGCTGATGAGGCAAAGAGAGTTTCTGCTGTTGACATCAGTGGTAACATACTCATAGATGAAACTAAGGGTGTTCAATTTATTCAAGAATCAATGGATTCGATAAGATCCGGATTTGATGATGTAATACATTCTGGTCCTATTGCTCATGAAACACTTCGTGGTGTAAAATTTGTTCTTCATCATTTTGTGCCACATGAAGACCCTGCCCATCGTGGCTTGGCACAACTCATGCCTGCAACTAGAAGAGCGATGTTAGGCTCAATGCTTTTAGCTGAGCCAGCATTGCTAGAACCAATTCTGGGTATGGAAATAAAATGTCCCCAAGAACAGATTGGAACAGTAGCAGGAATCTTATCTGGAAAACGTGGGAAGCTGCTCAATGTGGAACAGAAAGGTGTGATTACCATTATACAAGGGGAAGTTCCAGCATCTGAAACATTTGACCTATCCGAAGTTATGCGAGGTGGTACTGCCGGCAAGGCATTGTGGAACACTTATTTTAAGACTTGGCAAATTGTTCCTCAATCTATATTCAAATCTCTGGTAAATGAGCTTAGGAAGAGAAAGGGATTGAACCCAGAGCCACCAGGTCCTGATGAATTCATAGACAAAGAATAATCTAAGGGTTCTGCAGGCAGCCAAATTTCTGTTTTTTTCTTTGTGATAATTTGAATAATATAGATTTTTTTATGTAAAATCCTATAGGCTGAAGTGTAGAATTTATATGCTAGGTCCAAATATAATATAATAATTACAAAGAGGTGTAAGCAAGACGTTTAACAAGGAATCATGTAGATCATGTGGAAAGATTTTGGTGCCCATATCGATGTGCAGCTATTGCAAAGAGCATGTTTCATGGATTTGCAACAAATGCCAACGAATAGAGGATGTAGCTCACAGACATGATCAGGTTCAAGAATCACTGCAAGAAACCAATTCAGGATTCAGAGATTCTTTTGATACTGGCATTATGCATTTAATAAACCAGGGATAAAGCATTCTACAAGAAATAGATAAACATACTCATACAATTGACGGTCTGACTATTTCTTCTTATGACTCTGATAGTTTTTCGAATTAACCGGGCAACTATCTCTTTCTACTTCTACGTAAATCTTTGATGATGTTCCTATATTAAGAACTGATTTAATTCTTTCTTCTATTGTATCTATTACTTGTTCTATTTGATCTGTATTTATATTGTCTACAATACTTACCTCCATCGCAACTAAGACATCATTAGGACCAAAATGCATAGTTCTCAGTGTAATTACCCTGTTTACTTCAGGAATCTTTAGAACCGAGTCAATAATTTTAACACGATCCTTTTTAGACATTGCTTCCCCAATGAGTAGAGCTCTATTTTCTTTTGCTAAAAAGAATGCAAACAGCATAAGAACAGCGCCGATTAATATAGAACTGATTGCATCATAAATCATATTATTAGTAACGTCAGACAAGTAGATTCCTATTGCAGCTATTGCTATTCCCAATAACGCAGCTGAATCCTCAACAATGACGGTTAGAATGGTAGGATCCTTACTTTCTTGAAATTCTGTAAATAACTTGTGCAAATTTACTTTTTCTCCACGAGCTTCAATGGTATGTCTGAACAAATTAAAGGCAATACGCAAGGCATTACCTTCAAAAATAGCTGAAATTAAAAGTATTACATAACTGACATTTGTATTTACTATTTGATGTATAGGATCATAAATTGATGTAAATCCCTTTTCAAAAGAGAGAATGCCTGATATGCCAAATAATAATGTAGCAACGATAAACGACCAGAAGAATTGTTCCTTTCCGAATCCGAATGGGTGCCTCTCCGTTGGTACTTTTGAGCTTGTCTTGATTCCAATCAATAATAATACTTGGTTAAATGTATCAGAAAAAGAATGGTACGTTTCTGACCACATAGCACTACTACCAGTGAGCAATGCGGCGATCAGCTTAGCTATCGATATTCCTAAATTACCAAATAGTGCAGCATACACAGCTCTTTTGGAACTTCCGACCAAAAATTATTCTCCTGTTCTCCTTTTCCAAAATTGTTGTAACTTAGGGAGAACTTATCTCCTTCATATAGATATTCTGGTCAAGCTTGGAGAATTCTTTCAAATTTATTTTTTCTCCTTTCGACATTATTTCTCTAATCTTTTCACCCGCATTAGCCTCCTTCCACCATTTTTCGCCGAACCTATCGTTAAGGTACCTTTCTAATTCTACTGCTCGTATTGCAGCTAGCATGTAACTAGGAACATACATTATTGATTCCGGAAGAATATGATGTAGCATCCAATATTCTCCAGGTACTTCTAGACCCATATATCTTTTGATTAATTTTTCATATAATCTACTTGCTTCATACATTGAAAGTTTTTTATTCCAAAAATCCATTTTCATCAATGAATTTGCGGTATAAAAAACAACAAAAAATAATTCCATGAATCTATTTTTGATAACAAGCTCACTTAACACCCTGCTATTTGTGATTCCAATATCTTTCAAATACAATGGATTTTTAGTCAATCTCTCAATCAGTATTGAAAATATTTCAGCTATTCCCATTGAAAATTTGTATTTTTCCCAATACTCTAATTTTGGATCTATTGAAGAGGCATGTATTGCGTGTCCGGTCTCATGATAACAGCTCTGCAGATTAAAGTAAGGACTTTCATTTTTGTACAAAACTCTGATATCGTCAGGAATTTTTACAAAGAAGCAAATCGGGGAAGGATATTTACCTGGCCTATCCTTTGTATCAAAGTAAATTTTTGAAAAATCAAATCCGATGGATTTTAATGTCTTGTTGACTGTTATAACAGGATCAATTTTCAAAAAATATTTCTCAATTCCGCGAAAGATTCTATTGCGAAAAAAATAAAAATCATCATAATATTCAGGATCTTTTCCGATAAGTTCATTCCCAAAATTTAGCTCCTTCCTAAAGAGTGTTTTTGCACGCTCTCCCATGCCAGAAACCAAATCTTTGAGTTCTGATAGAGCAATTTTTTCGCTAATTAGGTAGCCATCTAGCGGATTGAATGATGCCTTTGAATTTCCTTTTATCCTTTCTGAGAAATCAAAGTAAATTTCTTTTATCTTCTTAAATCTTAGATTTATTACAGGAGAAATGTACTTCGTTTTCTTTATAAACTCATCAAAAACAATTTTTCTTTTATTGTCATCATTTTCGTTACTATTGAATTGCCTCCAAGTATTCCAATTTACCGGTTTTCCATTGAATTTGAGAGTATCACTTTTGATTTTGGTGCCTCTCAGATCGTGCAATTTCAATTCAAGGGGCTTTGTTATAGATTCAGATAAGTTTTCTATTGAAGACAAAAATAATATTTTTGGCTCAGAAAATGATCTTATGAATATCTCTGAAATAAGAGACTTCATTTTGGATAGATTTTCTATATTTCTTTTATCATAATCATAACCTGCAAATTGCAAGTATTGTTCATTCGTTTCAGCAGTATAAAGAATTTCATCCAGATTGCACCATTCTCTTAGATCCAATAGAGATAATTCCAGATTAAAAGATATTTAAGTTGCTTAACCATTTAGAGAAAAATTTTCTTCTCAAGTTGAAATTGATATGATAGAAAAAAATACTAGAACTAAGTGTTAATATGTGTAGAAAATATTACTAGTAGGTTATTCAATTATGACAATTTGATTTAACGTCTACTGATTAGTTTAGATCCATATGACTAGCTTTACAAACCAGTGGAATAAGGAGGCCAAAAAAGACACCACGGAAATAATAAGAGAAAGTTTGAGGTCACAAAAGCCTCTAAAACCAACAATGGAATCTGCCAGGAATAGATTAGGCATTCAAACCCAAAAGTTAGATTCACTTTTGGAAAAATTAAAATCTAAAGATAGAACTCTCTTTAATCAAATTGTTACTCATTTACAAAATCATGATGGCCAGCAAAGTAAAATGCTCTCAAATGAACTTTCCCAGGTTAGAAGAACAATCAAGACTATATCACAATTAAAAATGTCTCTTGAGCAAGTACATATGAGACTTGAATCTACTATTGATATTGGAGATGCACTTACGGCACTAAAACCAGCTGTTGGGACACTTTCAAAAGTAAAAACAGGACTAACGGGACTGATGCCAAATGTGGATACCGAATTGGGAGAAATCAATGACATCTTTAGTGATATTATGGTTAATGCTAATAGCACTAGTGATGTAGGATTTGCATTAAATCCATCAGGAGGAGATATTAACAATATACTGGCAGAAGCAAGCGTTGTTGCGGAACAAAGAGTTACCGATAATTTTCCAGATGTACCTATGGGTTCATTTAATCGGAATTCTAAATCCTCAATTGGAGAACATACACAATAGGTAGTCTTTTTATAACAAAAATAATCTGTAAAATAATGCGTATCTGATAATGCATGACTATGAAGAAACCAAAAATATCTCCTAGTAGAGGATCTATAATTATCTCGACATTTCAATCCAAGGAATCTGCAAATAAAGTAGCGAAGCAAATGGTTGCAAAAAAGCTATGCGCATGTGTAAATATTGCTAAAATAAATTCAATTTATTTTTGGAACAACAAAATGCAAAATCATACTGAATATCTATGTTTATTCAAGACTATTTCATCCTCAAAACTAATGCATGAGATCAAAAAAATTCATCCATACGAGGTACCTGAAATAGTAGAAGTCAAAATGAATACTATTAACAAAGATTACCTTGGTTGGTTAGTGAGTACCGCTACCTGATATGCAAGTATTTCTATTTATATTATCTTGTGGCATAACGAAGCAGTCCCACGATCCCACCCAAAGAAGAAACTCTTAATCCAATGTCTGTGGATCCATCTACTCCGTATATTTTTCCGCCGATAATCTCGGTCAGATTCAATAGTTCAATAAAATCATCTTCATTGAGTTTTTCTAAAATCGAGTTAGAGTATATCAGACAATCAATTGACTTGTTAGTTACGGCATCTTTTACTTCATTAACGCCAATTGCATATTTAGGCTCACTTTTATGAATTAGATAAAATATATTGTCTAATAACGATGATACTATACCAATTTTACTACTTTTTAATAGCTCTTTTAATGATGATGAACGCAACGATACAAAAATACCGTCCTCTCCTGCTACGTCGATTCCCTCCAATATAGTTATTTTGTCATTGATTTCTTTAGAAAGAAAATTGAAAAACCTCCTTTTTGTCTCACCAGGACCAAACAAAACTAGCATTTGTTCTTGAGTATGTACGCTAGTAACACTTTTAATTCCTCTAACTATTTCATCAAAGAAATTATCTATATTTGGATTTATTTTCTTAGAGTCTTGAAATCTTTTTCCGCTCTGACCCGAATAAATATTAGGTAAAATTTTTACATGAGTTCCTGTTACTAATGCTATTGCAGCTTCTTGAATATCAATCGAAATTAATAAATAAATTGTATTGTTACCAGAATTTTTTAATATGGTAGATTGAATTTGTTTCCATTGTTTTTTTTCTAAAATTATCATATCATCTACCATAATTGATATAGAATGATGAACACCCTTCGGAACTAACGCATTATCACTATTTAGTATCGTTCCTCCTATTCTTATTCTATCAACTGTCGCATCAAATTTGACGCTTTCAATCCTTAGTAATATTCTTATTTTTATTCGTTCTCCCTTATCAGGTCTAGAAAATTCAGTTCTTTGTTTAATTGATCTTGTCGTATCTGTGATAATATTGTCATTTATTTCAATTATTCTTCTTAAAGTAAAGAGATCGTCTAGGTCTTCTGGAATAATTGCTTTTGATTTTTCAGAATGCTTTGAATCCCTGACAATCATATGAATTATTTTTCACATTTTAAACTGTTAACTTATCGGTTGGAATTAGTATTTTTTCCTAAATCATTATTGCCTTCGTTACTGTGTTTTGAAGATTCAAGATAACTATTTACCCAATCTTGGGTTATTACATCTGATTCAACCAAATTCACTAGTGCATTCGGAGAAGCATTGCCAGTGACCTTTCCATTTTTCCTTCTTGTTTGACGCCATTTAATATTCGTATTTCCACTCTTTGAAGAATATATTATCCCTAGTACCTCTTTGGCATTTACAAATGTCATTTCGCGAATTTTTTTAAGAGTCACCTTGTCAGCTGCTTCTATATAAATGGCTCCGGGTCCTTCCTCACGTTCAGGAAAGATTTCAAAGTCATGCATGTAACTTTCAGGTATAAAGGATCTACATGTACTTATAATGATGAACCTCCTAAAACTTTCAAGTGAACAAGCAGCTTCTATTAGTACCAATGTTTTCATTGAAATAGTTGCTATTTATCAAGTTTCTGACATCTGTTCTAATTGGAGATTATCAATTTAATTGACACCTGAAAAGTACGAGTAATTTTAGAGTGGATAAACTTGTAACTGCATTTATTCGAGCGGACAAACTCCTAACTCAAGATCTACTTCATATTGTGTTCAGTAGGGCTAATCCGTCATTGTTTGTCCATTACTATTACATTTATGGATATTTAAAAATTAAATTGTAGATATCAAAATTGAATGCCGCAATTTCAAATTCAATGTTTCCTTACTTTGAGCTTGCATCAGACCATAAATAACTAAAGTATTCCTTTGCAAATCCTGCCAAACCAATATGATTCGCCCATATTGCTATCGGTTCTACAGAACCCTTTTCATTTCTTCCATTACCAAGCAGGATCATAACCTGATTCAAATCTCCTATAACGCCTCCGCCAAACATATTATTTTTAATTCTAACCTCTGCAACTCTAGATATCATGAGTATAGTCTCCTTACTTGTATTTTCAGACACCAAGAATGCAATTTTTACACCTTTCTCTGATAGTGTTCTTAAGGTTGCTTGAATGATACCTGCAATGTTTTCCGCTCCTTGCGGTAACGCAACAAGTAACTCCTTCTTACAATTCTGAATTATATCTTGAACCTTATTAGCAATATTGTACAAGCCCATTACAACCCATATCTCCGGCCTCTCCTTGATACCTGTCTTTTCATAGACTGGCATTAATTCTTGTACTATTAACTCATTATTGGAATCCATTTTTTTTTCCATCAATGTTCTTGTAGATTCTGTCGCAGTTTGGGGAGAATTTGGAAAGAATTTCTGTGGCCTGGAACTGTTGGATTCAATCCATCCGCTTTCTTCTAACGAATTTAGCACTTCGTATATCTTTGAATAAGGGACATTGGATTTTTTACTTATCTCAGAAGCTGCCATTGAACCATTTTCCAGCAATGAAACATACACCTTTATTTCATAACTACCTAAACCTATTTCCTCCATTGCTTTCTTGGTCCTATCGGATAAATTCATAATAACGGCTAAATTCGATAACAGAACATAGTATATATTTTAGTATTACTATTTACTCTTGATTTATAAGCAAACTAATCACCATATTATTAGTTGCATTATATTTATATAGGAAAAATACAAATTCGAGATGAATAACCTAGGTGAAATTGAGTGGAATTAATTCAAATATCTAATCGTACGGTTAATAAGCTTAACACGGAGAAGAGGACTATTAGATTTACGCAAAGTATCTGTCCCGATTGCAATATGATTCTAGATGCTGAAGTCTTTGAAAGAGAAGGAAAAGTTTTCATGACAAAAACTTGTCCGACACACGGAGAGTGTGAAGAGCTATACTTTGGTTCATACAAGATGTATAATAAATTTAGCACATATTGGATGGATGGAAAAGGTGCCCATGCTCCAAATGTTATGGTAGATAAATGTGCCTGTCCTACTAACTGCGGTTTATGTACTAATCACTTGTCGCATTCTGGACTAGCCAATATGATAGTCACCAATAGATGTGATCTTACCTGCTGGTACTGTTTCTTTTATGTTAAGAAAGGATTAGAAGGTGCTTATTTGTACGAACCTACCCATGAACAAGTTAGAGCCATGATGAAAACTCTAAAGGCGGAAAAACCAATAGCTGGAAATTCAATTCAGATCACAGGTGGTGAACCGATGTTAAGAGATGATATCACAGATATCATTAGGATCATGAAAGAAGAAGGTGTGGATCACGTACAAATGAATACTAATGGTATCAAATTGGCACTTTCGCCAGAAACTATGCGTCAAGTAAGAAATGCTGGAGTAAGTAATCTGTATTTATCATTTGACGGAGTAACTCCAAGGACAAATCCAAAGAATCATTGGGAAGTTCCATATGCTCTAGAGTCTGCAAGAAAATGTGGAACGACTGTAGTGTTTGTTCCAACTGTTATTAAATCCATTAATGATCATGAGTTAGGCCCAATTATTAGATACGCTCAAAAACATCTTGATGTGGTTCATGCAGTCAATTTCCAGCCTGTTTCATTAACTGGAAGAATGGGTAAAAAAGAACGTGAAAAATATAGAATTACGATCCCAGACTGTATAGAAAGAATACAAGAACAAACAAACGGAGAGATTTCAACCGACGATTGGTTCCCTGTTCCGTCATGTATGCCACTAACAAATGTTATTGAAGCCCTTAGTAAAAAGCCAAAATATGAACTATCAATCCATTTTGCCTGTGGTGCTGGAACCTATGTATTCGAAGATACTCAAACAAAGAAGTTAATTCCACTAACATCATTCGTTGATCTCAAAGGTGTTTTGGAATATTTCGAAGAAAAAGCTGACGAGATCAAATCAGGTGCCAATAGATACTGGACAATGTTGCAAGTTATTAGAAAATTAAATCAATTCGTAGATAAAAACAAACAACCTCATGGATTAAATCTTGCAAAGATGTTCTCAAGTATATTACTAAAGCGTAATTTCGATTCTGTGGGCTCATGGCACGTTCGTTCACTCTTTTTGGGCATGATGCATTTCCAGGATAAATATAATGAAGATCTTGAAAGACTACAAAGATGCGATATTCATTATTTGACTCCTGACTTGCGCATTATTCCATTCTGCGCATTCAACGTGATTCCAGAATGGTATAGAGATAGAATTCAAAAGAAATTCAGTATTCCAGTAGAAGAATGGGAAAAAGCTCATGGACAAACTCTTGAAGCTGGTTTATATCGTGGAATTATGAGAAAAGGCAAACCGGAAGCACAGATGGGCTGTGCAATGTCTGAGATGCACAAAGCAGCAGCAGAATCAATGGCCGCTGGAGAAGATCACAAGGCTGTCGAACTTAGAAACGGAATGGCCGGCGCCTGAAAAATATTTAGTACAAATAACATTTTTTATTTTTTATTTTTCTACCATTTGAGAAGTACGATTATTAATAGTAATCATTGTATTTTTCGGAATTTTTAGACAGAATTTAGAACAAGATTTAATTGAACGCAGTTTCCAGTTTTCACAATGTCTAATATGAAATATATTCAGCTTGAACCCCAAGGGGAAATCGCTGTACTGCGAATTAATAGACCCGAAGCTCTCAATGCTATGAATATTGATGTCATCTCTGAACTTTCTAGAACAATCGATATACTGGGTGCAGATGAGAGTATCAAAGTTGTAATAATAACAGGATCTGGTGAAAAATCCTTCTGTGCTGGTGCGGACATATCATATATGGTAAATATAACTCCAATAAATGCAGAAAAATATGCGTCATCAGCACAATCTGTTCTTAACAAGATTGAAAGGCTGGAAAAACCAGTGATAGCGGCTGTAAATGGTTATGCGCTTGGAGGTGGTTGTGAATTGGCGATGGTTTGCGATATTAGAATTGCATCGAGTAATGCAAAATTAGGTCAACCGGAAGTAACTATAGGAATTCCTCCAGGATGGGGAGGCACGCAAAGGTTAATGAGATTAGTTGGGCCTGCAAGGGCAAAAGAACTAGTTTTCACGGGCAAGATGATATCTGCAGACGAAGCATTCCAAATGGGTCTTGTAAATTGCGTAATTGGTTTAACTTCTAATGATAATTTACCTCCTGAAGTACCAAAAGACAATGCTGAAAAGGAAAAAGAACGAAATAGCCAGATAGCTAAAATACTTAATAATAAACTCATCAACGAATGCGTTAGTTTGGCCAAGCAAATTGCAAAGAATAGTTTCAATGCAATAAAAGTAAGCAAGATGTTGATAAATAGGGGAATGGATGCAGACCTGCGCACAGGACTTAGATTGGAAATTTATGGATGGTCTCTATGTTTTGCACATGAGGACAGACAAAAAATGATGTCTGAATTTCTAAACAAGAGCAAAAAATGATATCACATTTTTCATCTTTTTTATTGTAAATTAGAATTTTGAAATTACTTTGGCCTCATTACTTGGATGACAAATGTAAGAACGACTCTTGACCTTAGAATCAATAAATCCCTGCTCCATTGCATTCCCTATCTTGCGTGCATTTTTAGTTGACTTTGTGAATGCAATCATTGACGGTCCGGCACCACTTATGGTAACTGCTAGCGCACCAGAACCAAGTGCATTTGATCTTACTTCATCGTAACCATCAATAAGGATCTTTCTGGCAGATTCTACTATGGTGTCAATTATTCCTTTCGCTATTAGATCGGTGTCCTGAAGGAAAAAACCACTTACGATGATGCATGCATTGGACAAATTTTTTGTAAGGTCCTTAATTGGTATATCTTTTGGTATCAGACTTCTCGCAACTTTTGTTTTTTTAGCTGCTGTTACTATATCAGGAACGCAAACGACCAGTATCAGATCTTTTGGTGTTTTTACTTTAATAAATTGCAATGTAGGTGATGTTCTAACAATTACAAATCCTCCAAACAACGAAGCCGCTACATTATCATAATGTTTTACACCAGCACTACTCACTTCTCCTTCTGCAGCAAATTCCAATAATTCGTTCCCCGTCAACCTACATTGAAAAAGTTCATTAAATGCAATAACTGCAGCTGCACTAGATGCAGCACTACTCCCTAATCCCAATCCTATGGGGACTCCCTTCGTTATCCTAATGTCTAGATCATCTTTAATCTTGTATTTCTGAGCAAATTTCATTACCGATAAACTTGCAGAATTCTCTATAACTTGGGAAGGTATATTGGTATCATCGCCTAATATGATCTTTATTCTTCCATTCTTTGTTGCTAATTTATGGATAGATACCTTATCATAAAAAAGATCAAGTCCAAGACCAAAGACATCAAAGCCAGGACCTAAATTGGCAGTCGATGAAGGCGCAGTTGCTTCACAAAACTCAATGTGTTCTTTAATGTTCAATTTCACTCTCCCTTTTCTTCACCTTGATTAAGTACCCTTGAAAGCGATGCAGTAAGATTTACCATCCCACTCATAGTTAAACTTGAAACAAGTATTGGGTTTTGCATAAGCTTATTTCTAAAAAGTACCTGTAATAGATCCTTACTAAGAATTGAATATTCGATATTTTTTTCATTTTGCAAAGATTCTTCTAGGCTTAATTTAGAGGACCATCTAACTATATCTTGTAATTTATCAATTATTAGATCCCTTTTTGTCATTACATCTATCTGTGTTATATTCAAACGAAGTCTTACAGATGCTGCCAACAACGCAATTGAAATGAAATTGATAGGGGTAGATGAAGCCATAATTCCATCAAACGTAAATATATTTATCTTGTTGTCAGATTGAAAATTTGAAACAAAGTATGGACCACTTGCCCTGAATATGAAAAGTTCAATCTGGCCGGGAGTATCAACGACTACAAAATCTGGGTTTAAATTAAATACTTCTTCTTGGATTTCATCTAATTTTGTTGCTATCAAATCTGCGCCCATTATGAGTGCGCCATTTGGCCCCAGGCCATGGTCAGACATTATCTTTTCTATGTCAATATAATTTCTTACATCAACATCGGGTTCATAAGGTAGAGAAATGACACCTGGGTCAAGATTCATTGAAATGGGATAATAATTATTATCCTTATACCATTCTATCAGTTTAGATGTAAGAAGAGATTTGCCAGAGCCCGCTGTCCCAGTAACAAAAATTGTTTCCAAATATACTTGAAACAGAGAAGTGAATATATTAATTCTATTGATTATTATATGCCTGTGTACTATTTTGCCTTGATTAAAGTTTGAAATGGAGAATAATTGCAGTTGCTGTTAGTCTCATTCCATTCTTATTATTATTCACTTTTACACCCGTTTCTCCCGCAGATGTGTTTTCAGTGGGTCCATTGCCATTCTTGCTTTCAGTAGCGGCCGTTATGGGCAGAATTCTATTACAAGCGTACCGCTTCAGATATTTTATTAAGCATTTTATAGATCCTAATTTTACTTCAACGCTCAAAACAATGAATGCTAGGATTGCAGGGGAATTTGTAACTCAGACCACTCCTTCTTTTATAGGCGGTGAAATAGTTAGGATTGCATGGCTTGTTAAGAATGGAGTTACAGCTGGCAAGGCTGCTTGGGTTGCGACGGCGGAGATAATAGCAGATGTTTTTGTAGGGAGTATATTGGCATTCATTGCAGGAGGCGTAGCTATCTTTGGCGGGGGTTCCTTTATCGGTATTTTGATTATCCTTGTTGCTATACCAACATTTGGCTTTTGGTTTCTGGTCGTTGTACTGTCTGCAAATAGAAATTTGCAGCTCCCTAAGTTTGCATTAAATTTAATTAGAAAATTCTTGTCCAAAGAAAGATCGGAACGTCTGATAAATTCTACAAATATTGCCCTAGAGGATTTATGCAAGATGAGTAGAGAAAATTTTACATCATTTAATTCAGTCAAGGTTCTTTCAGTAGGAATGGCAATAACTTTTGTAGCCTTTATCTTCCAGGGTATTTCGTTTCTAGTGCTTGCAGAAGCAGTTGGTCATCATGTAGGAATTTTTCAATCGTTTATGGCTACATCAGCCTCTACGGCTCTATCGACATTGCCAATAACCATCGGCGGGTCGGGTTTAGCAGAATTGGGCGTCTGGGCATATATCACAAATATTAGTAGTATTCCACATCTACACGATGTTCTAAACTCATCTCAGCTGTCTGTAATC
>Ga0209157_1000605_pt1 | contig 30128 bp, 29 predicted proteins | sample GraSoiAngelo_135_FD_185892 | JGI IMG/M metagenome (GOLD analysis project Ga0209157, IMG submission 185892) | Grasslands soil microbial communities from the Angelo Coastal Reserve, California, USA - 14_0929_05_40cm (SPAdes) (version 2) | ecosystem: Environmental > Terrestrial > Soil > Grasslands ...
GGGGCAGATATGGGGAGAGCCGGAGGCCGGGGGTGCCGGGTCGGGGGCAGCGCGCTTGCGCTGGGGGCGGGATGGTGACAGAGTGGCCTCTCGCAGCGACGATGCTACCTGAACCTAAGACGCGCGTCAAACCCACGGGAGTGAGGGTCGTCACGCCCCGCGCGCTCACATCGCCGCCGCGCAGCGACAAAATGACGGCCGTGGTGCGACGGATTTGGATTGGGTAACCTTCTCGCCGTGGCGGACAAGAAACCGAAACCCAACTACGCAAACGCGTGGCGCGAGGCGCGCCGGCTGGTGTGGCAGCATCGGGACCGGCTGGCCATCGGTCTCGCGCTCATGCTGGTCAGCCGGCTCGCTGGGTTAGTCTTGCCGTGGTCGTCCCGGTACATCATCGACGAGGTCGTCGGGCAGAAGCGTGCCGACCTGTTGGGCATCATCGCCGCGGCGGTGGGCGTGGCGGCCCTCGTGCAGGCGGTGACGTCGTTTGGGTTGTCGCAGATCCTCGGTGTCGCCGCCCAGCGCGCCATCACCGACATGCGCAAATCGATACAGGCATTCGTGTTGCGCCTGCCGATCTCGTATTTCGATTCCACCAAGACCGGCATCCTCATCTCGCGGATCATGACGGACGCCGAGGGCATCCGCAACCTGGTCGGCACGGGGCTGGTGCAGCTGCTCGGGGGCCTGGTCACCGCGAGTATCGCGTTGGGAGTCCTGTTCTGGCTGAACTGGAAGCTCACGGCAATCTCGATTCTCGTGCTGGCGCTGTTCGGCGGGGGCATGGCGTACGCGTTCTCGAAGCTGCGGCCCCTGTTTCGCGAGCGCGGCAAGCTCAACGCTGAAGTGACCGGTCGTCTCGCCGAAACGCTGGGTGGCATCCGCATCGTGAAGGCCTACCGGTCGGAGCGCGGCGAGCGGCTGGTGTTCGCGCGCGGCGCCCACAAGCTGTTCCGCAACGTGGCCACCACGATGACCGGCGTCTCGGGTGTCGGCGCGTTTGCGCAGTTCGTGATCGGCGCCATCTCGGTCGTGATGATTCTCGTCGGCGGCCGGGCGGTGCTCGCGGGATCGATGACGCTGGGGCAGTTCGTCCAATACGTCTTCTTCGTGGGGCTCGTCGCGCTGCCGCTGATCAACATCGCGTCGATCGGCACGCAAATTACCGAAGCGTTTGCGGGGCTCGACCGGATCTACGAGCTGCGCCGCATGACGACCGAGGACGCCGAAGACGCGCAGCGCGCGCCGCTCGGCCCGATCCGCGGCGACGTCGCGTTCGAACACGTGACGTTCGCCTACAAGCCGGGTGTACCGGTGTTGAGAGATGTGTCGTTCCGCGCGAGACCCGGCTCGACAACGGCACTCGTCGGCTCCTCGGGGTCCGGGAAGAGCACGCTCATCGGACTGGTGCTGGCATTCAACCGGCCCGAGCAGGGCCGGGTGCTCGTGGATGGGCGAGATCTGGCGACCGTGCCGCTGGCCGACTACCGCACGCAGCTGGGCGTGGTGCTGCAGGACAACTTCCTGTTCGACGGGACGATCGCCGAGAACATCGCCTTCGCGCGCCCGCACGCGACGCGGGCAGAGATCGAGGCGGTCGCGCGCATCGCGCACTGCGACGAGTTCGTGGAGCAGTTCGACGAGAAGTACGACACTGTCGTGGGCGAGCGCGGCGTCAAACTCTCGGGCGGTCAGCGGCAGCGCATTTCGATCGCGCGCGCCATCCTTGCCGATCCGCGGATCCTGGTGCTGGATGAAGCGACCTCGAGCCTCGACTCGGAGAGCGAAGCCAAGATCCAAGACGGCCTGCGCGCGCTGCGGCGTGGCCGGACGACGTTCGTGATTGCGCACCGGCTCTCGACGATTCGCAGCGCCGATCAGATCCTCGTGCTCGAGGGCGGCGAGATCGTGGAGCGGGGCACGCATGAAGAGTTGCTCATTGCGAACGGTCGATACAGACAACTCTATGACAAGCAGTACAATTTCGAACGGGATCGATTCATAAATCCTGGAGAAGACTTCACACCGGAACCGGAGCAGGGTGTTGCCGTTCCACCTTTGGCACCACCGACACGTCTGTAGCTCTCAGGCCGCGAAAAACAGACCTATGACTTCGCGCTTGTACTCCACGCGGCTGTGTGAAAGTGCTCCGAGCGGGGCGCGAGCTTGCCTTTCCCCGCCGCGTATTCCTTCCACGTCACCGCCGCGTAGTCGTTCGGGACTCGCTGCATCGTGATGCAGTCTTGTACGGGGCACACCGCCGCACACAGATTGCATCCGACGCACGCTTCTTCGATGATCTCGACGACCGGTCCGCCGTTCCTGCGCGGAAGCCGCCGGATCGCCTGATGGGCGCCGTCTTCACACGCGGTCCAACAGAGCTCGCACTTGATGCATTTGTCCTGGTCGATGTGCGCCAGCAGGTGGTAGTTGAGGTCGAGATCCTCCCACTTCGCGACGCGCGGCAGGGCGCGACCGCGAATATCGCCCAGCGAGCGGTGGCCGCGCTCATCCATCCAGTTGGAGAGGCCGTCGATCAGATCCTCCACGATCCGGAAGCCGTAGTGCATCACCGCGGTACACACCTGCAAGCTGCCGGCGCCCAGCGCGACGAATTCGGCGGCGTCGCGCCAGGTCGCGATCCCGCCGATACCTGAGATCGGAATCTTCACCGCGGGATCACCGGCCACCGCCGAGACGAGATGCAGCGCGATCGGCTTCACCGCCGGTCCGCAGTAGCCGCCGTGGCTGGACTTGCCTGCGACCGACGGCTGCGGCTCGAACGTCGTGAGATCGACGCCGACGATGGAATTGATGGTGTTGATCAGCGAGAGCGCATCGGCGCCGCCTGTGATCGCGGCGCGCGCGATGTAGGTGATATCGGTGACGTTCGGCGTCAGCTTCACGATTACCGGAATCGTGGCGACTTCCTTCACCCATTCGACGATCTGGCAGGTGTAATCGGGCACCTGGCCCACCGCGCTCCCCATGCCGCGCTCGCTCATCCCGTGCGGGCACCCGAAGTTGAGCTCGATCCCGTCGGCGCCCGTGTCCTCGGTCTGCTTCACCATCTCGTGCCACGCCTTCTGCTTCGACTCGACCATGAGCGACGCGATCACGGCGTGCTTGGGATAGTTGCGCTTGACCTCGGCGATCTCCTTGAGATTCTCTGCGATCGGCCGGTCGCTGATCAGCTCGATGTTGTTGAACCCCATCATGCGATTCTGGCCGAGGTCCACGGAGCCGTAACGGGAGAAGACGTTGATGATCGGCTCGCCGATCGTTTTCCAGACTGCGCCACCCCAGCCTTGATCGAACGCTCTCGCGACTTGCCCGTAGGTGTTGGTCGGAGGGCCGGAAGCCAGCCAGAAGGGGTTCGGGCTCTCGATGCCCGCGAAGGTCGTTCTGAGATCAGCCATTGGTCAGCCTTTCATGGATGCGTTTCGCAGCCGACACGCCCTCCGCCGCGGCGTTCACGATCTCCGCCCCACCGTTGGCGCAATCACCGCCGACAAAGACTCTGGGATCATTGCGCGGCACTGCCAAGCTCCGTTCTTGTTGTCCGATCGCGATGATCACCATGTCGCACGGAATCGTCTCGGTGCCGCTCGTCGTTCGGACTTCCAGCCCGGCAACGGCGCCATTGCCCAGCACGCGCTGCGGCGCCGCGTGAAACCGGAAGCCGCAGCCATCGCGCTTCGCGAGCTCGTACTCGTAGTGGTAGCACGGCATGTCGCGCTCGCCCCGCCGGTACACGATGGTGGCCGTCGCTGCGCCAAGGCGCTTTGCCTGCGTGACGGCGTCGATGGCGGTGTTGCCGGCGCCGATCACCACGACCTCCTTGCCCACCGCCGTTTCCCGATACGGGTGCGTCTTCAAGTGCTCGATGAAGGTGAGCGCATCGACCACGCCCTGGAGGTCCTCGCCGGGAATACCGAGTCGTTTCGTGCTTCCCAAGCCGATCCCCACAAAAACGGCGTCATAGGTGGCCAGCAGCGGTTCGAGCGATGCGATCGTTACGCCGGTCTGCAGCTCGACTCCCAGGTCGAGAATGTCCTGGACCTCGGCCAGCGCCACGTCGGCCTTGAGCTTGTATTCGGCGATACCGTAGGTGTTGAGGCCGCCAGGCTGCGTCTTTGCCTCGAACACGGTCACCGCGTGGCCGTAGCGGCGCAAATCGCGCGCGCACGCGAGCCCTGAGGGACCGGCGCCGACGATCGCTACTCGTTTGCCCGTGTGCGGTCCCGGTTCGAACAGTCTCAGTTTGCGCTCGAGCACATAGTCGGTCGCATGACGCTGCAGCAGCGCGATCTTGATCGGCTGCTCGTCGCGATCGTTCAAGACGCAGGCACCCTCGCACAGCACTTCCACGGGACAGGCGCGCGCGCACGAGTGCCCGAACGGGTTGGCGTCGAGGATGACGCGCGCCGAGCCGCGCAGGTTGCCGCTCGCGATCTTCTTGATGAAGGCCGGAACGTCGATATGCGTGGGGCAGGCGATGGTACAAGGTGCGTCGTGGCAGAACAAGCACTTGCTGGCTTCTAGCAGCGCGGCGTCGGCCGTCAGCGGCGGCGCGATGTCGGCAAAGTTGCGCTCGAGCTGCTCGTCGGGCAGCGCGGGGATCGAGTTAGCCACCGGCGCCTGCCATCGCGGACTCGCTGCGCCGTTGCGCGCCTTGCACGTGCATTCCGATCAGGTAGATCAGGGCCGCCACCAAGAAGCCCACGAACCAGGCCCAGTTGTAGATCGTGCCAAAGACCGTGGTGAGCGGAATGCCGCGCAGCGCGGCCATGAATCCGGGGAGACTGGGCGCGACACCGAGCGCCAGCGCCGCGATCGCCACTGGGTTGAATCCGCGCGCGTACTCGTAGACGCCATGCCGCTTGTAGAGATCGTTGACGTTCAGATCGCCACGCCGCACCACGAAGTAGTCGGCGATCATGATGCCGGCGACCGGGCCGAGCAACGCGCCGTAGCCGATCAGCCACGTGAAGATGTAGGCGGCGGCGTCGTTGTAGAGTCGCCACGGCATCATCAGAATGCCGATAATGGCGGTGATCATGGCGCCGTGCTTGAACGTGATCTTGTCCGGGGCGAGGTTGGAGAATCCGTTCGCGGGCGCGACGATGTTGGCGGCGATATTGGTCGTGAGCGTGGCGACGGTGAGTCCCGCCATCGACAGGACGATCATCAGCGGGCCGCCGATGCGGGAGAGCAGTAGAATCGGGTCCGCGATCCGTTGGCCGAAGATGAGGACGGTCGCGTTCGTGACGGCGGCGCCGATGAACGCGAACAGCGCCATGGTCCCCGGCAACCCCACCGCCTGGCCGACGATCTGATCGCGCTGGGTGCGCGCATAGCGTGAGAAATCGGGGATGGAGAGCGCCATTGTTCCCCAAAAAGCGACGGCTGACGTCAAGCCTGCCCCAAACAAGGTCCCGACACCGGCCGTTCGGCCGTCAGGCCGTCCGACCGTCGGATTCTCGAGCATGGGGCCAAGGCCACCGGCGCGGACCCATGCCCAGACAAACAGCGCCGCGCCAACGGCGAGCAGGAATGGTGATCCCCAGGTCTCCAAGAACTTGATCGAGTCCATCCCGCGCAGCACGATCCAGACGTTCATGGCCCAGAACAGCATGAAGCACAGAAACTCGCCCGTGTTGAGGCCGACGAATGCCGGCAGGATCTGGGGCAGGGTCGCGATCCCCGGCCACATCGCTTCGATCAGTTTGTAGATTGCCCAGCCGCCGATCCACGTCTGGATGCCGAACCACCCGCACGCCACCAGCCCGCGCAGCAGCGCCGGGATATTCGCGCCGAGGACCCCGAACGAGGCGCGCGCGAGTACGGGGAAGGGGATGCCGTGGCGCGTGCCCGCATGCGAGTTGAGCGCGATGGGCACCAGCACGACGACGTTGCCGAGGATCACGGCGCCGACGGCCGCCTGCCAGGTCCAGCCCTGAGCGATCAAGCCGGACGCCAGCGTGTAGGTCGGGATGCAAATCGCCATGCCGATCCACAGCGAGGCGATATGCCACCAGTTCCAGGTGCGCCGGTCCTCCGCGACCGGGAGCAGGTCCGCGTTCGCAAGCGTCATTTGACCTCGGCGAGTGCGCGCTCCATCCGCCGGCAGCCGTCGTCGATCTCTGCTTTACTGATCAGCATGGACGGCGCAATCCGGATGACGTTCCCATACAGTCCGCCCTTGCCGATCAGGAGGCCCTGTTTCTTGGCGGCTTCGAGGAACGCGGCGGTCTTCTTGGGCGACGGCTCCTTGGTCTTGCGATCCTCGACGAACTCGATGCCCTGCATCAAGCCCATGCCGCGAACATCACCGACAAAGGGAAATGCTTGCTTAAAGCCTTCCAAATAGTTTCTGAGTTGACTCCCTCGTTCAGCGGAGCGCTTGGGCGTATTCTCGCGCTGCATCACGTCCAGCGTCACATCCACGGCGGCCATCGAGATCGGGTTGCCGCCGAACGTCGAGAGCGAGAGGCCGGTAAACGCGTTGGCGACTTCCTCCGTCGCGATCGTCGCGCCGACCGGGAAGCCGCTGGCGATGGACTTCGCGAACGTCATGATGTCGGGCTCCACGCCCCAATGCTCGATGCCGCACCAGTGGTCGCCGGTGCGGCCCCAGCCGGTCTGCACCTCGTCGCAGATGAACACGCCGCCGTACTTGCGGATGATGCCGACGGCGATCTCGAAGTACTCCTTGGGCGGCGTGATGAATCCGCCGGCGCCCTGGATCGGCTCGGCCATGAACGCGGCGGGCCGACCCGTCGTCGTCGTCCTGATGAGATCCTCGATGTCCTGCGCGCAGCGGATGCCGCAGTCCGGGTATTCGAGCCCCAGCGGGCAGCGATAGCAGTAGGGTGAGAGCGCGTGCTTGACGCCGGCGATTTGTGTCGGCAAGACGCGCCAAGGCTGCTGCCCCGTGATCGCGATCGCACCCTGGCTGCGCCCCGCGTAGCTGTGCCGCAACGCGATGATCTCCTGCTGGCCCGTGTAGATCTTCGCGAGCATGATCGCCGTTTCGTCGGCTTCCGTGCCGCTCGTCGTGAAGAAGCTCTTCTTGAGCTTGCCGGGCGTGATCTGCGTGAGGCGCTCGGCCACGCGGACTTGCTCGACCGTGGCGTAGACGCTCGAGGTGTGCACGAGCCGGGCGACCTGGTCCTGGATCCGCTTTACGAAGTCGGGATGCGAATGCCCGATGCCCGCCGTCAGAATCCCGCCGAAGAAGTCGAGATACTCGCGCCCGTCCAGGTCTTTCACGCACACGCCGTGGGCTTCCGTGATGACGACCGGCTCGGCGTAGTAGTTGGCGACGCAGGGGAAGAGGAACTCTTTGTGCTTCTGACGTACTGTCTGTGAATCCATCAGTGTGTTGGCTCCCGTTTCAAGAATTGCCCGCGGCCGATCGTGCCGACGAACTCACCATCCCGGGCCTGCACTTGACCTCGCACCGCGACGACAGACGCCCGCCCCTTCTGTTCCCAGCCTTCATAGGCGTTGTAATCGACATTCGAGTAGCTGCATTCCTTGGAAAACGTGCCCCGATAATTCGCATCATAGACGACCAGATCGGCGTCACTGCCCAGCTGGATCGTGCCCTTCTTGGGATAGAGCCCGAACAGCTTCGCGGCCTGGGTCGAGCAGGCGTCCACCATCGCCTGCAAACCCAGCCGACCCGCCGCGACCCCGCAGGTGTGGACGAGATCGATCCGCTCCTGCACCGACGGGATGCCGTTCGGAATCTTCGTGAACGCGTCGCGTCCCATCGTCTTCTGATCCTCGAACCGGAACGGCGCATGGTCCGTGGCGATCGTGCTGATGTCCCGCGACTTCACCCCGGTCCAGAGGACGTTCTGATTCGCCTTCGCACGCAGCGGCGGTGACATCACGTACTTGGCGCCTTCAAAGGCCGCTCGTTCGGCGTACGTCTCGTCCAGCACGAAATGCGGAATCACCGACTCGATCCAGACGTTGACGCCGCGCTTGCGCGCCTCGAGCGCGGCGCGCACGGCCGGCTCGCATGAGGTGTGCACGATATAGACGTGCGTGCCAAGCAGCTCGGCAAAGGTGCAGAGGTGATGAACCCCGTGCGCCTCGACGACAGGCGGCCGTGACGGCCCATGCCATTCCGGCCCGGTCTTGCCGGCGGCGAGCAGTGACTGCTGCAGCGCATCGATCGCATCGGCGTTCTCGCAGTGCGCCGTGACGATCACGCCGAGGTCCCTGGCAAACTTCATGGCAGCAAACAGGTGCTCGTCGGAGAGATTCAACGCGCCCTTGTAGGCGAGAAAGACCTTGAACGACGCAACGCCCGCGTTGACGATCTCGCGGAACTGCTCGCGGATGTGCTCTTCGAATCGCACGACGGACATGTGGAACGTGTAATCGACCGCGGCGAGCTGCTCGGCTTTTGACTTCCAGAGCTCGAAGGCGGCAAATGGCTCGTCGCTCGCACCGGGGCAGATCATTTCGATCAAGGTGGTTGTGCCGCCCGCCAGCGCCGCCTTGCTGGCCGACTCGTAGTCGTCCGCCGCGTACGTGCCCATGAAGGGCAGGTAGATGTGCACGTGGGGATCGATGAATCCGGGGAACACGTACTTGCCGCGCGCCTCCACGATCTCCGTTCCAGGAGCGAGCAGCTTGTCGTCGATGCGCGGCTCCATGCGCGTGATCGTCTCGTCCTCGGCGTAGACGTCGGCGGTGAAGTCCTCCGTCGCCGTGATGACCCGGCCGCCGCGAATCAGAAGCGCCATCTGGGAATCCAGCGCCGCCGCGAGGCGGTGTAGGCGTCATAGTCAGCGCCGAACGTGCGCCGCAGCACCGGCTCTTCGTAGAACAAGACGAACAGATGCGCCATCGACCAGAACACGATCGTGTAGAGCACCAGGCCGATCGAGCCGTAGAACATCGCGGCACCCAGCAACACGAGGCCGGCGCCGATGTACATCGGGTTGCGCACCCACCGATACGGTCCGGCGACCACGAGCTTCCGCGGCGGATCGAACGGCGCGGGGGTGCCCTTGCCGATGAATACGAACGTGAGGATCGACGCGATCGCCAGCGCCGCGCCCGCGACGATGATCAGCATCGCGAGAATCTGCACCAGCCCGATCGTCGCCGGCCGCACGATGCCGGCGGGAGCGAGGATGCGGTCGGGGACGAATACGAGCAGCAACCCGATGAACAGCGTGGCGTACGTCAGCGCCCGGAAGAGCACGATCATCTACGGCACCCCCACGCACGACGCACCACGCACGACGTACGGTCGTTCAAGGCAGCTGCCGCACCATGTCGTCGTACGTCTCCGGCCGGCGGTCGCGGAAGAACTGCCAGGTGCGGCGGACCTCCTCGATCATGTCGAGGTTCATCTCCGCGACGACGAGCTCGTCTTTGTCCTCGCTGCCCTGCGCCAGGAAATTGCCGCGCGGATCGACGAAATAGCTCGAGCCGTAGAATTGCCCCACGTTCCACGGCGCCTCGACGCCGACGCGATTGATGCAACCCATGAAGTAGCCGTTGGCCACGGCATGGGCCGGCTGCTCGAGCTTCCAGAGATATTGCGAGAGTCCTTTCACCGTCGCGGAGGGATTGAACACGATCTCCGCGCCGTGGAGGCCGAGGAGTCTGGCGCCTTCCGGAAAGTGGCGATCGTAGCAGATGTACACGCCGATCGTGGCGAACCGCGTCTTGAAAACGGGATAGCCCAGATTGCCCGGTTTGAAGAAGAACTTCTCCCAGAATCCGGCGGTGTGCGGAATGTGATTCTTGCGGTATTTGCCGAGGTAGGTGCCGTCCGCATCGATCACCGCGGCCGTGTTGTAGTAGACGCCGGCCATCTCGCGCTCGTAGATCGGCACGATCATCGCCATCTCGTGCTTCTTGGCCAGCTTCTGCATGTGCTCGATCGTCGGGCCCGGAATCGGTTCGGCGATGTCGCACCACTTCGCGTCCTGGCTGGGACAGAAGTAGGGGCCGTTGAAGACTTCCTGCAGGCAGAGGATCTGGACGCCTTTCTTCCCTGCTTCCTCTATATAAGGAAGGTGCTTTTCCAGCATCGCGTCGCTGATCTTGGCGACGGGCGCGTTGGGGTCATTGATCGGGTTCGACATCTGGATTAAGCCGCCGACGACTTTTCGAGCTACCATCGTGAAATGACCACTTTCTTATCCGTGTAGAACTCTATGGAGTCCTGGCCGTGCGCTTTCAAGTCGCCGAAGAAGGAACCCTTCGTCCCCCCGAACGGGAAGAACGCCATCGGCGCGGCAACCCCGATGTTCACCCCGATCATGCTGACGCCCACGCGATAACGGAATTCGCGGGCAGCCTTGCCGCTCTGGGTGAAAATGGACGTCGCATTGGCGAACCCAGACGCTCGCACCATCTCAATCCCCTCGTCCAGGTTGCTGACATGGCTCACGGACGCCACGGGTCCGAAGATCTCTTCTCTTCCGATCGTCATTTCGGGCTGTACGCCGTCGAACACCGTGGGTCCGACGAAGTGACCGCGTGGATGCTTTTCGACTTTGGATCCTCGGCCGTCGAGGAGCAGCGTGGCACCCTCCTTCCGCCCCGCCTCGACATAGGACAACACGCGTTCCTTGTGCTTGGCGGATATCACGGGGCCCATCGTCACCCCAGCATCGAGCCCGTAGCCGAGCCGGAGATTCTTGGCTGTCTCGAGGAGCTTGTCGCGGAACGGCTCGTACGCTTTGCCGGCGGCAACGACGACGCTGCCGGCCAGGCACCGTTGGCCGGCGCAACCGAAGAGCGACTCGCTGATGTTGGCGACGGCACGGTCCATGTCGGCATCGGGCATCACGATGACGTGATTCTTCGCTCCGCCCAGCGCCTGCACACGCTTGCCGTACTTCGCGGCTTCTTGATAGACGTATTTCGCCACGGGTGAGGATCCAACGAACGAGATGCCCGCAATCCCCGGATGGGCCAGCAGCGCGTTCACGACGTCCTTGGCGCCGTGGACCATGTTCAGTACACCCGCCGGGAGGCCGGCGTCGTGCGCCAACTCCAGAATCCGGGTCGACGCAAAAGGGACCTGCTCGCTCGGCTTCAACACGAACGTGTTGCCGGTGGCGATGGCGTAGGGCCAGAACCAGCACGGCACCATCGCGGGGAAATTGAACGGCGTGACGGCGGCAAAGACACCCATCGGCTGCCGCACATACTCGCAGTCGATGCCACTCGCGATGTCTTCGAGCGTCCGGCCCATCATCAACGTAGGAATGCCGCACGCGTGCTCGACGTTCTCGATGCCGCGCCGCACTGACCCCCGCGCCTCGTCCAGCGTCTTGCCGTGCTCGCGCGTGACCGTCTGCGCGAGCTCTTCGAAGTGCTCTTCCATCAGGTATTTCAGCTTGAACAGGTACCGGGCTCGCACGACCGGCGGGACTTCACGCCACTTCAGATAGGCGGTGAGGGCCGCCGTCACGGCGGCATCGACGTCTCGTGCCCCGGAGAGCGGCACCGTGCCGAGCTGTTCGCCGGTGGCGGGGTTGGTAAGATCGAGAGAGTCGGCGGCGGAGGGGGTGACCCACTCGCCGCCGATGTAATTGCGGAGGGTTTTCATCCCCTTAGCCTAGGGACCGCTAAGGGGTTGTCAACTCACGAACTGGGCCTTCTCGGTCGAGCCTTCGAGCGCGACGGTCGAGCTGCGGCCGCCGTGCACGATCTGCGTGATTTCGTCGAAGTATCCCACACCCACGAATTCCTGGTGCTTCACCGCCTCGTAGCCCTCGCGCTCGTCCGCGAATTCCCGCGATTGCAGGTCGGCGTACGCCGCCATCCCGCGCGCGCGGTAGTCTTGCGCCAGCGTGAACATGCCATGGTTGAGCGCGTGGAAGCCGGAGAGGGTGACGAACTGGAACTTGTAGCCCAGCGCGCCCAGCTCCTGCTGGAAACCGGCGAGCTGCGATTCGTTGAGATGGCGCTTCCAGTTGAAGGACGGCGAGCAGTTGTACGCGAGCAGCTTGCCCGGATACTCCTTGTGGATGGCTTCGGCGAACTGCCGTGCTTCGGCCAGATCCGGCTTCGCCGTCTCGAACCAGAGCATGTCGGCATAGGGCGCATAGGCGCGCGCTCGCGCGATCGCGGCCTCGACGCCGTCGCGGATGACGAAAAAGCCCTCGGGCGAGCGCTCCCCGGTGCACCAGCGGCGGTCGCACGCGTCGACGTCGCTGGTCAAGAGGCCGGCGCTGTTGGCATCCGTCCGGGCAATGAGAATCGTGTCCACGCCGCAGACATCGGCGGCGAGCCGTGCGGCGATCAGCTTGGCGATGAACTCGCTCGTGGGCACCAGCACCTTGCCGCCCAGGTGGCCGCATTTCTTGACCGACGACAGCTGGTCCTCGAAGTGCACGCCGGCCGCGCCGGCCGCGATCATCAGCTTCATCAGCTCGTAGGCGTTCAGCACGCCGCCAAAACCCGCCTCGGCATCCGCGACGAGCGGCACGAACCAATCGATGCTGTGGTCGCCGTTCATGTGATGGATCTCATCGGCGCGGCGCAGCGCATTCTGAATGCGCATGAGCAGGTTCGGCACGCTGTCGGAGGGGTAGAGGCTCTGGTCGGGGTACATCGTTAGCGCGCAGTTCGCGTCGGCGGCCACCTGCCAGCCGCTGACGTAGATCGCCTTGAGGCCGGCGCGCACTTCCTGCACCGCCTGGTTCCCCGTGACGGCCGAGAGCACCGCGACGTAGGGCTCTTCGCGCATCAGCTTCCAGAGCCGCGCGGCGCCGTGACTCGCCAGCGTGTACGCGATCGGCAGCGTGCCGCGCAGACGGTACACATCTTCGGGCGTGTAGTTGCGCGTGATGCCCTGCCAGCGCCGTTCGCTGCGCCACCGGAGATCGAGCTCCGAGACAAAATGCCGTTTACTGGCGCCGCCGTTTTGCCTGTCGTTAGTCGAGATGTTCATACGCCACCACCGTGAGGAATTCGGGAAAATCGGAACCCGTCATGAGCTGCTGGAACAGGCGCGCGGCGAGACTCTCGGTTGGGACCAGCTCATGGATGACTTGCTCAACCAGGCGCTCGGTCACCACACGACCATCCGCCAGTCGTGCCCCATGATGCATCCACTGCCACACCTGCGAGCGCGAGATCTCCGCGGTTGCCGCGTCTTCCATGAGGTTGTAGATCGGCACGCAGCCCGAGCCGCGGAGCCAACTCTCGAGGTACTGGATGCCGACGTCCACGTTGGTTCGCAACCCAGCCGCGGTGATCGCGCCGTCCGGGACCGCGAGCAGGTCCGACGCCGTGACGCGCACGTCGTCGCGCGTGACGTCGAGTTGATTCGGACCTCGCATCCCGGCGTCGAACACCTGCGCCGCGACCGGCACCAGCCCCGGGTGCGCGACCCACGTGCCGTCGTGACCGGCGCGTACCTCGCGCAGCTTGTCCTGCCGGACCTTCTCGAGCGCCGCCTCGTTCGCGGCGGGGTCGTTCTTGATCGGGATCTGCGCCGCCATTCCCCCCATCGCATGGGCACGGCGGCGGTGACAGGTCTGGATGAGCAGATCGACGTATGACTTGAGGAAGTGGCGATCCATCGTGACCCGGGCGCGGTCGGGCAGGACGTAGCCCGGCCGGTGCCGGAATTTCTTGATGAAGCTGAAGATGTAGTCCCAGCGGCCGCAGTTCAGGCCTGCGGAGTGGTCCTTCAGCTCGTAGAGAATCTCGTCCATCTCAAAGGCGGCGAGGATGGTCTCGATCAGCACGGTCGCGCGGATCGTGCCGCGTGGAATCCCCAGCTCGTCCTGCGCGAAGTTGAACACGTCGTTCCAGAGGCGTGCCTCGAGATGGCTCTCCAGCTTGGGTAGGTAGAAGTAAGGTCCCGTGCCCTTGGTTATGAGCGCCGCGGCGTTGTGAAAGAAGAAGAGCCCGAAATCGAAGAGCGCGGCGGAGATCGGCCGCCCGTCCACGGTTACATGTTTTTCATCGAGGTGCCAACCGCGCGGGCGTACGATCAGCGTCGCCGTGCGGGGCGCGAGGGCGTAGCGTTTTCCCTCGGGACTCGAGAAGGAGATCGTGCCGCGCACGGCGTCCCGCAGGTTGATCTGCCCTTCGAGGTTGTTGCGCCAGGTGGGGGCGTTCGAGTCCTCGAAGTCCGCCATGTAGACCCGCGCGCCCGAGTTGAGGGCGTTGATGATCATCTTGCGGTCTACGGGCCCCGTGATTTCGACCCGGCGGTCCACCAGGTCAGCCGGAGTCGAGGCGACGGTCCAGGCCGCCTCGCGGATGGCGCGCGTTTCGGGGAGAAAATCGGGCAGCTCGCCGGCGTCCAGACGCCGTTGCCGCTCCACCCGGCGCCCGAGCAGGTCTTGGCGGCGCGGCTCGAACGCGTCTGACAACCCCGCGAGGAACCGGAGTGCCTCGGCGGTCAGGATGTCGGCGAATCCGGCGCCCTGCGACGCGTGAATCTCGAGCCCGCTGGTCGTCATGAGGGCCAATGTAGCGCTCCGGGCACGGACAGAACTGCGGTGAAAGAAGCGGGGCGAGCCGAGATGCCGGGCCGATGACGCCCGACGCTTCTCAGCCGCCCCCTCTATGCCCCTCCAAGTTAGTGGGGGGGGCCGCAGCGGGCGTGCACTCCCGCTGCGCAACCGGCGCAGGGCCAGCGTCTACCTGGCTCCGCCTTTGCCGGCTGTTTTCCCCCCGACATCCGTGTACTGCTTCCGCCCGTACGACGTTGCAACCCTCATGCCATGCCCGAATGGCCGAACCGCGTGTGACGCGGGCGTTTGACGCACCGGAACTGTGTGATCTGTGCGCCCGGTGCGGCGATTTCTGTGGCAATATTACCGCACATGCCTTCCTCTCCTCCGCCACACGTAGGCCGCTCGGTCCCGCGTCGCGAGGGCGCCGACAAGGTGGCGGGGCGCGCCCGCTACACTGACGACTTCGCCGTCCCCGGTGCCTGGTACGGTAAGACCGTCCGGTCCACAATTCCCCGCGGCACCATCCGGTCCATTACGTTGGACCCCGCCGCCTTCGATTGGTCACGAGTCGTGGTCGTGACGGCGGACGACATCCCCGGCGAAAACGTGGTCCAGCTGATCCGCGACGATCAACCGGCGCTCGCGCACCGCGAAATCCGGCACCGCGAGGAGCCGATTCTGCTCCTTGCCGCCGCCGACCGGGCGACACTCGACCAGGCGGCGTGCCATGTGCAGATCGTCTACGACCCCGCCGAGCCCGTCCTCGATCTGGAGCGCGCCACGGAGACCTACTCCACGATCGAGATCCGGAAAGGCAAGGTCTTGGACGAAGTCGAGGATCTGAAGAATCTCGAGGTGGTGGAGCGTACCTTCCGAGTCGGCCTGCAGGAACAGCTGTACATCGAGCCTCAAGGGGCAATCGCGATTCCCGAGGCGAATGGTGCGATAAGGATTATCGGTTCACTGCAATGCCCCTACTACGTCCACCGTGCCTTGAAACGGGCCCTGAAGTTGACCGATGAACAGGCGATCGTAGTGCAGGCGGAAACGGGGGGTGGGTTCGGCGGCAAGGAAGAGTACCCCTCGATCGTGGCGATTCATGCCGCGTTGCTGGCCCGCAAGGCGGGCCGTCCGGTGCGGCTGATCTACGACCGGCACGAGGATCTCGCCGCCAGCACCAAGCGCCATCCCGGCGTGATCACGCACCGCACCGCGGTCCGGCCGGACGGGAGCCTCGTCGCGCAGGACATCGAGATCGAGCTCGACGGGGGTGCCTACTGCACGCTGACGCCGGTCGTCCTCTCCCGGGCGGCAATCCACGCCGCGGGTCCGTACTCCTCCCCCAACGTCCGCATTCGCGCGCGCGCCGTGGCCACCAACACACCCCCCAATGGCGCGTTCCGTGGTTTCGGCGCGCCCCAGTCGCTGTTCGCCGCCGAGCTGATGGTGGAGCACGTCGCGGAACGACTGGGGATGTCGAGCGTGGATCTGCGCCGTAAGTGGATGCTGCGCGTCGGCGACACTACGGCGACCGGCCAGAAGCTGACCGAGAGCGTGGGCTCTGAACTGGTGTTGGATGCTGCGCTCAAGGCCGCGTCCACCGTCCAACCGTCCACCCGTCCAACCGTCCGACGCGGTCGTGGCCTGTCACTCGTTTTCCATGGTTCCGGCTTCACCGGCAGCGGCGAGAAGAAGCTTCAGGGGACGATCGCGTTGGAAGCCTTGGTCGACGGAACATTCCGGATCCTCACCGCCTCGACCGAAATCGGTCAGGGTACGAAGACCATCTTTTGTCAGCTTGCCGCGGATGCATTGGGTGTAGGGTTGGACAAGGTGATCCTTGCACCGCAGGACACGTCGCTCGTGCCTGACTCGGGGCCTACCGTCGCCTCGCGCACCGCGATGATCGTCGGTCGCCTGGTCCAGGACGCCGCGAGTGAGATCAAGGATCGGCTGCGACGCGAGCCGCCTCCCCTGCGCGTCGAAAAGACCTACATCCAGCCCGACTCGATCCATTGGGACGAGACCACTTACCGTGGCGATGCGTATCCCGTGTACGCGTGGGCGTGCACCATCGCCGATGTGGACGTGGACACGACAACGGGCGAAGTACGTGTCACCGATTTGGTCACCGCCGTCGACTGCGGCAAGGCGCTGCATCCGGTGATGGCGGAGGGGCAGATCGAGGGTGGCAGCCTGCAGGCGGTCGGTTGGGCCACGATCGAGGAGATTAAGATGAAAGAGGGCGGCTATCAAAACGACCGCCTCGCGACCTACCTCATCCCGACGGCGCTCGACGCCCCGCGCATTCGCACGATTCTGGTCGAGAACCCGTACTCTCGAGGTCCGTTCGGGGCAAAGGGGATCGGCGAGCTGCCGATGGATGGCCCAGCGCCCGCGATCATCGCCGCAATTCACGATGCCACGGGCGTCTGGCTGGACGAGATTCCGGCGACTCCGGAGAAGGTCCTCGCGGCACTGAACGGGACACGGGACACGGGAGACGGGAAACGATCGTGACGGTGCGATTCACGCTCAACGGCGTGCCTGTAAGCATCGAGAGCTCCGGATCGCGGCGACTTCTCGATGTGCTGCGCGAAGACTTGGGCAAGACCGGCACGAAGGAGGGTTGCGGTGAAGGGGAGTGCGGGGCCTGCTCGGTGCTCATCGACGGCGACGTCGTCGACAGCTGTCTGGTTGCCGTCGGTCAGGTCGAAGGGCGGAACGTGCTCACCGTGGAAGGACTTGCAGCGCCCAACGGCGAGTTGTCGCGCCTGCAGCAAGCCTTCATCGAATACGGCGCGGCGCAATGCGGGATCTGCACGCCCGGCATGTTGCTCGCGGCCCATGTCTTACTACAGCGCACGACACGGCCGAGCGTCGACAGCGTTCGGGAGGGCCTAGCCGGCAACCTGTGCCGGTGCACCGGCTACACGAAAATCATCGAAGCGGTCCTGTCATGCGTGACGTGACATATCTCCGCCCCAAGACCTTGAAGGATGCCGTGCAGTTATATGGGACAACCCCAGGATGCCGCCCGCTCGCCGGCGGGACGGATCTCATGGTGATGCTCCACGCGGGGACGCTGCGGCCCGCGGCTCGGGCGGTCCTCGATCTGTGGTCGTTGCCTGAGCTGAAGGGCGTGCGGCGGGCGCACGGCTTGCTGGAAATCGGTGCCGCGGAGTCCTACACCGGAATCATTCGGTCGCGTGACGCGCAGGAGCATGTGCCGGCGCTCGTGGCGGCGGCGCGGACGATCGGCGCGGCGCAGATCCAGAATCGCGGCACGCTCGGCGGCAACCTCGCGAACGCCTCGCCCGCCGGCGACACGTTACCGGTGCTGCTCGCGTACGATGCCGTCGTGGTTACGGATCGGCGCGCGATTCCTATCGAGCAGTTCTTCCCCGGTTATCGCCGGACCGCGCTGCAACCTGACGAGCTGATCGTGTCGGTGCGGATTCCGTTCGGGCGACAGGTTGCCTTCCGCAAGGTGGGGACGCGTGCCGCGCAGGCGATTTCGAAAGTCGTCATGGCGGTGAGCCGGCATCCGGCGCGCATCGCGATCGGATCGGTCGCTGAGGTGCCGCTCCGCGCGCGCCGCGCCGAGGCCGCTCTCGACCGCAACGATGTGGAGGGGGCGCTCGCGGCCGTGCGCCAGGATATTCGCCCGATCGATGACGTGCGCTCGACGGCCGCCTATCGTCACGCGGTCAGCCAGAACGTGTTGCGAGAGCTGCTGGCGTGAGGCGATCAGAAGTGGACAGCGAGCCCCAGGCCCACACCGCCCATCGGCAGCGATCGAACGGACACCTGCGTGTGTCGAGTGGTGATCTCGTCCCACTGCTCGGCGCGCGTCAGCGTGCCGATGAAGCCTCCGACGCCTGCGCCGACGAGGCCGACTACGATCGATCCCACGACACCTTGCGCGGCAGAGTTGGGCACGGCCAAGAGGCAGTCGTACAGTTGCTGAGGTACGCACTCCTTGTACGTCGCGACCCCGACCACAAAGCCGATCGTCGCGCCGACAGCAAGCCCGATTCTGGCACCGAGGTACGTACGGTGCCCCGTGTACTGGCCAATCTCCAGACGATCCAGGTTCCCGAGGGCGAGGGCGAGCGTGTCGTCTGCAGCTCCCTGTTCGATACCAATCGTGATGGTGTCGTTCGTAGCGGTGAGCACACGGCCGATCATTCGCTTGAGGCCGTGGCGCTCCGACGTGATTCGAACGCGCTGGCCGGGGATGGCGCGACCTTGGGCGGCCACGCTCTGAATTCCGCAAATCAACTCGATCGTGAACAGCAGCGCCGCGAACCGCATAACCCCTCCGGGATTGTCTGCGTCGAAGGGTCGCGTCCTGGTGTCAAGCGCCCGTCAAGGACGGCCGATGCATTCGCGCGCGGATGAGCTGCTGCAGGCGCTCGGGATGCGGCCGCATCCCGAGGGCGGGCACTACGTGGAGCTGTTTCGCTCGTCCCATCGTGTGGAGGTGCTCGACCGCAAAGTCCAGCGCACGGCCATCACCACGATCTACTTTCTGCTCGTCGCCGGTGAGTTCAGTCGTTGGCACCGCGTCCGGTCCGACGAGATCTGGCATTACCACGAGGGCGACCCAATCGAGCTGCTGCTGTTCGACGATCAGGGCTGGCGGCGCGCGCGCCTCGGGCCGGTGGCGCGCGAGACTCGACCTACGATTGTCGTCCCGGCGGGCACCTGGCAGACGGGACGCACCACTGGCGCTTATACGCTGACCGCTTGTACGGTCGGTCCAGGCTTCGAGTTTGCAGACTTTTCGCTGGCGATGGATTTGCCGGAGATCGCGGCGCGGATCGCGAACGCGGGGCCGGATCTCGCCGGTTTCATCTAGTACGCGAGCAGGTCGAGCGCTGCCGCCAGGACTTTCGTGCCAAGCTCCAGGTGCTCAGGCTTCGTCGCTTCTTCCGGGCAGTGCGACCGTCCTCCAATACTCGGGACAAACAACATCCCCACCTTGCAGCGCGCGGCCAGGACCTGCGCGTCGTGCCCAGCGCCGCTCACCAACTCCGCCGCCGTCGAGCCAACGTCCTTGGCTGCTCGCGCGAGCAATGCTCGCAACCCGGCATCCATCGGCACTGGAGCCCGCTCCTGAAGCAGGCGCACGTCGAGCTCGAGGCCGCGCTCCGCGGCAATCGTGGTGCAGAGGGATCGGATGCGCTCTTCCAGCGCGCGACGCGCGCCAAGATCGGCGTGGCGCAAATCGATCGTGAAGACGACGCGGCCAGGCACTACGTTGATCTGATCCGGCTCGGTGCGGACCTTGCCCACGGTGGCGATCGCGGGGGCGCCGAGCGAGCGGGCGATCGACTCGACGGCCTGAATCATGGTCGCTGCGCCCGCGAGCGCGTCGCGCCGCAATTCCATCGGCGTGGTGCCGGCATGGTCCGCTCGGCCGGTCACGGTGGCTTCGAGTAGCGCCGTCCCCACGATCGCGCTCACGACGGCGAGCGGCTGTCGCGATGCGTGGAGGACGGCGCCCTGCTCGATGTGCAGCTCGACGAAGGTGTCGATATCGTCGCGCGCAGCGGTGGCGACCTTGGCCGGGTCGAGGCCGCGCTCGCGCATCGCCGCCGCGATGTCCGGAGCGACGGTGTCGATCGCTCCCGTGATGGCGCGCGATCCCCAAAAGTTGGTGCTGAAGCGCGAACCCTCTTCTTCGCAGATCGCGACCACTTCGAGCGTGCGCCGAGGTTTGCCTTTCGTCGTGAGCAGCGTCTCGACCGCGATCAGCCCGGCGACGATGCCGAGCGCGCCGTCGAGGCGGCCGCCGCGCCGCACGGTGTCGATGTGCGAGCCGGTAACGATCGCCTTTCCTTTATCATGACCTTCGGCTTGGCCCCACACGTTGCCGACCGCATCACGATGTGTCCGGAGCCCGGCATCCTTCATCCAGCGTTCGACTCGTTCGACCGCCGAGGCCCACGCATCGCCGTAGAGGGGCCGGTACGCGCCGCCGGCGGGCTCCCCACCGATCGTGTAGAGCTCGTCTAACCGCCGCTCGAGCAGCGCGCCGTCAATTCGCATGCTGCGGTCGCACGAATTGTCCCCGGCCGGCCTTGCCGACGACCTCGCCATCGACGAAGACGGTCTGACCACACACGATCGTGCGCACGACCTTGCCCGTGAATTCCCGGCCGAGGTATGCACTCACGCCGCTGCGCGCCTGGAGGTCCTGCGAGCCGAAGGTCCAGCGCTGCGCCGGATCCACGATCGCGAAGTCCGCGTCGGCGCCGACGGCGATCGCGCCTTTGCGCGGGAACAAGCCGAAGAGCTGTGCGGGTGCCGTCGCAGTGAGATGTGCGATCCGCTCGAACGACAGTCCACGCCCGTGCAGGCCGTCGGTGAGTAACACGGGGAGTGTGGCCTGAATTCCCGCGACGCCGCCCCACGCCTGCCAAATGTCATGCTCGCCTTTGTGCTTGTCGGCGGCCGGGCAGGGCGAATGATCGGAGGCGATCAGGTCGACGCGCCCCGCGAGTACCTCGGTCCAGAGCGCCTCGCGGGTCGCGGCATCGCGGATCGGGGGCGCGCACTTGAGCGGCGGGCCGATACGCTCGAAGTCGTCCTCGGTGAACGCCAGGTAGTGCGGACATGTCTCGGCGGTCATCGCCATACCCTTGCGGCGAGCGGCATCGACGACGGCCAAGGCTTCCGCGCAGCTCACATGCACCACGTGTGCGCGCACCCCTTTTCCCGCGCCGCGCATGCAGACCAGCAGCCGCCCGATCGCTTCCACCTCGGCAGCCGGTGGGCGTGCGCGACACCACGAGAGCCGCTCGACGCTGTGCCCTGCGCTGCGGCGATCGAGCAATTCCTGACTCTCGGCATGCACGCCCACGATCGCGCCGAGGCGCGCGGTGGCTTTGAGACCGATTGCGAGCACGCCATCGGACACGCGAGGAAAGTCTGCGATGCCGCTATGGCTCATGAATCCCTTGAAGCCAATTACCCCCCGTTGGTGGAGGATCTGGAGGTTATCGAGGTTGTCAGGGACAAGACCGCCCCATAGGCCAAAATCCACCAACGATTTCTGCGACGCGACTGCAAGCTTCTGATCGAAGGCGGCAGGCGTCGTCGTCGGAGGGTGGGCGTTGAGGGGCATTTCGAGCACGGTCGTCACGCCGCCCGCCGCGGCGCCGCGCGTGCCCGCCTCCCAGCCTTCCCAGTCAGCACGACCGGGTTCGTTGAAGTGGACGTGCGCGTCGATGACGCCCGGAAGAACCACCAGATTTCGCGCGTCGATGGTCTCCTCACCATCCCGTACTTCACTCCCCACTGCGGTGATCGTGCCGTCCATGATCGCAATGTCGGCAGGGCGTTGCCCGGTGGGCAGAACGACGGTGCCACCACGAATGACGAGAGAGCTCACCGCACTTCTTCTATACTGATCTCCTGCGCTCCCTCCCAGAGCGTGAGTCGACCGATCTCCGGCAGGTGTTCCTGCCCTTCCGTGACCGTTGCGAAGTGATTCCCAGCCAGCTGCCCCACCTTGCTCGCGAACATGGTCGATCCATACGGAAAAAGCAGCTCGGTTTCACTGATGCCACCAGGGTAGAGCAGCAGCATCCCGGGCGCGGGATGGCTGGTGTGATTCTCGAACTCAAGTCCGAGCTTTCGCTCGCCCATCGGAATCCAGGTTGACTCGCCGCTCCAGCGGCAGTGGACTATCTTGGACCTGAGCGGCAGCATTTTGCGAATCACGGCGACGGTTTTGGGCGCGGCCTGCTCTTCGAGTCGCGCCGTGAACGTCAGAGGTCCCACGCGGATCTTGAGCATGCCCAACACTAACCGTCCAATGATTTCGACGCACGTCCTCGACACCACGCGCGGCGAGCCCGCCGCCGGCGTCGCGGTGACGTTGTGGCGGCTCGAGGGCAACCAGCACGTCTCCCAGGGGACCAGCGAAACCGACGCCGACGGCCGCATCGCGCAGCTCGGCGACGGCCAGGTCACGGCGGGCACCTACCGCCTGTCCTTCGAGGTGGGCGCCTACTATAAGAGGAAGGGCACCCCCGCCTTTTTGCAGCGCGCCACACTCGATTTCGAGATCACCGATCCCAATCGTCGGTACCACATCCCGCTCTTGATGTCACCATTTGCGTGCTCGAGTTACAGAGGCAGTTGAATCTCTTCGAAAACGCGGGTCCGTTGTTGGATCGGCTTCGTGCGGAGGAGCCCTTCCCCAGCGGTGCTGCGATGCTCGCGCGCGCCCAGGAAATCCTGGAAGCGCTTTCCGAGGCCGAGCAGATCGCGGTGATCAACGCACATCCGCGCATCGGTGAGCGCCCGGACAAAGTGTCGGCGCTCTCATTCAAGGAGCAGGGCTACGATCGCGACCCGACGCCGCCGGAGGTCCTGCGACGCCTGGCGACGCTCAACGAAGAATACGAGCAGAGGTTCGGCTTTCGCTTTGTCGTCTTCGTCAACCGGCGATCGAAAGAGGCCATCGTGCCGATCCTCGAGGCGCGACTGCGGGGCTCGCGCGATGAGGAGCGGCGGACCGGGTTGCGGGAGATCCTGGCGATCGCCGAGGATCGCTTAAAAGGGGAGGAAGGGTGATGGAGATCTCGCGGAGGGGGTTCGCTGAGCAATTGGCGTTGATCGCTGCGGCTCCGTGGTTCCTCGAAGGTTTGAAGCCTGTCCAACAGCAACAGACCCAAGAGCCTTCGGCGCTTGCCAAAGCTCTCGCCGAGGGCGTGCGCCTCCGCTATCCCGACCGCTTTTCCGCCGAAGACTTGACGGCGATTACGCGCAGCATCGACAGTCGCCTGCGCCAGATCGAGCGGCTGTACCAGACACCGCTCACGAATGCCGACGAACCCGACTTCGTGTACTCGGTGTACCGGGGAGCCGACTGATGGCGGATTTCGCGTTTCTCTCAGTCGTCGAGCTCGCCCGCCTGCTCCGACAAAAGAAGGCCAGCGCGACCGAGCTAGCGACGTATTTCCTAGACCGTCTCGAGCGCCTCGGACCGCGGTTCAACGCGGTCGTCACCATCACCCGCGAGCGCGCCCTCGCCGAGGCGGCGCAGGCCGATGGGGAGATCCGGCAGGGGAAATGGCGCAGCCCCCTTCACGGGATTCCCTACGGCGTGAAAGACCTCCTGGCGACGAAAGACTACCCCACCAGCTGGGGCGCCGAGCCGTATCGGCAGCAGAAATTCGAGTTCGATGCGACGGTGATTGAACGCCTCGGCGCGGCCGGGGCAGTTCTGGTTGCGAAACTCGCCATGGTCGAACTCGCGGGGGGAATGGGTTACAACCAGGCCAACGCGTCCTTCACGGGGCCGGGCAAGACCCCGTGGAATCCAAACTACTGGAGCGGCGGCTCGTCGAGTGGGCCTGGTGCCGCGGTCGCGGCGGGTCTCGTGCCATTCGCGATCGGGTCGGAAACCTCGGGCTCGATTCTGACGCCTGCCGCCTACTGCGGCGTTACGGGCCTCAGGCCGACCTACGGGCTCGTGAGTCGCCACGGCGCGATGGCGCTGGCGTGGACGATGGACAAGCTCGGGCCCCTTGGGCGCAGTGCCGAGGATTGCGGGATTGTGCTGTTTCACATGGCTGGGAAGGACCCGAAGGATCCGTCCAGCGTCGATCGTGACTTGAAAGGAATGGCCGATCCACCAACCAAGCGATACCGCATCGGCATTCCGAAAGGCGCGGACAAAGACATCCAGGCCGAGGTGGCCGCGAATTTCCGGGCGGCCCTGAAAGTGCTCGAGGATCGCATCGAGGTTGTCGAAGACGTCGAGCTGCCCGATCTGCCCTATGGCGCGGTCGCGGGATTGATCATCGCTGCCGAAGGGGCGAGCGCGTTCGACGACTTGCTCAAGGACGGACGGCTGTCGCGGCTGACCGCGCCGGAAGACCGCACCGGGGGTTATCCCGCCCTCGCGGTGAGCGCGCCTGATTATCTGCGCGCCCTCCGGGTCCGCCGGCCGATGCAGCGCGCGTTGGATGACTTCCTGAAGAAGTTCGACGCCCTGGCGGTGCCCACGCGCACCACCGTGGCGAACCCGATCGACAAGCCGTTCCGCGACGGGTGGCCCGGCGTCACGGGCGGGGCGAACGTGATCGGCCCGACCAACGTCGTCGGCGTTCCGGGGATATCAGTCCCGAATGGCTTCGGCGTGCAGAATCTGCCGACCGGCCTCAGCTTCACCGCCCGCGCTTTCGACGAAGGCAAGCTCTTGACGCTCGCGCGGCTGTATCAGTCGCGCACCGACTGGCACACGCGCCGCCCCCCAATCGACTAATAGATGTTTGCGCTCATAAAGCTGATTCAGTCGTTGTTCGGGGCCCTACATTCCGAAGGCACCCCCGACCAGCTCGCCGCCGGGATCGTGCTGGGCTCGTTCCTCGGCCTCACACCGCTCGTGAACATTCACAACGCGGTGATCTTCGCGGCGCTCGTCTTGCTCAACGTCTCGTTCGCCGGCGGGATGCTCGGCTGGGCGTTCTTCATCCCGTTCGGGTTCCTGCTCGACCCGCTGTTCGACTGGATCGGTCATACGCTGTTATTCACGCCTGCTTTAACGCCTATGTTCACGTCGTTGTACAACATGCCGGTCGCGCCGCTTACGAACTTCAACAACACCGTCGTGCTCGGCAGCTTCGTGTTTGCCGTACTGTTCGCGCTCCCACTGTTCCTTGCGACCCGCGTTGGCGTGACGCGCTATCGCGCCACGATCGGCGCGCGGGTGCGGCAGTCGAAGTGTTATCGCGCCGTCATGGCTTCGAAGGTCTACAACGTCTACAAGCTTTTCCGCCCGTGATTGCTCCAGCGAGTGCGGCTGCGCCTCAGCGCTTTAAGATCTTTCGCTGGAAAGCGATCGGACCGCTGCTCGTTCTGCTCGTGATCGTTGCCGTGTTGTGGTGGCTGTTCGCCGACACGATCGCGCGGCGCGAGACGCAGAAGGTCGGAACCCAGATGCTGGGTGCCAAGGTCGAGATTCAGGATCTGCACCTCGACCTGGCTCACGGCAAAGTCCTGATCCGCGGGCTGACTGTCGCGAGCCCCCACGAGGCGCTCCGCAACCTGCTGCAGGCGGATGAGCTGGTCGCGGATGTGGACGTCGTGCCGCTCACCGAAAAGAAACTCATCATCAATCGCATCGCGGCGAACGGCCTCCGGTTTGGGACACCGCGCGAGACGGACGGTCGGGTTGCGGCGAAGTCCGGTGAGGGCATTGCGGGTCGCGTCCTTGCCGAAACGCACGAGTGGGCGAGTCAATTTCAGGTGCCGGTGCTCCAGCTCGCCACCGGCAAGATCAGCATCGATTCGCTCGATCCGCGCCGGCTCCAGACCATTCCCGCTGCGGACGCGCTGGGCGCGCGCGCCGATTCAAGCCAGCGCGCCTGGAAAGCGGCGTTCGACACCCTGCGTCTGGCCCCGACACTCGACTCCGCTCAGGGGACGCTCGAGAAGCTGCGCCGCGCGCGCGTCACTGATCTCGCGACGCTCAATGCGGCACGCCAGGCCGTCGATCGGCTCAAGCGCGCGCGCGATCGCGTGACGACCCTCGAGCGCACTGTCACGCAAGGCGTCGCCAAGTTGAAATCGGGGCTCGCGGGTCTCGACAGCGCGCGCGGGCGCGATTACGCGTTGGCGCGCGGCTTGCTCAAGCTACCGAGCCTCAACGCGCCGGAAGTGGGGGCCGCGTTGTTCGCGCCGGGCGCGATCCGGCCGTTCGAGCGCGTGCTGTACTATGCGCAGCTGGCGCGTCGCTACATGCCGCCGGGGCTCTTGCCGCGGGCCACCACAGGGCCCACGCGCGTGCGGCGCGCGGGCGAGGACGTGCGCTTTCCCAAAGAGCGCAATCTGCCGGCCTTTCTCGTGCGCGGCGCGGAGTTGTCGTTCCTGCTGCAAAGGGCGGCGGAGCAGCCGCAGCGGTACGCGGGCAGCCTCTCGGGCCTGACGAGCGATCCCGCTCTGTACGGGCGGCCGACCGTCGGCACGGCGACGGGCCCACAGCTCGGCGCCGCGTTAATGCTCAATCACCTGCGGAGCGTCCCCGTCGATACCGCGGGCGCGACGGTGGGCGGGATCCGGTTCCCGGCACCGCGACAACCCAGCTCGGCTTCAATCTCAACGGCGACACGATCCACGCCCGGTTCGTGATTCGGTCCAGCAACGTGCGCTGGACGCGGGATTCCGGATTCGCGAACAGCACGATCGGTGATCTGATCTGGCACGCGGTCTCGGGCATCCCGAATCTCGACGTAGAGGCCCGGCTGTCGGGCGCGTTGCACCGTCCGGACCTCGCCGTGCGCTCGAATCTCGATCAGGCGATCGCGGCGCGGCTGCGCGCAGTCCTCGGCGAGCAGCTCGCCGCCGCTGAAACGCGGATGCGCGCTCGCGTCGATGCGCTCGTGAACGACAAAGTCGGCCGCGTGCGGGCGCGCGTCACGGACGTCCAGAACCAGGCACAGGCACAGGTTGCGCAGCAGCGCGCGCGTCTGGACGAGATGCAAAAGCAGCTGGAGCAGCGGCTGCGTGACCTCACCCGCATCCGCCTGCCGTGAGCGCGCTCCAAACGCTGCAGCACCCGACGGCGTCTTAACATCGTGCCGGACGATCTCGTCGCCCGCGCCCAGGCCGGCGACCAGACGGCCTTCCGGGAGTTATATCGCCAGCACGCCGGTCGTGTCTACGCGCTGTGTCTCCGTCTCACCGGCGACCCCAGAGATGCCGAGGAGCGCACGCAGGATGTCTTTGTGCGGCTATGGGATAAGCTCCGGTCGTTCCGGGGCGAGAGCGCCTTCAGCTCCTGGCTACACCGGCTCGCCGTCAACGTCGTGTTGAACGAACGCCGGGCGACGGGACGGCGCGAGCGCCGGATCATGCCGGCCGAAGACCCGGCGGCATTGGAGAAGCAGCGGGGAACCCCGATGGAGGGATTGAGTATCGATCTTGAGCGCGCGATTGCGGAGCTGCCCGATGGCGCCCGGGAAGTGTTCGTCTTGTACGACATCGAGGGCTATGGGCACGGCGAAATCGCTGCGCTGACGGGCATTGCGGAAGGCACATCGAAGGCGCAGCTGTTTCGGGCGCGGCGCCTGTTACGGGAGAAGTTGGAGCGATGAACGAACAAGAGCTACAGGAGGCCGTCGGCCGCCTGCCGAAGAGCATCGACCCGCCGCGCGATCTGTGGCCCGAGATCTCGGCGCGGATCAACACGCGCTCGTGGCGACGCTGGTACTGGGTCCCGCTGGCGGCCGCGGCCGTGTTCGTGCTCGTGATGATCGGACGCTCGATCACGCCCACCGCCTGGGATGTCACCGCGCTAGCCGGCCGCCCGCTCATCGGCACGACGCGGCTGACGGCATCCGGGCGGCTCCGCGTGGGCGACTGGTTGCAGACGGACGACTCATCGCGCGCCCTCGTCGCGGTGGGTCGGATCGGGCAGGTCGAGGTGCAGCCGGACACGCGCGTGCAACTCGTCGTGGCGCGCGCGGACGAGCATCGCCTGGCGCTGGCGCGCGGGACGATCGCCGCAAAGGTCGATGCCGTGCCGCGCCTCTTCTTCGTCGAGACCCCCGCCGGGACGGCGATCGATCTCGGGTGCGCCTACACGTTGGCGACCGATTCCCTCGGCAAGGGCTTGCTGCACGTCACCGCCGGCGAAGTGGAGTTTCAGGCCGCGCTGCGGTCGTCGCGCGTGCCGCTCGGCGCGCTGCTGCAAATGCGGCCCGCGCTCGGGCCGGGCATCCCCTATGTCGAGGACGCGCCGGCGCCGCTCGTGCGCGCCCTCATCGCGTTCGATTTTGAGAAGGGTCGCGCGCGCGCCATGCGCAACATCCTTGCGCTCGCACGCCCGCAGGATGCGCTCTCGCTGTGGCATCTGCTGCAGCGCGTCGCGCCGCCGCTGCGCGGCGTGGTGTACGACCGGCTCGTGGCCCTCGTGCCGCCGCCGCCCGGCGTGACCCGGCGAGGGGCGCTCGCGCTCCACTCCCGGGACCTGGAAGGCTACTGGACGAAGATCCACAGCATCCACTTCCGCCGGATGATCTTGCGGGGAGTGCGCGAGATCAATCCGCGGACGGGACTCGCTCGCTAGATCACCGCAAGTACTGAGTCACGAAATCGAGCACATTCTTGCGGTCCAACCGAAACACTCCGCCCGTCCCACCGCACGTTCCGTTGAGCCCGAACGAGGTCACGCCCGCGATCACATTGCTGCTCCCGAGGTAGTTCGGGCCGCCGGAGTCGCCGAAGCATGTGCCACCCGTCGAGGCATTGTTCGAGAGCAGCAGGGAAAAGTCGCCTGTAAAACCGGGGGTGTTGATTTGCACAAGGTGCGGCTCGGCAAACATGCGGATTCTCTCGGCTTCGATGAAGACCGGGTTGATCCGCTGCAGGCCGTAGCCGACGGCGGTGAATAGGGTCGAACTGCTCGGCTGCAACGCGTCGAGCTGGTCCTGTGTCGGAAGGCGCCCGTACTGATCCGCGGCGAGCTTGACGGCCTTCCGGAGAAGGACCACCCCCACATCGTGCCGGAAGAAAGCGCTCTCGGTGAACAGCGGATGCGCGTGCCACTCCGCGGCCTCGACGGTGTTGGGGCCGGCGAACGGGTAGTTATTGGTGCCGTTCTCGACGTCCGACTCCGTGAAGATGCGCATGCCGCTGAACTCGCCCGGCTCTCCGGCACAATGGCCGGCGGTCAACACGACCCTCGGCGCGATGAGGGTGCCAGAACAGCGGAACGCGGGCTCGCCCGCCACGTCCATAACGATGAGGACGACTGCGGGATGCTGGTTGTCGTCAATGGTGCCGTAGGTGATGAACGAGGGCGGTGACATTCGCTCAGGAGCTGTGGCACCTCGGTCGCAGCCGAGCAGGCTGAGTCCGGCGGCCAGGACAGGGATCACGCAACGTGCCTTCATGGGCTCTCCTCGCTTGTGGATGCGCATTGTCTGATTGTAGCGACAGATCGCGACGCTGGCCATCTTGACGCTGCCTTGACGGGCTCCGGCAATTCTGGTACGTCCGAACGTACCCGCCCTCAACCCGGAGTCCACCATGCGTCGCCGCTTCCTCGCTCTTCCTGCTGCCCTGTTCGCGGCCGCCTGCGCCGATCACGGGCCCGTCGCACCGCTGCCGTCCTACAACATCTCGTCACCGCCGTCGAGCGCCCGCGCCATCACGGTGATGACGCAGAACCTCTACATCGGCGCCGATGTGGACCTCGTGATTCGGGCCCTCGCAACGCCGGATCCCAATGACGACTTCGCGGCCCTGATCGCCGCGATCGAGACCGTCGGCAAAACCGCGTATCCGGCGCGTGCGGAGGCTATTGCAGATGAGATCGCCCGCGCGCAGCCGCACGCGGTGGGCCTGCAAGAGGTTTCCGACATCGACATCGATTTGCGGCCGCTCGGTGTGCCGATCGAGGTGCACCAGCACTTTCTGCCGATCCTGCAGGATGCGCTCGCGCGCCGAGGCATGAACTATCGCGTAGCCGCAATCGTCACCGACGTCAACGCCAGCCTCGTGGGCGGCTTGGTGAGTCTCGTGGATCATGACGCGCTGCTCGTCGACGGTGATCGCGTGACGGTCGATGCCGGGAACGGGCAGACCTTTGCCGCGAACATCGGCCCAGTCGCCGGCACGCCGATCTCGCTGATT
>Ga0209157_1000607_pt1 | contig 30003 bp, 22 predicted proteins | sample GraSoiAngelo_135_FD_185892 | JGI IMG/M metagenome (GOLD analysis project Ga0209157, IMG submission 185892) | Grasslands soil microbial communities from the Angelo Coastal Reserve, California, USA - 14_0929_05_40cm (SPAdes) (version 2) | ecosystem: Environmental > Terrestrial > Soil > Grasslands ...
CGGCTGTCGGCGCGTTGCCCTCGTGATCGTCTTCAGCCGTGAAACCGCGGCCGAGAATCGGCTGCACGCCGAGCAAGGGGAAGAGATTCGAGCTGACGGTATATGCACTGACGCGCGTCGCCTCTCCGAGCCCGGTCAGCACGGGACTATCGCCCCAGTGCGGCGACATTCGTTCGAAGGAGTGGCTCTGCGCCATCCACGCCCGGACCTCGGCCAGGCTCGGTGTCACTCCGATGCGACGCGAGGCGTAGTACTTCTTCCAGGTCCACCCGATGCGCACGAGTCGTCCGGCGTCCTTGTAAGGCAACGGTCGGAGCAGCACGCCTTCTACGAAGCTGTAGACGGCCGTCGTGGGCCCGATGCCGAGCGCGAGCGTCAGGATCGCGAGGCTGGTGAATCCCGGTCGGTTGGCGAGCGTGCGAAGCGCGTAGCGGATGTCTTGGAACAGTGTGTCCATAGTTAGGTCACGATCCACCCGTCCTTCAGCTGCACCACTCGGTTCCCGTACTTCGCGTTCTCTTCCGAGTGCGTGACTTGCACGATCGTCGTGCCCGCCGCGTTGAGCTCCCGAAACAGCTCCATGATTTCTTTGCCTTGGGTGGAGTGGAGATTGCCGGTTGGCTCGTCGGCGAGCAGCAGTGCGGGGCGATGAATGATCGCCCGCGCGACGCCCACGAGCTGCTGCTGACCGCCCGAGAGCTGGCTGGGATACAGGTTCTTCTTCGCAACAATTCCAAACCGATCGAGCGTATCGGCCACGGCCGCCTCGCGCTCGCTCGCCTTCACGTCGCGATACGAGAGCGGAATCGCGAGGTTCTCCGCGACGGTGAGATCGTCGATCAAGTGATACTGTTGGAACACGAATCCTACGTAGCGCTTGCCAAGTGCGACCCGGTCTTTGGGCTTCAGCTTGTGTACTTCGTGTTCGAGCAAGCGGTACTCGCCAGTCCAGTCACCTTCGAGCATGCCGAGCACCGAAAGCAGGGTGGACTTCCCCGCTCCGGAGGGCCCCATGATCGTGACGAACTCGCCCTGTGCGATGTCGAGCGCGATGCGACGCAACACGTAGAGTCGCCCGTCAGCTTGCGGGAACGATTTCTCGAGGTTGCAAACGGATATGAAGGGCCTGGGGGTTGGGGCCTCGGGGCTGGGGGATTTCGAACGCGACGTCGGCACTTCGCCCGAAGTCCCGGCGTTCATTCCCCAGGCCCCAACCCCCAAGCCCCAGCCCCTAGTCATTCATTCCTCAATGCGATCATCGGATCGACACGTGTTGCCCGCCGCGCGGGCAAATAGCTGGCGAGCAAAGCCACAACTGCCAGGAACACCGTAAGGCTCGCGAATGTCAGTGGATCGGTGGCGGGAACGTCGTAGAGCAGCCTTGTCATAAGGCGAGTCACTGCGAGCGCGGCGCCGAAGCCGACCACGAGGCCAACCACGACAACTCCTGTGGTCTGTCGGATCACCAACCGCACGATGTCGCGAGGCGTCGCCCCGAGCGCGGCGCGCACGCCGAACTCGCGCGTTCGCAGAGTTACGATGTAGGCGATCACCCCGAAGATGCCGAGGGCGGCCAACAGGAGCGCCCCGCCCGCAAATCCCGAAAGCACGGTGACCGTGATGCGTTGTCGCGCCAATTGTCCCGAAACGGCTTGCGTCAACGGGCCAGGGCGCTGCGGGCCCGTCACCGGAATATCCCGATCGACCGCGGCCACGGCCCGCGGGATCGCCCCGAGCACAGCCTGCGGGTCGCCCCGTGTCCGCACCACCACGTTCATGTATCCCCAAGGGTTCACGGTGTAGGGGATGTAGACCTCGGGCGCGGGAGCGTCTTCGAGGCCCGTGTGTCTCACGTCACCTACCACGCCAATGATTTCGACCGAGAAGCGCTCTCCAAAGTCCTTCCGCGCTTGTGCGGATTTGAAGAGCGTCACGAACTTGCCGATCGGATTCTGACCCGGAAAAAATCGGTGGGCGAGAGTCTCGTTGATAATGGCCATCCGCGACGCGAGTGCGACGTCCGTCGCTGTGAATGCGCGTCCCTTGCGCACTGGTATTCTCATCACGTCGAAGTACTCGACAGAGATCGTTCGAAACAACACGGGCGGATCGCCCTGCGGATCGGGTGAGCGGCCGGGAACTTCGATCGGCCGAGGAAGGTACGCCCCGGTCAACGGCACATGATTCGACAACGCGACCTCGCCGGCTCCTGGAAGCGAGGCAATCGCGCTGGCCACACGTTGATAGAGATCAACCGCGCGCTCCGCAGCGTCATAGCGAGGGGGCGGAAAGACTCCGAAGGTGATGACCCCCTTTGGATCAAATCCCGGGTCGACATGGCTGAGTGCCCAAAGGCTACGCACCAGGAGGCCAGTCCCGATCAAGAGAACCAGAGCGAGCGCAACCTCGAGCGCGACCAAGGCCGATCGAAGTCGCAGCCATATGCCCGATGCCCCAGCACCGGGTGACCCTGCTTTCAATGGGACGGACAGATCTGCTGTCGGCGGTCGCACGGCCGGTGCAACGCCGACCGCCACCGTCACGAGCAGACAGATCAGGGCTGTGAAGCCCAACATCCGAGCATCGATCGCGATCTCGTTGACACGCGGCAACCCGCCTGGTGCCGCGGCGCGCAGCAGACCGATCGCCCAGAACGCCAACAGCAGGCCGATAACGCCGCCAGCGAGTACGAGCACAGCTGATTCCGTAAACAGAAGCCGCGCCACGCGTCCCCGCCCGGCACCCAACGCTGCCCGCATAGCAAGCTCCCGCGAGCGCGTGGCTGCCCGGACGAGGGACATGTTGGCGACGTTGGCGCACGCAAGGAGCAGCACGGTGGCGACGGCTGCGGAGAGGAGGATGAGAATCGGTCGCACGGCGCCGAATTGCAGCTCTTGCTCGTACAGTGAGACGAACTCGACCTGGGTCCATCCGCGGTTGTCGGTCGGATACGCGGCCGCAAGCCGAGTCTGAATGGCGCTCAGGGCGGCCTGCGCGCGCTCGGTCGACACAGCAGGTTTGAGCTTTGCGACGATGCGGCTGTCCGCATGGAATCCCCGTTGCGCAAGGATGGGGTCGCTTGGGAGAATGGTACTGAGGGGCACGTACACGTCGGCCCAACTGGGGAAGCGGAACCAGTCTGGAAGAACGCCCACGACGGTGTACGTCCCGTCATTCAGCCGAATCGTCGAGCCTATCGCGCTCCGATCGCCACCGAATGCCTCATGCCAGAGCGCATACGTCAGGACTGCCACGCGCGGGCTGCCCGGTTGACTCTCTTCGGGTGAAAACAGGCGACCGATCAGCGGCGGGCCTCGCAGTACGTCGAAGAACTCCTCGGACACAAAGGCCGTACCGACCCGCCGCGCGCCGTCGTTTCCGGGCATGAGGGACGACGAACCCCGAATGAAGGCCAACGCATCGAAGACGTCGTTCTGTGCGCGCCAATCGCGGAATGTTGGGTAGGAGCCGAGTCGGTAGTCGCCTCCCTCGCTCCGTTCCCAGATGCCGAACAAGCGATCGGATGCGTCGTACTGAAGCGGCCGTAGCACGACGCCGTTCAGGACGCTGAAGATGACCGTGTTGGCGCCGATTGCCGTGGCCAGCGTCAGTACAGCAATGAGAGTGAATACGGGCGTACGTCGCAGCGTCCGCAGCGCATAACGGAGGTCCTGGAGGACGGAGTCGATCATTCATTCCTCAACGCGATCATCGGATCGACGCGCGTGGCACGCCGAGCAGGCACGACGCAGGCGGCCAGCGCCACGAGCAAGAGCAGCACCGACACCCCCGCGAGAGTGAGCGCATCCGTTGGCTTCACGCCGTACAGCAGCTGGGCGAGCATGCGGGTCAACGCCAGCGCACCTGTCAGGCCAGCGGCCACCCCGATCCCCGCCAGCAGCATGCCGCGGCCGATCACGACACCAAGCACTTGCCGAGGCAGCGCCCCCAAGGCGATACGGACGCCGATCTCGCGGGTCGACTGGGCGACCAGGTAGCTCATGACGCCGTAGGTGCCGACCGCCGCGAGCGTGACGGCCAGACCTGCAAAGGCGGCGAGTAAGAGCATGACGAAGCGCTGGAATTCGACTGACCCGTCGAGGACCTCATCCATGGTGCGCAGGCGGCCGAGCGGTACCTGGGGATCCGTCGCGCGAATCGTTCTCGCCACCATCGATTTCAGGACCGCGGGGTCACCCTTGGTCCGCACGACCAGGTGAATCGGGAACCAGCTGCTGAAGAGCCGTGTGAAGCCAGCGGGCGTCTGCGCGGAGGGAATGAAAACGGTCGGAGTCGCGGGAACTCCGATGAACTGCTTCGTATCGCCGACCACGCCGACGACGCGCCTGGGCGGAGAGGATCGCCCGCCGCCGACCGTCACCATGCGATCGAGCCCGTCGTCGCCCAGGAACTGGCGCGCGAACGACTCGGTCACGATCGCGACCAACTCGGCCGCCTGGACGTCGCCAGCTGCGAACTCCCGCCCGCGCTTGAGCGGGATCGCCATGGTCTCGAAGTAGTGCGGCGTCACCGTCCGATAATTCGCGGGCACGTATTGCCCGTCCACGGCCACGGCCAGGTTACCGCCCCGAACGAGCGGGATGCCTGCCTCGATGACAGCGGCCGACCGCACTCCCGGCAACGCGCGCACCCGTTCCTCCAGCCGGTCGTAGAACCCCGCGATCGCGCTCGTCGAGTCGTATCGCGTACCCGTGAGCCAGAGCTCGACCGCGATCACGCCGCGGCGATCGAATCCCGGATCGGTGCGCACGAGGTTCGCGACGGTCCGGAGGAGCAGGCCCGCACCGACCAAGAGCACGAGCGAGAGCGCGATCTCACCCACCACCAGGGCATTGCGCAGCTGGCCGGTGCGGCCGCTAGACGTGGCGCGTCCCGCGGCGTCCTTGAGCCCCGTATGCAGATCGGCCGTCGCCGCCTCCCAGGCGGGCGCCAGACCGAACACCACACCGACGAGGAGTGAGGCGACGCCCGTGAACAGGAGAGCCCAGCGATCGAGACGGATCTCCGTTGGCGGCGTGAGGTTCGCCGGCATCAGAGAGACAAGCGCGTCGAGTCCCCACGCCGCCAGGATGAGGCCCATCAAGCCGCCCGCGAGCGCGAGCAGCACGCTCTCGGTCAGCAGCTGCCGCACCAGCCGGCTGCGCGTGGCTCCAATCGCGGCGCGTACCGCCAGCTCCCGGCCGCGCGTCGTGGTCCGGCCGAGCACGAGGTTGGCCACGTTGGCGCACGCGATGAGCAGCACTAGAGCGATCGCTCCGAACAGCAAGCGCACGGGGGTCTCGATGTTTCCCACGACCAACCGCCGCAGCGGGAAGAGTTCCTCCCTCGCTTCGGCCGGAAGCCGCGTCTTGAACTCCTGCCGGAAACCGGCAAAGACGGGCTGCATGCGCGCCTGCGCTTGCTCGAACGCGAGAGCGGCGTTCAGGCGGCCGACGAGATGCAGGTTCTCGCCGCCGCCAATGCTTCGCCCGACCTGGCCCATCGTGGACCACACGTCCACGGGTGACAGCCACCGGAACGAGGCAGGCATCACTCCGACGATGGTGGTCGGCCGGCCGTCGACCGCAATCGCGCGCCCTACGACACGAGCATCGCCGCCGAACCGACGCATCCAGTAGCCGTGGCTCAGAATAACGACGCTGGCGCCGCCCTCCTGGTCCTCCTCGGCGAGGAACTGCCGGCCGAGCACTGGTTGCATGCCGAGGGTCGCGAAATATTCTCTGGAGACCCGCAAGCCAGCGACGCGTTCAGCCACATCGCCGGCGTAGATGCTGAACCCGACGTCGGTCGAGACCGCTAGGCCCTCGAACACGTCGCTGTTGTCCTGGAGGTAGCGGAACTCGGAGTAGGTCACGTCCAGCTCGCCCCGATTGCCCTGGTAGGTCTCCGACAGGCCCACCAGCCGGTGCGACTCCGGGTAGGGCAACGGCTTGAGCAGTATGGAATAAATGAGGCTGAAGATCGCCGTGTTGGCCCCGATTCCGAGCGCGAGCGGCAGGACGACGGCGGTGGTGAACCCGGGGCTCTTGGCGAGCATGCGCACCGCGTAGCGGAGGTCTTGGAGCAGAGCGTCCATACGTTCCTCTATCGGGCCTGGGGCCTGGGGCTCGGGGCCTGGGATGACTGCCCCAGGCCCCAGCCCCTAGGCCCGGTTCTCATTCGTACCTCAACGCCATCATCGGATCGATCTTCGTCGCTCGACGGGCGGGGATATAGCTCGCCAGCAAGGCGACGCTCAAGAGCGCCAGCGTCGCGGTGCCGAGCACCAGAGGGTCGTGGGGCGAGACGCCATAGAGCAAGGCGGCGATCGCCTTGCCAGCCAGCAACGCGCCCATCATCCCGATCGCCACGCCGACCAGCGTGACACCGAGTCCCTGACGCACGACGAGACCGAGCACGTCGCCGCGGGCCGCGCCTAGCGCGAGTCGGATACCAAGCTCTTGCGTGCGGCGTGAGACCACGTAGCTCAACACGCCGTACAACCCGATCGCGGCGAGCAACAGAGCGAGGCCACCGAACAGGCTGAGCAGCAACGATCCCCGCCGCCACACCCGCAGCTGACCGGCGAAGAGCTGCGGCATGGGATCGATGCTCATGTAGGGAAGGTCGCGGGACGTGGCCTGCACTTCTCGACGGACCGCGCCGACCATCGCGTCGGCCGGTCCAACCGTGCGAACTTCGAGCGATGTGACGGGCCCGCCCAGATTCGTCGAGTCCGCTTGGGCCAGGGGAATGAAGTACTGCATGATCAACTCATCCGTGACGTCGAATTGACGCGCATCTTCCACCACGCCGACGACCTCGCTGCAACTCGACGTCTTTCTGATCTTCAGACACTTTCCGATCGGGTCCTGGCCGCGCCACACCAGCCGCGCCATCGTCTCGTTCATTTGACCACGACGCGCTGGGCGCCGGCGTTATCCGCCTCTGTGAAGCCACGGCCTCGGCGAAGCGCGCTGCCCATGGTTCTGAAATAGTCGGGCGCCACCGCCACGATGAAGAAGCCGCCGCCCCTGGGAGTGCTCGGAAACGAGTCCATGCCGGGAACGGACTCGCTGCCCAACATCGACGGCACCCCGAACGGCGATCCGATCGAGAGACTGATGCCGGCGACGCCCGGTAAGCGTGCGACCCGCTCCCGCATCCGCGCGTAGATCGCGTTGATGTCGGCCGTTCGGTAGCCGAGCGCGCCCAAGTCGCCCCCGGCTACGATCACGTGATCCGCGTCGAAGCCCAGCCGCAGGCCCTCTACATGCCGCAGGCTGGTGAGAAACAGCCCGGCACCTGTCAGCAGCACCAGCGTCAGAGCGACCTGCGCCACCAGCAAGCCGGACTGCGTCACCGAGCGTTGCACGCCGCCCTCGCGAAGTCCGGACTTGAGCGCCGAAGAGAGATCGGGTACGCCGGCATGCAGCGCGGGGCTCAGGCCGGCCAGCAGCGCGGTGACGAGGGCGGCGCCCGCGGTGAACGCGAACACCCGGAGGTCCAACACACCGGCAGCGGTCGATTCGGGCAGGAGCGCTGCCCGGAGCAGTGGACCTACCCACAGCGCGACCAGCACGGCGGCTGCTCCTCCACAGCCGGCGAGCACCGCGCTCTCCGTGTAGAGCTGCCGGATCAGGCGGCCGCGCCCCGCGCCGAGCGCGACGCGGACGGCGACTTCCCGGCGGCGCTGCACGGCGCGCGCCAGCAGCAGGTTGGCCACGTTGGCGCAGGCGATGAGGAGGACGATACCGGAGACGACCGCCAGCCAGATCGAGAGCCTGGCGTCGCTGACGAAGCTGGGATCGAGGCCGCCACGCGCAGAGCCCAGCGACAGGGTGGCAGTCGAGTCTCCGGTCCGCATCAGGACGGTCCCTTCGGCGACTGCCTGGGCAGCGCTCACCCCCGGCGCCAGCCGCGCGATCGTCCGGAAGCTGAACCCGCAGCAGGTCAGGATGTTCTTGTTTCCCATGACCTCCGGGGCGCCGGCGCTGATCGGCAGCCAGAGATCCGGCTCACGTAACCCCAAGCCGGCGAAGTGGTCGGGGGCCACACCGATCACCGTGTATGTGTTGTGCCCCACCAAGAGAGTCTTCCCGAGCGTAGCCTGGCTCTGCTCCATCTCACCGCGCCAGAACGCATGACTGACGACGGCGACGTATGCCGGGCGCCCGACCCGGTCCTCCTCTTCGGTGAAAAACCGACCGCGCTCGGCGCGCACGCCGAGCACCGGGAAGAACGAGGCCGAGACCAGCTCGGCCGTGACGCGTCGCGCGTGTTCGCCCACCCCGAGATTGAACGACGCGCCCATACTCGCAGCGACTGTCGAGAACCCCCGCATACGAGCGCGAAAGGCGACGTAGTCCGGGTAGGTCCCGATGCCGCCGGTGATGGCGCCCCAACGTGGATCGGTCCTCGTCACGCTCACGCGCACGACGCGATCGGGATCGACCACGTGCGGCGGCGGCCGGAAGAACAGCCGGTCCACGACGCCGAACATCGCGCTATTCGCCCCGATGCCGAGCCCGAGGGTGAGCACCGCGGCCAGCGACAGCCCCGGACTGCGGGCGAGTGTGCGAAGCGCGTAGCGGACGTCGTTCATCGAGCCCCCGAGTCCCGAGCCCCGAACCCCGAGCCCCTACTCATATCGCAGCGCTACCACAGGATCGACGCGCGACGCCCGCCGCGCCGGCAGATAGCTCGCCGCGGCCGCGACGACGACGGGCACGAGCGCCGCCACTACCAGCACGAGCGGATCGCGCGGTGAGACGCCGTACAACAGGGAACTCAGCACTCGTCCGGCCACCAGGCCCGCGAGTGCCCCGAGTACCGCGCCGGCCGCCGCGACTCGCACGCCATGTGAGACCATGAGCCGCTGCACGTCCCACCGTTGCGCGCCCATGGCGACGCGCACGCCCATCTCGTGCGTCCGCTGCGTCACGACGTACGCGAGCACCCCATACAGCCCGACGGCTGACAGCACGAGCGCGAGCAGCGCGAAGCCGGCAAACATGGCGCTACCCAGACGCCACGGCCGGATCGACGGAGCGAGCAGGTCGGCGAGCGGTGTCACCGACGCGAACGGAAGATTCGGCGCCGTCTCTTGAATCGCGGAGCGGACCGGCGCGATCAAGTCTTCCGGCCGGCCGCGCGCCCGCACGACGAGGGCGGTGATATACCTATCTGAGTCGTTCGAAAACGGGACGTAGAAGTGCATCGAGGCGTCTTCGACGGCGCTGAAGCGGCGCGCGTCCGGCACGACGCCGATCACTTCGGCGCAGGTCTTCTCGCCCCCGGCAACGAAGCACTTGCCGATCGCGTTTTCGCCGGGCCAGAGGAGCCGGGCCATCGTCTCGTTCACGATCGCGACCGAGCCGGCGCGGTCGGCGGACGTGAACGCACGGCCGCGGACCGGCGTCCCCAATGCCGCGAAGTAACCGGGCGTGACCTGCTGGAAGTAGGGCCCGCCGCTCGAGAGGCGCGGGATAGAGTCGCGGCCCGGGACGGACACGGCGCCGGCGAAGGCCCAGCCGAGTGGGTGGGCGACGGTGGCCGCGGCCGCCTCGATACCTGGCAGGGCCTCGAGACGGGTCAGCGCTTGGAGATGCAGCGCGTTGATTTGTGCCGGTGAATATCCGGCGGCCCGCAAATCGATCGTCGCGAGCAGCGTGCGCGCCGGATCGAAGCCGAAGTTCTGCCCCTCGACGTTCCGCAAGCTGCGCGTGAACAGGCCGGCCCCGACGATGAGCACGACCGTCAACGCGACCTGCGCCACGAGTAGCGCGGACCGCAGGCCCGAGCGCTGATAGCGTCCCTCGCCGGCCCCGGCCTTGAGCGCCGGGGTCAGGTCCCGCCGCGCGAGCTGCCACGCTGGTACAGCGCCTGTCAGGATCCCGGTCAACAATGCCACCGCGGCAGTAAACGCGATCACCCGAGCGTCCAGCGGTTCTGTGAACGCGGGAGTGTCGGGCAGGAGAAACGCGCGGATCAGCGGTCCAGTCCACAACGTCACGAGCAGCGCCGCGATTCCTCCCGCGATCGTCAGAACGAGACTTTCGGTTAGAACCTGTCGTGTCAGCCGCCACCGCCCGGCGCCGAGCGCGAGCCGGATCGCCACCTCGCGCTGGCGCTGCAGCGATCTCGCAAGCAGCAGGTTCGCGACATTCGCGCACGCAACAAGGAAAACGATGACTGCGACAGCGGCGAGCCAGATGGACACCTTGGCGTTCTGCGACATCTCGGGTCCGCGCGCATGCTGGATCGGACCCAAAAGCACCACGGCGTTCGAGTCACGGCCCGAGTACGCATCGTCCGCGCGCAGCACCAGCGTCGCCTGGCGCGCGGCAGTCGCCATATCCTCGCTCCTGAGCCGGCCGATGATCTGAAGGAAATAGGAGCCACGGGTCATGTAGTCGGGACCCATGAGCTCGGGCGTGGCGGCCGCGATCGGCACCCACGCGTCCACATTCTGCAGCTCCACGCCGGTAAATCGGTCCGGTGCCACGCCGATGACCGTGTAGCTGCCCCGTCCCAGCTGTAGCTGTCTCCCAATGACCGCGGAATCACCGACGAACGCGGACCGCCAAAATCCGAAACTCAGCACGACGATTGCCGGGCCGCCGGGACGGTCCTCGTCCGCGCTGAAGAAGCGCCCCAGGGCCGGACGGACGCCAAGCAGTGGGAAGAAGCTCGCGGAGGCGAGCACCAGATTCACGCGCCTCGCATCGGCCCCTCGGCCCAAACTCGCGCGCTGCCCGTAGCTGAACGCCGCGAGTCCTTCGAACGCGTGCGCGGCGTCTCGAATCGATGTGTACAGCGGATAGCCCGTGGTGCTCGACGTCGCCAGTCCGAATGGCGGGAGATTCCTGCGGACGTAGAGCCGCACAACGCGCCCAGGATCCTCTATGCCGGGGGGCGCCCTGAACAGCAGCGTGTCCACGACGCCGAAGATCGTGGCGTTCGCGCCGATGCCGAGCGCCAGGCACACGACCGCAGCGGCGACGAGCGCTGGACTGCGGGCGAAGGTGCGCAAAGCGTAACGAAGATCTTGAAGCATAGAGAGGGCCTGGGGCCTAGGGCCTGGGGTCGATCACTCGTACCTCAACGCCACCATCGGATCGATCCGTGCCGCTCGGCGGGCCGGGACATAGGTGGCGAGCATCGCGACCCCGCCGAGCACCAACGCTGCACCGACGAACGTCACGGCGTCCAGCGTCGAGACGCCGAACAGCATCGTGCGCAGGGCGCGCGTCGCCAGCGCGGCCCCCGCCATCCCGAGCACCAGGCCGCCGATCACGAGCAATAGATTCTCCCGCAGCAGCATGCCCACGACCTCGACCGGCCTGGCGCCGATGGCCATGCGCAGACCCAGCTCCCTCGTCCGCTGGGTCACCGCGTACGCCGTGATGCCGTAGATCCCAATCAACGCGAGCAGCACCGCCAGCGCCGCGAACAACGTGAGCAGCGTCATGCTCAACCGCCGCGCCGCCGTCGAGCGCGACAGCGCCTGATCCAGGCTCATGAGATCGCCGATCGGCTGCTGGGGATCGACCTGCCGCACGGCGTCGCGCACCGCGCCCACGAGCGCCAAAGGTGAGCGCTTGGCCTTGAGCACGACCCACATCTCGGGCACGCCCGGCGGCCGAGGCGCCTGCAACTGCGGGAAGTAGAGCTCCCGCATGGGTGTCTCGTCGAGCGACTCGTATCGAATGTCCCCGATGGTACCGATGACCGTTGCGTCGTAACCACCACCACCGCCCGGCCCCCGCACCGGGAAGACCTTCCCCACCGGGTCCTGCCCCGGCCACAGCTCGTCGCTGAGCCGCCGGTTCATGATGACGACCTTTGGGGCATCGGCGCGGTCCTGCGGCGTGAAGTCGCGGCCCCGGAGCGGGATGCCCATCGCCGCGAAGTAGCCCGGACCGACCACGCTCAGCCGCGCCGCGAGGAACTCCTCGGTGGCGTCGGGACGAATCCGCCGTGGATCAAACGCCAGGATATTCACGCCGCCCGCGAGCGGCAGCGGGAGGCGGGCGACGCTTACGTCCGCCACGCCGGGATTGCGCGCCAGGAGGTCCGTGAGATTCTGGAAGAACTGGTTCTGCACCGTGGGATCCGCGTAACGCGAGGGCGTGAGCCGGATGCGCGCTGCCAGCACGTCGTGCGTGTCGTAGCCGGGATCCACCGACGTCAACCGCACGAAGGTCGTGATGAGCAGCCCCGAGCCCACCAGCAGCACGAGCGCGAGCGCGATCTCCGCCACCACCAGCCCGTTCTGCGTCCTGTGGCGCCGGCGCGAGCCCGTCGTGGCGCCGCCCTCCTCGCGCAGCACCTCCTCCACGCCGGCGCCCGCCGCGCGCAGCGCCGGCAGCAGTCCGAACGCCAGGCCCGTCACGAGCGAGACGACGAGGGCGAACCCGAGTACCCAGGGGTCGATCCCGATCTCGTTCACGCGCGGCACGCGCGGCCAGACGGCGAGCATGGCGGCGAGGCCCCAGCGCGCCAGCAGCACGCCCGCGGCCCCGGCGATGAGCGCCACCACCACGCTTTCGGTCAGCAGCTGCCGCACCAGCCGCGCGCGATCGGCGCCGAGCGCCCGGCGCACGGCGATCTCCTTCCTGCGCTCGGTGGCGCGCGCCACGTACAGCCCCGCCGCGTTGGCGCAGGCGATCAACAGCACCAGCCCCACCGCGCCGAACAGCACCAGCAAGGCAGAGCGGACGTTCTCCACACCTTCCACCTTCAGCGGGTCGACGAGGAACGCCCGCTCGGCGGCACCGATGCGCTGCGCCACCACGCTAGCGTCGGCGCGCGCCTGCGCGAGCGTGGCGCCCGCCGCCAGGCGTGCCACGGACTCGAAGGCGTACAACTGGCGGTTGAACTCGATCTGCGGATGGGAGCGCAGCGCCTCGCCCAGCGGCACCCACAGCTGGGTATCCTCGTTGGGGAACGCGAAGCCGCGCGGCATGACGCCCACAACCGTGAAGCTCTGGCCGTCGAGATTGATCACGCGGCCCACGATGTTGCGGTCGCTGCCGAATGCTGTGGCCCACATGCGGTAGCTCAGCACGGCGAGCTGATCGTGCAGCTCGGCGCCGGTGAACCCGCGCCCGATAGCCGGACTCGCGCCCAGCACGCCGAACAGGTTGGGCGAGACGACCGTGGCGGCCAGCTCGCTCGCCTGGTCGCGGCCCGCGTAGTTGTAGCGCGCGTACGTATACGCAGCTACACCGGCGAAATCCTTGGTGAGTGCCTGCAGCTGCTGAATGTCGGGGTAGGACATCGCGCTCCCGAAGATGTCCTTGCCCGGTCCCGGCACCTTCGTGTCGAGCGACACCAGGCGGTCCGCGTGGGGATAGGGCAGCGGCTTGAGCAGCACGGCGTCCACCACGCTGAAGATCGCGGTGTTGGCGCCGATGCCGAGCGCAAGTGTCAGCACGACGACGGCGGTGAAGCCCGGGCTCTTGCCGAGCGTGCGGAGGGCGTAGCGGAAATCTTGGAACATGGGCCTAGGGCCTGGGGCCTGGGGGCTCGGGACTGCCGACTTCCCCAGGCCCTAGCCCCGAGGCCCCAACCCCCTGTTCATCGACCACACGACCGTCGAACAAGTGTATCGAGCGATCCGCGTGCTTCGCGTAGCGCGGATCATGCGTCACCATGCAGACCGTCGCACCACCACGATGCAGCACCCGCAACAGCTCCATCACCGCCTCACCGTTCGTCGAGTCGAGATTCCCCGTCGGCTCGTCGGCGAGCAGGATCGCGGGATCGCCCACGACAGCTCGCGCGACGGCGACGCGCTGCTGCTGGCCGCCGGAGAGCTGCACCGGATAGTGCTTGGCCCGGTGCACCATCCCCACTTTTTCGAGCGCCTCCTGAACGCGTTTCGTCCGTTCCGCGCCAGACATGCCGCGATAGGTGAGCGGCAGCTCGACATTCTCGGCGACGGTCAGGTCACCGATGAGATTGAACGCCTGGAACACAAAGCCGATGCGGCGATTGCGAATGCGGGCCCGCTGCGCCGGCGTTAGATTCGCGACCGGCTTGTCCTCGAGCAGATACGTTCCTTCGCTCGGCGTATCGAGCAGGCCCAGAATCGAGAGCAGGGTGGTCTTGCCGCAACCCGACGGCCCGTTGATCGCGACGTACTCGCCCTCGCGAATCTCGAGGTGCACGTCGGCAAGGGCGTGCGTCTCGACTTCGTCGGTGAAGAAGACCTTTCTGACGCCGTTGAGCTGGATGAGTGGGGAACCGTTACGCGGCATTCGTTCTCCCCTTTTAGTGGGCCTCGGGCCTGGGGCCTGGGGCCTGGGATTTCACCCCCTAGGCCCCAGGCCCTAGGCCCTATTTCAATCGCACCCTCTCCACATTGTCGTACCGCGTCATGTCCGAAAGAATCACCGAATCGCCGGCCGCGAGCCCCTGGACGATCTCGATCGCGTTGACCGAGGTGCGACCCACCTTCACGGGAACGCGAACGGCGTAGCGGCCCCCTTCGACGAGCTTGAACATCCCGATCGTGCTGTTGGGCTGGCCATACGCAGGACGGCCCGTGAACAACACGTCGCTTAATCGCTCGATCGTGATGGTCGCGTCCACGCTGATGTCCGGCCGTGCCGAGGCGGGAGTGCTGTCCAGCGCGACGTCCACCGTCACCGTTCCTTCTTGCGCGGAAGGATCGATTCGAATGACACGTCCGGCGACGATTCCGGTTCGTGTGTCCACCGACGCGACCTGCCCGATCGCGAGTCCGGGCGCTTGCGTCTCGGGGATGCGGATCACGGCTTTGAGTTTTCCGGGTTGGACGACCTTCGCGAGAATCGTCCCGGGCACGACCCACTGGCCGGGCTGGAGGTTGAGCTCCGACAGGACGCCCTCTTCGCCGGGACGCACCTGCAGCGAGCTCAGCCGGCTGAGCCGGAAGGCGGTGATCGCGCGCAAGCGCACGACCTGTTCTCGCTGCACCGCGAGCTGCGAATCCACCGTCGAGGTCAGCAGATCGAGGCGCTGCTTCTCGATGTCGTAGCGCGCCTCGAGCTCACTCGCCTTCTCATGGGCGAGCGTCACGTCGTTGCGCGACAGACCGCCGATCACCGTGAGTGAGTCCGCGACAGCGGCGTCGCGGGTTGCCTGGAGATAGAGGCTGCGGGTCGAGGCGACGACGCCCGCCTGCGTGAGACGCGCTCCCTGCAGGTTGGTGCGCAGATTCACGAGATCGCCCTCGGCGGCAGTGAGCTGGCGCTGCGCATCGAGCGCTTCGATCTGCACGTCCGGGTTGGCGAGCTCGAGCAGCACCGTGTTCGCCTGCACCGGCGTGCCCGGCTGGACGAAAATGCGCTCGACTCGCGCGGGCGTGAGCGCCGAGATCCAACGGATGTGTTCGGGCACGAGCGTGCCAGGACCCCGCACCTCGCGCACCATCGTCCCGCGCCGCACGCCGTCGAGCGAGACGACCTCGCGATCGACACTGGGCGCCGCGGGTTTCAGGCTGGCGAGCAGGAACGTGACCAGGATCAGACCGCCGGCCGCGATACCTCCTTGGACATAGCGCTTACGGTTTTTGGTTGGAGCGCGTGGGATGTCCACGCTGAACCTCTAGGCACGGACCATACCAAGTGACACGCAACACTAAGTCATGCATGTGCAATGGATTGCGATTGGTGACGAAAGCCAGAGCGTTCGGTTGTGGGATTGGTGCGTCCCATAACCGAACGCTCTAGGGTTACCGGGATAGCGGTGCCAGCCTCTTCAGCTTAATGCTTTCCTTCTTTACCGGTGCTGACGTAACGGTCATCGTGCCCGCCTTCAACGAGGCGGCAAGCGTGGCGGACACGATCCGGAGCCTCCAGGCGCAGACGGCGCGGCCGCGTGAAATCATCGTCGTGGACGACTGCTCCACCGACGGGACCGGCGACGTCGCCCGGGCGCTCGGGGTCACGGTGGTGCGCCCGCCGGCGAACACCGGCTCCAAGGCCGGGGCGCAGACGTTCGCGCTGCGCTACGTCCGTACCTCACTCACCATCGCCGTCGACGCGGACACGGTGCTCGCGGCCGACGCGATCGAGCGTTTGCTACCGGCCTTCGCGCAGCCCCGCGTCGCGGCCGCGTGCGGCTTCGTGCTGCCGCAGCGCGTCCGCAGCGTGTGGGAGCGCGGGCGCTATGTGGAGTACCTGTTCGCATTCACCTACTACAAGCGCGTGCAGGAGTATTACGGGAAGCCGCTGATCTCCTCCGGCTGCTTCTCGATGTACCGGACGGCCATTTTGCGGGCGCAGCGCGGCTGGTCCAATCGCACACTCGCCGAAGACATGGATCTCACGTGGAGCCTGTATCAGGCGGGGTACGCCGTGCGCTTCGTGCCGGACGCCGTGTGTTACCCGATCGAGCCGCGCACCTTCCGCCTCATGGGGACGCAGCTGCAACGCTGGTCGCACGGCTTCATCCAGAACGTGAAGCTGCACTGGCGTGGTGTGCTCGCCGTACCGTATCTGCGCTCCGCCGTCGCGGTGGCGTTCTGGGACGCGACGCTCGCCGCCGCCGTGTACCTGGTCGCCCTACCGGCCCTCGCCCTCCTGTTCGGGAGCCCGTGGCTGCTGTTGGGCTACGTGATCGACGCCCCCGCCGTGCTCGTCCCCGTGCTCGCCGGGGCCGCGCCGCGCCGGGAGGTCGGCCGGGCCTTGGCGAGCGTTCCGGCCTTCTTCGTGCTGCGCATGGTCAACGCGCTCTACTTCCTGCGCGCGGCGTGCGCCGAGCTGCTGCTGGGTCGCCCGCTGCGGCGCTATAAGAAGGGACACTGACGGTGACCGTCGGGCTGCCGGGCACGGGGATCGGGGGGATCTTCTATCTCGCGAGCGCGCTCGTCATGCCGTTCCGCGAAGTCTACCGCTGGCTCCGTGGCCGTCCGGCAGGCGATTGGCGCGTCGTGACCGGGCAGCTCGCGATCACCGGCGGGATCCTCGGAGGAATGTGGGTGACGGGGCGGCTCCTGGGCCTCGCGCTCGCGGCCGCGCGGCCGATCGGCACGGCTGGCGGCGCACTGCCTCCGAGCAACGTACTCCGCTTCGTGAGCATCGCGCTCGCTTTCGGCACGCTCGCCGCCGTACTCGTCGCGGTCGAGCTGCTCCGCCTGTGGCTGCACCGCGAACGGCGTTCGCGGAGCCGCGTGAGTCAGAAGCAGTGGCTGCGCCACGGGCAGCCGTTCGCCGCGACCCGCCCCGAGGCCCCCGAGCGCCCTGTCGCTCAGCAGTGGCGGCGCGTGGCGCCGCTGGTCGTGCTCGCCCTCACTGCGGCGCCCGTGTCGCTGGCGCAGAGTCCGCGCCGCCCCCCCGTGCATGTTCACCTGGCACGCGCGGACTCGGCCTGGGAAGCGAAAGCGGAGAGCGTAGCAGCCAGGGAGTACGCGGCCGTGCTCGCTGCGGATCCGGAGAACTCCCACGCGACCTATCGTCTCGCCGAGCTCACGCGCAACGACCCCGCTGCAGCGCTGCGGCTGTTCCAGCGCTACGTCGAGCTCGAGCCCGAGGATCCGTGGGGCTACATGGCGGTGGGCGAGGCGTTGGCCCGCGCCGGCCGGTACGGAGATGCGCTCCGCTCGTACGACGACGCGCTGCGGCTCGCCCCCGGCGAGCCCGAAGCCGTCGCCGGCCGGGCCAAGGTACTCGCCCGCGCTCGCGCCGCCGCGCCGGCGGTCACGCCGCTCGTGAGCGGCAGCCGCGATTCCGACGGAAACACCACATTCCGTCTGGGCGGCAGCGCCGAGCTCGAAGCGCGAGCGGGAGGGCCGGTACGGCTCGGCGTGGAAGCGAGCCATGATCGCGTGACGGACGGCGTCAGTACCGCGGGGCTAGAGCAGCTCGCGCTCCGCGCCGCCTGGCGACCCGGCCGCCTGGCCAGCATTGAAGGCGCCCTTGGCGGGACCCGACTCGAACGGAGCGACAGTGGGAGCACGACTGTCGTTCCCACGGGCCGGGTGCGCGCGCGCTGGCGCAGTTCCGCCCACGGGCCCACGGTGGATCTCCGCGCGCAACGCGGCGTGCTGGCTGCGAGCCCGTTGCTCGTGGACAACCGCGTGGTGCGAACGGAGCTGCGCGCGGTGGTAGAGATCCCCCTGACGCGCACGCTCAAGCTGCGCGGCCTCGGACGGACTGCACTGCTGCGCGATACCGCGGATCTGAATCATCGCACCGCCCTCGGCGGCGTGGTCGCGGTCGCGCTGTCGCCAACAATCGAGCTGTCGGGTCAGGTCCACGAGATCCGCTACTCGCACGCCAGCACCGCGGGCTACTTCGCGCCGCGGCTCGGCCAGATAGTGGAAGCGGGGTCCTACGTGGAGCTCGAGACCCCGCGCGGCTGGCTGCTCGCTCTCGATGTCGGCGCGGGCGCGCAGCGGGTCGCGGAGTTTGGAGGCCAGCCGGGGCCGTGGACCCGCTCGCTGCGCGGGTACGCTTTCATCACCGCGCCGCTCGCTCCAGGCCGCGCGCTCCAGCTCGAACTCGAAGGGGAAGACTCAAAAGTAGCGCGTGAAACAGCGACGACCGCGGGGGCCTGGCGCTATGGCTCGGCGGCCCTGTCGCTGAGGTGGGCGCTCTAGCTGCGGGCTGGTATCATTACAACATGCGTCGAGTGCTTTCCCTGCTTCTTTTCCTGCCAATCCTCCAGGGAATTCCCGCTCGCGACGACGGCCAATGGACAATGCCGGGTAGAGACTACGCCGCCACGCGCTACAGCGGTCTGTCGCAGATCACCCCGGCGAATGCCACGCGGCTGCGACCGGTCTGGAGCTTTTCCACCGGTGTCCTCGGCGGCCATGAGGGACAGCCGCTCGTCGTCGGGAGCACGATGTACGTCGTTACACCCTTCCCCAACGTGCTCTACGCGTTCGATCTGACCCGCGAAGGCTACCCCCTCAAATGGAAGTATCGGCCCGAGGTGAATCCGACGGCGGTCGGCATCGCGTGTTGTGACGCAATCAACCGCGGCGCGGTGTACGCGGACGGCAAGATCATCTACAACCTGCTCGACGGGCACACTGTGGCCGTCGATGCCGTCACCGGCAGTGAAGTCTGGAAGACGCAGATCGCCGACATGAACCAGGGCGAGACCACGCCGATGGCCCCGTTCGTCGCCGGGAACCACGTGATCGTGGGGCCGTCCGGCGGCGAGTTCGGCATCTACGGCTGGGTCAAGGGACTCGACCTCCGGACCGGCAAGATCCTCTGGACCGCCCACAACATGGGCCCGGACTCTCTGATGTTGGCGCGCCCCGGCCGTGGGAACTACACCGCGGACGCCAACATCGGCGTCTCGACCTGGCTGGGCGATTCCTGGCGCCGCGGCGGTGCACCGGTGTGGGGCTGGATCTCCTACGATGCGCAGCTCGACCTCATTTACTTCGGGACTGGCAATCCCGGTCCGTACAACACCGAGCAGCGGCCGGGCGAAAACAAATGGACCAACAGCGTGCTGGCGCGCCGGCCCCGTGACGGATCGCTGGTGTGGGCGTATCAGTTCACCCCGCACGACAGCTGGGACTACGACTCGAACGCCGAGATGATTCTGGTCGATCTGGTGGTCGGTGGGCGCCTGCGAAACGTCCTGGTGCATTTCGACAAGAACGGCTTCGCGTACACGATCGACCGCAGAAGCGGCGAGCTGCTCGTCGTCGAGCCGTTCGCGAACGTGACGTGGGCGAAGCACATCAATCGGTCGACCGGCCTGCCCGTGGTCGATACAAGCAAAACGACGGGCGCCTCGCGCGGCGACGTGAAAGGGATCTGCCCGAGTCTCGAGGGCGGCAAAAGTCCCGCCTCGCCGGCCTCGTACTCGCCGCGTACGGGGCTGTTCTACACGGCGACCAACAATCTGTGCATGAACTTCGCCGCCACGCCCGTGACGCGCATTCCGGGCACGCCGTACATCGGCGCGACGACGCCGTATTTCGTGGGACCGGGTGGTAACGGAGGCGAGTTTATCGCCTGGGACGCGGCGCGCGGCCGGAAGGTCTGGGGAATCAAGGAGAAGTTTCCCGTGTGGAGCGGCAGCGTCGTCACGCGAGGCGACGTCGTCTTCTACGGGACGCTCGACGGCTGGTTCAAGGCCGCCAACGCGCGCACGGGCAAAGAGCTGTGGAAGTTCAAAGTGGGATCTGGTGTCGTGGGCGCGCCGATCTCGTTTCGCGGACCCGACGGCAAGCAGTACGTCGCCGTCTACGCCGGCATCGGCGGCGACTGGTTTCTGCTCTCCGGCGACGTGCGATCCGACGATCCCGCCGACGTCCGGCCGCCAGCCGACTTCGCGCCCGACCTCGCGCGCCACACGAGCCAGGGAGGCATGGTGTGGATCTTCGGCCTGTGAAACCGTGCGTCGTGCGTGGTGCGTCGTGCGTATGAAACCGTGCGTCGTGCGTGGTGCGTCGTGCGTGGTCCTGGCGCTGGTCGCTGCCTGTGAGCGCTCGAACGGCGGCGGAGTGCCCATGTCCGTGCGCTATCCGGATCACGTCGCTGCGGGTGGCAGCCAACCGCCGAGCGTCGAGGTCAAAAATCCAATAGCGCCCGATTCCACAGTCGTCGCCGATGGCAGCAAGATCTTCAGCGCGATGAATTGCGACGGCTGCCATGGCGGCGGGGCGACAGGTTGGGTGGGACCGAGTCTCGTCGATGGCCGCTGGCGCTACGGCGGCACGGACGGCGCTGTGTTCCTGTCGATCTTTTACGGCCGGCCGCGTGGGATGCCCGCCTACGGCGGCGTCATGTCGCCCGGCGCGATCTGGAAGGTCATCGCGTACATCCGCGCGCAGCCAGTTCCCAGTGTCGTTCCGACGCAAGTGTGGCCTAGCACGGAGACAGCTCCCCCGCCTCCGAGAAGAACGCGCCCCTGAGCCAAAGCGGAACGGTGATCCAGGTTCCCACCATACGGACGGCACGCATTATGTTGGTGCTCCGAGTCTCCACCGACCGAGGTGCCTATGCGTGTCCATCGCATCCTCATGTGCTTCGTCATGCCGCTGGCGATGTTCGGCTGCGGCGGCTCGCATCGCCCCGTGCGGCAGCGCGTGCTGTTGCCGCCGACGCTGAATCTCGTGCCGTATCACAACATCGGGCTGTTCACATTCTCGGTCGAGAACGCCAAAGGCAATCTCCACGAATTTGCGACGCAGCGCTTCGAGGAGTATGTGCTCGCCGCGCAGACCGGTATCGAGATGCGCGAATTCACGTCCGCCGATTCCTCGCGTGTCTTCGCGGCAGCCTCCGATAGCAGCGGCACTCCCGTCGCGTTCTTCGGTCATCTGAAGATCTCGAATGTGAAGCCCCACGGCGGACTCACAGCTGGTTTGGCACCGGTGGTGCGCGCGACGGTCACCGTGGATCTGTCGGTGTGGCTCATGAACACGCGCACCGGCGGCGTCATGTGGCGGAAGAGCTCGTCGTCCACCGCGGAAGTCGGCGGCCTCTCGTTCATCGGCGGCACGCCGTCGTTCTCGGCGCGCGATCCAAACGATGCCTACGGCCGACTGATCAACGAGCTGGTGTACAACGTGACCTACGACGTGCGGTCGACGTGGGTGGATCAATAGACATCGAAAACTGCGTCAAATAGAACCGTAAAACAAAACCGTCAAACAGAACCGTCAAACAAAGGCGTGGCTGACTCAGGTCCACGCCTATGTTCAACGTCGTTGTTCAACGTCGTTATTTGACGTCGTTATTTGACGTTTTTTGCGAATGCCAGCGCCCGCCTCGTCAGCTCGGCATCCGTAATCAACTTCCGCCCCGTGCGAATCACAGCAACATCCAACGCCACCCACAGGCTGCGGCGATGCGGATCGAGCTGCAGCGCTCGAGCCAGCGGTCCAATCGCGGCGTCATAGGACCCGTTCGACATGTACAGCGCAGCGAGGTCCTCCATCGCGCTGACATCCTCAGGATAGCTGCGCAGATGCTGCGTGAGAGATTCGACGCGCGCGATATTCATCTGGACCTCCGCCTGCGGATCTGGAGCGGGGCCCAGCGCGACCGCCGGATTCCCCATGATCCAGCCCAAAGCGAGTGCCAGCGAGATGGTGACAGCTTTCCAGTTGGTCATGGTGCCCCCTTTCGCGGGGGGCTAAAGCACGAGGCGCGCCAGGCAGGTTCAGCCTTGGCGCGCCTCGTTTTGTGTTCGGGGAGACACTATGCCGACGGAGGCGGCGTGTCCTCCTTACCACGGTTCTTCTTATTGAAGAACCAGAAGGCCAGCATGACCAGCGCGACGATCAGCCCGATCTTGAAGACGAAGAACAGCATTGGAAGGAGCAATACCGATGCGAGCTTCCACAGGCCGATGCCGACCAAACCAACGACGGCGAGCTGCAGGACAGGCTTCATGACTCAAATCCATGGAAAAGGGGACGATGCCACTACGCGAGAATAACGGGAAGGTGTCACCGGTGGTAGTAGAGGATGCCGCCGCCCGCTGCACCCACGAACAGATCAGGCACGCCGGCGCCGCGCACGTCCGCGAACGCCGGGGCGGCATACGGCGGCAGCCGCACACCCAGCGACGAGTCCATCCCGCCTTGTTCCGTTCCCACGATCAGCACGTTGCCCAGGAACCGTGGCACCGCGCGCCTCCCCCCCCCGGCGCGTTTACCGAGATAGTCGTCGCTGACCAGCACGAAGCGCGGCACCTGCCGCGAGCCGTCGTTGCGAAAGAAGGCGATGCGCCCCGCGGCGTCACCGAGGAATAGATCGAGATCACCGTCGCGGTCGATGTCGTACAGCTCGGGCACGGCGTTGCTGCCGCGCGGCAAGCGCACGACCGCCGAATCGACCAGCACGAACCGATCGGCGCCGCTCTTCCCAGTGTTGTGATACCATGCAACCGCATCTTGAAACTGTCCCACCACGAGATCGGGTAATCCGTCGCCGTCGAGATCGCCGAGCGCGGGCGCGTCATGAAATGCCGGCAGCACGGTGAGGTGACCACGCAGCCGCAATGCCGGCGCCGTGCGCGTGCCGACGTTCTCGAACCAATACACGCCACCCGTTTTCGGATTATCCGGTTCGATCTTCGTTCCCACGACCAGATCGAGATCGCCGTCGCCGTCGATATCCCCAAAGGCCGGGATCGTCTCGGCGCCGAGGTCGATGCCGTCGAGCAGATGCGTCGTGGAGACCGTCCAGGTTCCAGGCGCCGTCTGGTCGAGCTCGTACAGATTCGCGGTGCTGGTCTTCACCGGGTTGAACGCGCCACCCAGCACGCCAACGACAACATCGAGCCTCCCATCGCCATTGAGATCACCGGCGGCGGGCGCATTGTAGCCACTGGTCTCGAGCGGCGCGGCCGGAGGGAATGGAATTCGGTCGCCGTGAAAGTCGAAATGCGCGCACGTGCCCTGATTCCGCAGCCACAGCAGTCCGGGCTCGAAGAAGTCGCCCCAGAGGATGTCGGGGTCGCCGTCGCCATCGACATCGAACACCGCCATGGTGTTGGCACCATGCAGCGACGGTTGTCGCTGGCCGATAATCTGGATGTCCTCGAACTTTTCGGTGATGAGCTGAAACCGCGGCGCGCGGTTGGAGTCGAGGCCTTGCATCTCGTAGCGGGTGATCGTGCCATCCACGCGCCCGAGCAGCATGTCGAGCTTGGCGTTGCAGTCGATGTCGGCGAACTGGGCGATGTTCTGCCGGTCCGCATAGATCGCGACACCCTGCACGTCCTTCAGCGTATCGGCGGCAACGACGAATCTCGGCGCGGTCCGCGTCCCCACGTTGCGGTAGTAGCGAATGTCGCTGAGCGGCGACTCGGCGAACAGATCGTAGAGCCCGTCGCCATCGACGTCCACGAAGCGGTACCACTCCCCAATGTCGATGCTTTGGAAGCCGTCTGCCGTCAGCCGCCAGCCATCAGCAGAACGCTGGAAGAGTTCCAGCTCGCCCGAATTCTCTTGAATGAAGAGGTCGAGCACACCGTCGCCGTCGACGTCGAGGAGCTGCGGGCGGGGGTGCTCGAAGCCGCCTAGGAATGGCAGGGCATACTGGCGGCCTGTTGAATCGTAGACGGGAAAAGGAGAAATGCGGCGGTCAAAAGACAGGCGGCGGTCAAGAACAACTGCGGCGGTCGAGGCGGTCGGTGCGCGGTGCGTGCATGCGGTGATCACAAGCAGCACCGCGACGAGCCTCAGGGCTTCCCTCCGCCGACTCCCAAACCCGAGCCATCGGGCGCCGTATCGACGCGCCGCACCACCACGCGCTTCTTCGCGTCGATCACGATCACCCGACCCGGAGCCGCCATCGTGCCGGGCGCCGGCATCGCCATGGTGATCCCGCCCATGTTCATCACGTTATCGGTGTTGTGGTTCGCGACGAACACCAGCCGGCCGTCCCCCGAAGTGGCGATGCCATCCGGTTGCGCGAACTCGCCATTCACCGTCGTGATGACGCCCCAGCGCCTGGCGTCGATGACGGTCACGTTGTTCGAACGCTGATTCGGTACCCACACCTCGGCGCCATCGGGGGTGAACGTGACCAGCCACGGCCAGTCGCCCGTCGTGACGCGCTGCACGAGCTTCGGCTTGGCGGGATCGGCGAGATCGAACACGAGCAGCTTGCCTGTGAGCTGCGCCGTCGCGACGAGCGTCTTGCCGTCCGGCGACACGGCGAGCCCCACGATGACCTGGCTGGTATCGCCGCCCGGAACGTCCACGATACCGACCTGCTCGCGCTTGGGGTCGTAGACGGCGAGCTGATTCGCGCCGAGGCTCGCGATGTAGGCGTGCTGGCCGTCCGGCGCGACCGCGAGCCCGTGGGGCCTCGGCACAAGCACTTCGACTTCTTCGGGCATCATGGTTTTGCGGTTGATCACGGCGATCCGTGCCGGCGCATTGACCGCCGACATCGAGCGCGTCGCGTACAGCATGTCACTCTTGGGATCGAGTGCGAGCAGCCCTGGCGTGACCGTCTCCGCTTTGGCGACGACGTGATTGCCGCGATCGAGCTTCACGACCGCGTTGTCGCCGACGAGCGACACGTACCAGTACGAGCCGTCCGGCTCGACGACGATGTGATGCGGCTTGGGATGCGCCGAGAAGCCGAGTGTCGTGAAATCGACGATCGCGACGACGGAATCGGTCGCGGCATCGATGACCGTGACTTTCCCCGAGGCCTGGTTAGCCACGTAGACGAACACCGGGGAGAGCAGCGCCAACAAAAAGTTCATGGCACCGGCGGCGTCGGGTGTTTCTTCAAGATGAACAAGCCCTCGGACATGCTCGACACGGCGACGACGCCACTCTTGAAGAACGGGTAATTGCCCCACGTTCCCTCGAATCCGGGCTCGTCCGGACCCACGGGGTGCGTATCGAAGAACCCGATTTCTTTCGGATTCAGCCGGTCGGTGATGTCGAGGACGCGCAGGCCGCTGACGTAGTTCGACTGGTACATCGTGTTGCCGACCAGCCAGAGGTTGTGATCGGTCGCCTTGTTCTTGGAGATGTACTGGCCGGCGAGGATCGGGTTCTCGAGATCGCTGACGTCCCAGATCAAGGTCCGCGTGCCGTCGACGAATCCCTGGATCTCGTCCAGCTCGTCGTCTTCGTACGCGTAGCGATGGTCGTCGGTGAGCCACCCCTGGTGCGCGTAACCGACGTTGGGATACGTCGCGCGCGAGATCGCGACGGGATGCGCCTTGTCCGTCACGTCGGCGATCGACAGGTGCGTCTCGTTCCAACCCAGGCAGATCTGGTGTCCCTGGTACTTGACGGTCGGCCCGTGATAGACGACGCACTGCGCATCGTGCGTATAGCCCGTGCCCTGCCGGCCTGTCTGCGGATCGGAGAAGCAGCCGGCGAACTTGGGATGCAGCGAATCATGGACGTCGACCATATGCAAGCCACCGCCGCACATCTCTCCACCGGCGTTCGAACCCGTCAAGTAGATGAAGCCGCTCGCAGTGTCGGCGACGATGTCGTGGACGCTGTGTGCCACGCCATAGTGCGCGTCCTCGGTGAACGTCTGCGGCGTGCGCACGCCGCGCAGCCGGTCCAGATCGAAGATCTGCATGCCATGATTACGCGAGCCATCGGAGACGATGAACGCGTAGTGCTTGTAGGTCTTGATCTCGCGCCAGAACGAGCCAGGGGATGCGGCGGTCTTCGGCAGATCGCCCAGGTACACGGGACGGCTGGGGTCGGTGATGTCGACGAACGAGGTCCCATCCACGCGACCCACGATCGCAATCGCCTTGCCCGTCACTGGATCATCATAGCCCCAGATATCGCTCAGCTGCACGCCGCGCCTGCCCCCGATCGCCGACACCGGCAGGAACGACATCAGGTCGACTTGATTGCAATCGAAGATCTGCACCTTGCCGTTGGTGCACTCGCGATTCGCGCCGGTGATCGCGGGCAGGCTCGTGACTTCGCCCACGAGGCGCGCCGCCACGGCCCAGCCTCCCGTCGGCCGGCGGCTGTAGACGGTCACGCCGCCTTCACCGTAGTCCTCATTGGCCGAGGCGACCGCAACCAGCGAGCCGGCCGCGGCCAACGTCCGCCCGAACTGATCGCTGCCCGTTGGCTTCTCTGGAGCGAGCTTCGTCACACTCGCGAAGCCGGTGGAGTCGCGGGTGACGCGAAAAACACGCCCCTGGAACGAGCTCGCGCCGTCGGCACCCACCCACAGCTCCCCGCCGACCTCGGCGATCGCGATGCCGTAGCGTGTGCCCACGGCGGCATCAAACGGCAGGGTACGCCTGATCGGAGCCCAGCGGCCGCTCGTCGTGTCGCGAGCAAAGACCCAGACCGCCCCGGCACCCCGATCGCCGCTCGCACCGATGAACGCGGTATCGCCGCGCAGAATGAGCGAGCTGCCGAAGCCACTGTTGCGGCCCGTGACCTGCCCGGGCGGAATGAGCTTGCTCTCAAACTTCCACGCGCCAGATCCGTCGCGGCTGTACACGTAGACGGCACCGTTGCCCGAGTCCGCGCGGAAATTCCCGATCATCAGCCGCGAGCCCGACGCTGCAGCCGCGTTTCCAAACGTCGCGCTGTTGCTCGTATCGCTGGGGGGAGGCGTCAGCGTCGTCTCCGCGGCCCACGTCCCTCCGTTGTTGCGGAAGACGAAGACGGAGCCGCTGCGGCGCGTAAACACCATCGACCCGAAGCCGCGGATCCCCGTCGAGATGTAGGCGCGGTCACCCGAGAGGACTACGCCCGAGCCAAACGCATCCGCCGGATGCCGCTCGCGCGGCAGGATGGTCCCGCTTTGCCGCCAGCCCCCAGTCGCATTCCGCGTGAAGACGTAGACGACGCCACTCTCGGAGTCGGCCTTGGCGTCCCCGACGAGCAGGATGTCGCCAGCGATTGCCAGCGCCGAACCGAAGCCGTCGTCGTTCGCGGCGTTCGATCTCGTGATCTTCTCGGCGACGCGCCAAACGCCCTTGGCGTCGGGCCGGAAGCGGTAGACCACCCCCGGTCCATACGAATTCCCCGGCTGGCCGACGTACACCTCGCGCCCACTGATCGCGAGGGAGGAGCCGAACCCGCCCTGCGCGGTGAGCGCGGCAGGAAGGACGGCGAGCATGACGGCGAGCGAGGAGACGTTGCGATGCAACACGGAACGACGCTCCGAAGCGTGAGGGAAGGGAGATATGAACTGAAACCGGCAGTGCTGCAAGGCAGCGTTTAGGCGAAGAGCTGAGAGGATTGCGAGCTAGAGGGTGGCGGCGGTCGCATCCCCGCCAACGCGCGCCCCGCGTCCGACCAGCGCGAGCGCAGCCATTCCGTCAGCCACAGCGGCAGCGCTCGCGTGCGCTCGATCGGCTCCGCACCGACCGTGGGCTTGGCGCCCGTGAGCATCTCCTTCGCGAGTGACTGCACCGCCGCCATGTCGTTGCGTTGCGTCGCGGGCTTGCCGAGCGCGCTCGCGATGCCGGTATCGGCGACCAGCACGCCCTGATCCGAAAGCAGGACGTTCTCCGCTTTGAGATCGCCGTGCGCGACCTCGGCGGCGTGCGCAGCGGCGAGCCCGCTCAGAATGCCGCGCATGATCTCGACGGTGCGCGCGAGCGGAATCGCGCCGTTGTTGCCGATCCAGGCCCGGAGCGTGGTGCCGGGAACGAACGGACGCGTGTGATAGACGAACGCACCGGCACGGCCCGCGCCACGCGGCCGGACGAGATTGGGATGATTCAACCGCTCGCCGACCAGGAGGACGGCGCGCTCGAATTGCAGGTCATCGATGCCCAGTGACAAGACGGCGGGCAGCACCTTGACGAGCAGCTGCGTGCCGTTCTCGGATTGTGTCGCCACGAAGAGGCGATACTCACCGATCGGCCGTACCTCGCGTTCGATCCGATACAGCGGGCCGAGCGCGTCCCCTAAGGCGGCGCGGAGTTCGGACATAGGTCGCAAGTTAGCCCGCGTATATCGCGGATGGGAAGGGCTATTCCCCAGTTTCACGTCTAATCCCTAGGTATTGGTTTTTCGCCTGGACGCGCTCAGTCGGAGTCCCGAAGATCTTTTCGCCGTCAAATCGGCCATTCTCGATGAAGATCTCGGAAATCTTGTTGCCCGCCGTGACACTGCCCGCCACGAACACGCCCCGCACGGACGTCTCCAGCGTATCGGGATCGATCTCCGGCCGTCCCGATTCGGGATCGAACGCAATCCCGATTCGTTCGAACAGCCGCAGATCCGGGTGGAATCCGATCAGGGCATAGACGCGATCGGCGGGGAGTCGTTCCTGATTGCCGAGCCAGCCGCGCACGACTACCTCGCGGGGCGTGATCTCGATCACCTGACTCGCGAGGCGGGCCTGGATCTCGCCCGCCTTGATGCGATTCTCGAGGTCGGGGCGCAGCCAGTACTTCACACTCTTGGGCCACGCCTTGCCGCGGTAAACGATCGTGGTGCGGGCGCCGGCACGAAACAGCTGCAGCGCCGCTTCGACGGCCGAGTTCTTGCCGCCGATGACCACGACATCCTGGCCGTACGAGAGATGCGCGTCATCGAAATAATGATGGACATGCGGCAGCGCTTCACCCGGCACGTCCAGCCGGTTGGGAGAATCGAAGTACCCGGTCGCGAGGACGAGCTTGTCCCACGAAATCGGCTCGCGGCCGAGGCGCGTCTCGACCTCACGCGTCGAGATGAGCTTCGTGTAGGTCTGGACGCGGATGCCTTCTGCACGGGCGACGCCCCGATAGTACTTGAGCGCCTCTTCGCGCGTGGCTTTAGTGCCGGCACAGACGAGCGGATGATTGCCGATCTCCAGCCGTTCGGGCGTCGTGAAGAACGTCATGTTGATCGGATAGTGCACGATGGAATTGGCGAGCGCGCCCGCGTCGATCACGAGAGGATCTAGCCCTCGTCGTTTGGCGGAAATGGCGCATGCGAGGCCGATGGGGCCGGCGCCCGCGATGATCGCGGCTTCGTGCTGCATGAGGGAAACAATTTAGGCTAGCGGGGATTTGCGTGCGCGCGCAGCAGCTCGTCCAACCGCTCCTTCAGATCCGGCCGGATGGTGTCGTCGAGATCGATGTTGTGCGCGGCGAGCATGTTCTGAATGTCGATCGTATTGAGCCCGGCGCTCCGAGCCTCTTCGATGACGTTGATGAAGTGCAGGCGTGCTTCCTGGATAAGGGTACCGAATTGGTTGGGTCCTCGTTCGCCGATCGCGAGCGCCAGCAGGTAGAGGTCGCGCGCCGCATCGAGCCGTTGGGCGAGGTAGGCGGCGGTGCGATCGGGAATGTCACTCATGTCTTGGATCACACTCGCAGGGCTCGGGCACACGCGCAATCCGAACCGCGCGAAAAGTCATAATCCGGCAGAGCGACCGGGTGGCCTTGACTCTGCAGCTGCGCAACATTATTGTTGCGCACATGGCTCGGCGCGTTCGCACCAATAAATCGCTGATCAAGCAGCGCTATTACGTCGCCAAAGTCGCCTTCCCCGACGACGCCGACCTGGCGCGCAGCCTGGGCGTGCACCGCAGCGCCGTCGTCCGCTGGAAGCGTGGCGAAGCGCCC
>Ga0209157_1000609_pt1 | contig 29981 bp, 24 predicted proteins | sample GraSoiAngelo_135_FD_185892 | JGI IMG/M metagenome (GOLD analysis project Ga0209157, IMG submission 185892) | Grasslands soil microbial communities from the Angelo Coastal Reserve, California, USA - 14_0929_05_40cm (SPAdes) (version 2) | ecosystem: Environmental > Terrestrial > Soil > Grasslands ...
GATGCCGTCGAGCCGCACGGCGATGTCCGACGTGCTGCTGCGCATATTCGTGAGGTGCTTGCGCCGCACGACGTTCACCTCGAGGTCGCGATCGCGGATGTGCTCGCCCACGACCATGCCCTCGTACACGTCGACCCCGGGGCCGATGAACAGCGTCCCTCGGTCCTGCGCCTGCGACAGACCGAACGTCGTCGTCGTGCCGTTCTCCCACGCGATGAGCGAGCCGAAGTTGCGCGACTCGATGTCGCCCGCGTAGGAACCGTAGCCCGCGAAGAGCGTGTTCATCACGCCCTGCCCACGAGTCGACGTCAGGAACGCCTGGCGGAAGCCGAGCAGCCCGCGCGTCGGGATCCGCCAGACACCGTGGGCGCTGCCGTCGTCGCGGTACTTCATGTCCAGCAGCTCGCCGCGGCGGCGGCCCGCGAGCTCGACGACGGCGCCGAGCGCCGTCTTCGAGACCTCGATCTCGAGCTGCTCGTACGGCTCGTGGCGCTCGCCGTTCACGATGTGCTCGATGACCTCGGGCCGCGAGACCTGCAGCTCGTATCCCTCGCGCCGCAGGTTCTCGATGAGGATCGCGAGGTGCAGCTCCCCTCGCCCACTGACGATGAGCGTGTCCGGGCTCTCGGTGTCGGTGACGCGGAGCGCGACGTCGCGCTCGAGCTCGGCGTAGAGACGCTCGCGTAGCTTGCGGCTCGTCACGTGCTGGCCGTCGCGGCCCGCGAAGGGGCTCGTGTTCACCGCGAACGACATCTTGAGCGTCGGCTCCTCGACCTTGATCGGCGGCAGCGGCCGCGGGTCGTCGGCGTCGGCGATCGTGTCCCCGATCGCGATGTCGGCGACACCGGCGACCGCGACGATGTCGCCCGCGCGCACCAGGTCGACCGGCTCTCGCGCGAGACCCTGGAACGTGAAAAGGTCTGTGACGCGCGCCTTCGTGACGTTGCCGTCGTGGTCGACGCGCGCGACGGGCTGCGTGCGGCGCAGCGTCCCGCTCTGCAGACGGCCGACCGCGATCCTGCCCTTGTAGTCGTCGTAGGACGTCGTCGTCACGAGGAGCTGCGTCGGCGCCGTCTCATCGACGTCCGGCGGCGGGATCTCTCCGAGGATCGCCTCGAAGAGCGGCTCGAGCGAGCCGGAAAGATGACGATGGTCGGTCCCGGCGGATCCGGTGAGCGCGTTCGTGTAGATCGTCTCGTATTCCGCCTGCTCCTCGGTCGCGCCGAGATCGAGGAACAGGTCGAAGGTCTCGTTCAGTACGTGGTTCGGTCGCGCCTGCGGGCGGTCGATCTTGTTGATGACGAGGATCGCTTTGTGTCCGCGACGTAGCGCCTGCCGAAGGACGAACTTCGTCTGCGGCATCGGACCGTCGACCGCGTCAACGAGCAGGAGGACGCCGTCGACCATGTTCATGACGCGCTCGACCTCGCCGCCGAAGTCGGCGTGCCCGGGTGTGTCGACGATGTTGATCTTCGTGCCCTTGTACGTGACCGCGGTGTTCTTCGCCATGATCGTGATGCCGCGCTCGCGCTCGAGGGCGTTGCTGTCCATCACGCGCTCGGCGACCTGCTGGTTCTCGCGGAAGATGTGGCTCTGCCGCAGCATGCCGTCGACCAGCGTCGTCTTGCCGTGATCGACGTGCGCGATGATCGCGATGTTGCGGATGTCCTCGCGCTTCATCCCTGCGCGAGCCGTCCCTTCAACTAGCGCGCCTTGTCAATCTCCGGCTCCGCCGGAGACCGCTCAGGGCTGGTGGACTCGTTCGTCGCGCACGCTCGCTCCACTCGCTGAACAGGGGCCCCTGCCCCTGAGCCTTCCTCGCTCGACTCAACGCGCATCACGGTGGACGCTGAAGACGTCGCGGACGCTCTCCAGGCGCGCGAGGACGCGCGAGAGCTGCTCGACGCTCGTCACCTGCAGCGTCGCGTTCACCGTCGCACTCCGATCGGGATTCGCGGCGGCCGACAGCGCGACGAGCTGCACCTGGTTCTCGCTGATCACCGCCGCCACATCGCGCAGGAACCCGTCGCGGTCCCAGCCTTGGATGCGGATAGCCACCGGGTACGTGCGCGTGGCGGCCTGCTCCCACTCGACCTCGACGAAACGCTCCGTGTCGGCGCTCGACTTCACGTTCGTGCAGTCAGCGCGGTGGACCGTCACACCACGGCCACGGGTGATGTACCCGACGATCGGATCGCCCGGCACTGGGTTGCAGCACACCGCAAAACGCACGAGGAGATCGCCGACACCCTTCACGCGCACGCCGCCACGTGCGGTGGTCGGCGGGACCATCGGCGCGATCTCCGGTAGGACCTGCTGCGCGTCGTCGACGATGCCGAGCCGCGTCACGACCGACGCCGCGGTGAGCGCGCCGTAACCAAGCGACGCGAAGAGCGTGTCGACGTCGTGCATGTTCAGCACCTCGGTCACGCGGCGCAGGTCTGCGTCGCTGATGTCGCCGAGGGAGCGCTGCGCGAGGCGCTTCAGCTCGCGGTCGAGGAGCTCCTTCCCGTGCGCGATGTTCTCGTCGCGCTGCGCGCGTTTGAACCACTGCCGGATCTTCTCCCGCGCGCTCGGCGTCTGGACCATCGTGAGCCAGTCGCGCGATGGACCGCGCGCCGCCTTGCTCGTGACGATCTCGACGATGTCGCCCGACTGGAGGCGGTAGTCGAGCGGCACGATGCGGCCGTTGACCTTCGCGCCGATCGTCCGGTGCCCCACGTCGGTGTGGATGCGGTACGCGAAGTCGATCGGCGTCGACCCGGCGGAGAGGGCCTTCACCTCGCCTTTCGGCGTGAACACGAAGACCTCGTCCTGGAAGACGTCGACCTTCAGCGATTCGACGAACTCCTGCGAGTCGGTCACGTCGTGCTGCCACTCGAGAAGCTGACGCACCCATGCGAGCTTGGACTCGTAGTTCGCGTCGGCCTTGCCGCCCTCCTTGTACCGCCAATGCGCGGCGATGCCGTACTCCGCGAGCGTGTGCATCTCGCTCGTACGGACCTGGATCTCGAGCGGCTGCGCGCCCGGACCCATGACCGCGGTGTGGAGCGACTGATAGAGGTTCGCCTTCGGCACGGCGATGTAGTCGTCGAACTGACCCGGCACCGGCGGCCACAGCGTGTGCACGACGCCGAGCGCGGCGTAGCACGAGGGGAGGTCATCCACGATGACGCGGATCGCAAGCAGGTCGTAGACCTCGTTGAAGCCGACGCCCTTGCGCCGCATCTTCTGCTCAATGGACCAGAGATGCTTCGCCCGTCCCGACAGCTCGGCCCGCACGCCCGCTTTCTCGAGCTCGGTCGCGAGGTTCTTCATCGCCTGCTCGATGTAGCGTTCGCGCGACTGCCGGCGCTCGGCGAGCTGATCGGCCAGTTCCTTGTACTGCTCGGGCTCGAGGTATTTGAACGCGAGATCCTCGAGCTCCCACTTGATCTGCCAGATCCCGAGGCGGTGCGCGAGGGGCGCGTAGATCTCCATCGTCTGCTGCGCGATGCGCCGCTGCTTGTCCGCCGGGAGCGGCGCGAGTGTGCGCATGTTGTGGAGCCGGTCGCAGAGCTTGATGACGACGACGCGCAGGTCGTCGGCCATCGCGAGGAACATCTTGCGGATGTTCTCGGCCTGATGCGCGTCGCGCGACTGGCCCTGTAGACGGCTGAGCTTGGTGACGCCCTCCACCAGGCGGCCGATCTCGTCGCCGAACTGCTGGCGGATGTCGTCGACGGTCTTCGGCGTGTCCTCGGGCACGTCGTGGAGCAATGTCGCCGCGACGGTCGCCGGATCCATGCCGAGCTCGGCGATGAGCATCGCGACCGCGGCCGGGTGCGTGATGTACGGCTCGCCGGAGACGCGCTTCTGCCCCTCGTGCGCCTCTGCCGCGTAGGAGTACGCGCGACGCACGAGCTCCGCATCGCCGTCCGGATAGTGGCGGAGCATCTCCTTCACGATCGCCTCGGCGTCGATGTGGCCGTGGGTGCGGGGCCGCAGGCGCTCGGTGATCCCGACGATCCGTGCGGTGATCGGATTGGGCGCCCGCTGTGCCGTCATGCCCAATCTCCGCTCATGCCGGCACCGCCTCGCCGCGCATGCGGTCGGCGGTGCCGACCGGTCCGAAATCGCGGAGCTCGAGCTCGACGAAGCCGCGGAGCCCCGTGCCGACGGTGACGACCGCGTCGACGAAACCGGCGTCGGTCATCGCCTCGACGTGGTCGCCGCGCCGGAACGCCATCGCATCGAAGGTGAAGCGACCGACGGTGATCTTGCAGCGCAGGTGATCGGAGTCGGCACCGACCTGACGGATGCCGTACACGCGCACGTTGCGCACGAGCAGATGGGGACGCGCGTTGCCCGCGCCGCACGGCTCGAGGTCCGCCAGCTCGAGGGCGAGTCGCGCGGTGAGCGCCTCGGGCTCGATCTCCGCGTCGACGCGCAGCGTCGGCACCGGGCGTGCGCCGCCCAGCCGCCGGCGCACGACCTCATCGAGGCGCTCCGCGAACGCCGGGAGGCGATCGCGCGCGACCGAGAACCCGGCTGCCATCGCGTGACCACCGTGCTTGATGAGCAGGTCATCGCACTCATCGAGCGCCTCGGCGATGTGGACCTGCGCGATCGACCGGCATGAGCCCTTGCCCTCATCGCCGGAGAGCGCGATGACGACCGCGGGCCGCCCGTAGTCCTCGACGAGGCGCGACGCCGCGAGGCCGACGATGCCCGCGGGCCACGACTCGTCCGCCACGACCGTCGCCCACGCGTCGGGCCGCTCTCCAGCACGCTCGCGCGCGGCCTTCACGACCTGGCGCGTGAGCTCCTGACGTTCGGTGTTCTTGGCCTCGAGCGAGTCGGCGAGCGTCTTCGCCTCGTCCGCGTCCTCGGTGAGAAGGAGCCGCAGCGCCTCCTCGGCGTCGGCGATGCGACCCGCGGCGTTGAGGCGCGGACCGAGCACGAAGCCGATGTCCATCGCGTTGATGCGACCGAGCTTGAGTCCGGAGCGCTCGGCAAGCGCGCGCACGCCGACGAGCGGCGCGCGATTGAGCGACGCGAGGCCGCGTCGCACGAGACCGCGGTTCGCGGCCACGAGCGGCACGACGTCCGCAACGGTGGCGAGCGCGACGAGCTGCATGAGCTCGTCCTCGCGCAGCGCGTACCCGAGCTCGCCGAGCAGCGAGCGCGCAAGCATCAGCGCGACACCCGCGCCCGCAAGATCTTTCTCGAGAGAGGGGTCGCCCGGACGTCGCGGGTTCACGACCGCGAACGCCTTCGGCAGTTCCGCCGGCGGGTGGTGGTGGTCGGTGACGATGAGGTCGATCCCCAGCTCGCGCGCGAGCTCCGCCTCACGTACGGCAGTGACGCCGCAGTCCACGGACACGATGACGCGCGTCCCGTCGGCGGCGAGCTTGCGAATCGCCTGCGCGTTCAGGCCGTAGCCCTCCTCGTAGCGATCGGGGATGTAGGCGCCGACGCCGATGCCGATCTGACGGAAGGCGCGCACGAGGATCGCCGATCCGGTGATGCCGTCGACGTCGTAGTCCCCATAGATGACGATGCGCTCGCGAGCCGCGAGCGCACGACGGAGGCGCGACACCGCGCGGTCGAGATCGGTCATCGGCGGACCGCCCTCGGCGATCCGCGCCGCCAGGAAATCGGCCATCTCCGCGGCTTCGCAGCCGCGGGCCGCGAGGATACGCGCGACGAGCGGCGCGATGCCCGCGGGAGCATCGATCGACCGTATGTCGGGTAGCAGCCAACGCCGCAGCGGTGTGAGGGTCATGTCGGAAACCAGTTTCTCATGCCACGTACGTACGATGGTCGACATGAGAACGGTCGTGCTGCTCATCGCGGTCGGGATGACGTCCTCGTGCGCAGCATTTACCTCCTCCAATGACCATGCGTCGCCACTCACGGGCAGGCCTACGACCGCCTCAAGCGCGGCCGCGACTCCCAGTTCGACCCTCGGGGCGGGGCTCGACGAAGTGCCCGTCGCGCAGGCGATGGGCGGGCGTCGCTGGTACACGGTGCCAGATGGATTGATTCAGGAGAAGGCGTTGGTCGCCGTCGCGATGGCAGCCGACGCCCTGCCCGGCCAGCCGCGCGCGCGCCTGCGCGAGACGGGTGCGACGGTGCCGCTGTCGTTCATCGTCGCCCCGCGGGTCGGAAACCAGTGGAGCGGGTCGCTCGATCTCGCCGGCGCCGCGCCAGGAGAGCAGACGGTCGACTTCCTCGTTCGCATGCGCGACGGCTCTGATCGGGTCGTGGCGAGCTCGAAGTTCTTTCTCTCGCAGCCGATCTACGTGGTCTGGACGCTGGACTTCGAGGGCGACGCCGCGTCGAACGAGACGCTCGACAACACTTACGCGATCAACCGCACGTACTTCGCGCCCATGACGATCATGTGGAACCCGCGCGTCTGGACGACCACCGAGGTCAGCCGCGAGAGGGCCGATGTCATGCGGCAGTGGACGATGAATGTCGCGGCCGCGGGTAACGCCGAGATCGCCCTTCACATCCACGCGTGGACGGATTTTGTTCGTGCCGCGGGCGTGACCCCGCGGACCGCACCAAGCTGGGCGGGTCGCGGTGATGGGTACGACGTGCCGCTCACCGCTTTCGATGAGTCCGAGACGAAGAGACTGATCGACCATGCCGTGCGACTCATGACGGATCACGGCATGCCAAAGCCGACCTCGTTCCGGGCCGGCGGTCTGTTCGCGAACGCGGCCAATCTCCGCGCCGTCGCGGCAGCTGGATTCACCGCCGACACGAGCGCCACCCCGGCGGGACCGTTCGGGAGCCTGACGCTCCCGTGGACGCTGCCGAAGGACGCACAGCCTTACCGGCCGTCGCGCACGGACGCGAACGCGGCGGGCGATCTCCCGATGCTCGAGGTGCCTAACAACGCCGGCAACACCTACGGCCTCACATCGTTCTCTATCCAGCGTGTCATCAACGATGACCTCGCGATGTTGCCTCCGGTGGGGACGCCGAGCGCCGTCCGTCGGGCGCTTACCTTCGTGAGCCACCCGGCGACCATCGACGCGCCTGAACGCGCCGCGATCGAGAAGCTTTTCCAGGCGCTGGAGCCATACCGCTGGGATCGCGACAAAGGACCGCTGCGCTTCGTCACCATCGCGCAGGTCGCGGCGGCGTATGCGCGGTAGCTAGATCTTTGTCCCGGTCGTGCCCGGGGGTGCCGAGGCCGCGGCGAGGATGGCTTCGGCGGTGGTCGAGCGCTTGTCCGTCCAGTCTTCCTTCATCTTCGGGAGGTTGATGGGCTTTCGCTCGAACGGCTTGGCCGCTTCTGGATTGGAAATATCAGCCGCCTCGAAGATCTCTTCGAGCTCCTGACCGATCAGTTCACCCTTCTGGGCCAGCGCACCCGCCACCGCGTGAACGGCGTATTCCTTCTCACGCACGAGCCGCTTGGTCTCGTCGAACAGCTCGTCGAGGAGCTTGTCGGCGAGCTGGAGGATCGGGCCGGGCGGGCTCATGACACCGCTCGCCGGCACGGTGAGAAGGGTCGATCCCATGCCGAGAGACCCGACGTAACTCATCGCGAGGTAGGTCGCGGTCTGGAGATCCGAGCCCGCGCCCGACATCTTCGTGCCGAGGAAGACCTCTTCGACGGCGCGCGACGCCAACGACACCATGATGTCGGTCTCGATCTCCCGCGCGTGGCGGGTGTACCGCTCCTCGCGCGAGGACCGCTGGACGACGCCGAGTGCGTCGCCCATCCGGATGATCGAGGCCTTCTGGATGCGATTTTCCTGCTGCAGATAACGAGCAGCCACGGCGTGGCCTGCCTCGTGGTAAGCGATCGCTCGACGATCCGCGGGCGACATGGTCTGGATCGGCTGCTTGATGCCCAGCATGCGAGCGTCGCGCGCGACGAGCCAGTCTCTGTAGTTGAAGAACTCACGTCCGCCATCGTGCGCGACGATCAGAGCCTCGTTGATGATGGTCTTGATGTCGATCGGCGTCCATCCGATGGAATCGCCGACCATCAGATCGACCGGGATCTCGGGATCGTGCGCCTTCAGGCGCAGGTAGTGCTGGATGATGTCCTTGCGGCCATCGCCATCCGGCACGTACACCATGAGCTTGCGGTCGAGGCGACCTGCGCGAACGAGCGCCGGGTCCAGAACGTCGGGGCGGTTCGTCGCGCCGATGACGAACACGACCGGCTTCGGCGGCACGGGACCACGGATGAGACCGAGCCAGCGCGCGATCTTGTGCTTGAAGCGGTCCTCGACATGCTTACCGAGCGAGTCCATCTGGTTGAGCATCGTGTTGAGGGCGAGGCCGCGACCGCCCATCATGCCCATCGGACCCATCATTCCCTGCTGCTGACCGCCGGTCATTCCTCCGCGCGACAGGCCGACGGAGTCGAGCTCGTCCAGGAACAAGATGCAGCAGCCCGGCTGTCCGGGCTCCGCGAATTTTCGCGCGAGGCCACGCGCCTTGCGGAACAGCGAGATCACGATGAGCGCATCGACGCCCATCCACATGCTCGAGAGGCTCGAGGCGTCCACGTAGATGAACGGCAGGTTCGCCTCGGCAGCCATGACGCCCGCGAGGAAGGTCTTGCCCGTGCCGGGCGGCCCCGCGAGGAGCATGCCCTGAGGCATCTCGCCGCCGCGATCCTGGAAGCTCTTCACACCTCTCAAGATCCGGACGAGGCTCTTCGCGTGCTCGAGCAGGTCCGGCTGGCCGCGGTAGTTCTCGAAACTGAGGCCGATCTGTGGCTGGTCCGGCGTGACCGTGTACGTCCTGGGCCGAGACATGAACCACATGAGCGCACCGAACTGCACGATCATCATGAACGAGTAGAAGAGCAGCAGGACGAGCAGCTGAGGCGCCTGCCCGATCATGTCGAGAATGCCCTGGAAGATCCCGCGGACGCCCCAGAGGACGACGGCGATCGCGATGATGATCCCGAGGATGATCAGCCGGCGCAGGTTGTGCTCGAGGACATACGCCGCGGTCAGCAGGACCCGGCGGCTCGCCGGCTCGGGCACGGCCACCGGCGCTGGTCCATACGCCGCGGGCACCTTCGTCGCCGGAGCGGTTGTCGAAGTCGTAGTCATCAGTCGTTCACACCCACGATCTGTCCATTCTCCACGTCGAGCACGAAGCCAACGATCGAATCGGTACCACCCATGTCTTTACCTGAAAGAATGTACGCCGCGACAACGCGCGTACCGCGTGCCGTGGCGCCGACGAACTTGACGCCTCGGACGTCGGCGATCGGCCGATCCAGAGGGCTCTGCAGCGCTTGTTGGAGGGCTTGAAGCCGTTGCGTGTCCATAAGCCGCGAGAGCGTGCGTGAATCAGTGTTTTCGATCGCCGTAGCGACCTCCGCCGTAACGCGAGGCTCTTCGACCCTGTCCAGGCTGGCGTACGGGCTCTCGCGGACGCCGCTCGAGTTGACGATGCGTTCCGTGAGGACGCCACCAAGGAGTCCGCCGATGAACAGCGAGAGCACGAAGATCGCGCGTCCTTCACTCATCTGACGAGAACCACCTTGCCTCCGACAAGGGTGAGCGCATAGGTAATCAGACCCTGCGAGCCGTCGTTCGCGCGCGCCTCGACCGCGTAGACCTGCACCGATAGCGGACCCTGGCTCTGTCCGCCGAGATAGGTCAACGAGAGCGCCTTCGCTTGTGCGGCGGTGCTCTGAGTCATCTGCTCGGCAAGAGCCTTTGAAACGACGTCCTGCTGTGGTCTGAGCGCCGCGATGTTCTCCGCTTCGCGCTGCAGATACGCGAGCATGAAGGCGCGTGCTTCTGGGGGCTCGCCTGAGTTCGCGAACCAGCCACGCTCCGTGATCACGTACGACACGGTGGCAGCGAGCATGTAACCGACGAGCATCCCGACCAGCATGGTGCCCACGGCGGTCGCGATGATCGGCGGGATCCAGCGAGTTAGACGGCCCACGTATGAAGTCTATGGTGCGGGTGAGCGAAAAGGTTCAGCCCAGCAGCCGATTGAGCACCACATCAGGCCACAGCGGTCGCGCGGTGGCGGATCTTGTCCTCGAGCTCCTGCCAGAGCGAGACGATCTGGCTGGCGTTGAAGATCGACGAATACGTTCCCGAGACGATGCCGATGACGAGCGCGAGCGCGAAATTGCGCATCGAAAAGCCGCCGAAGAGCAGGAGCGCCAGCAGCGTGAGCACGACGGTCAGCGACGTGATCACCGACCGCGCCAGCGTCTGCATGATGGAGAAGTTGATCACCGGGTTGAGCGCCTCGCCCGGATTGAGCCGCAGATTCTCGCGGATGCGGTCGAAGACGACGATCGTCAGCACCGCCGTGACGAAGAGGCTGTCGACCTCGACGCCCAGGAAGAAGCCGAGGATCGCAAAGATGCCCAGGACGACAGCGGCGTCGTGGAGCAGCGCAATGATCGCCGCGATGCCGTAACGGAACGCTGCCCAGCCGAAGTTCCGGAAGGCGAACGCGATGAGCAGCACGATGAGCACCGAGGCGAGCGCGATCGACCGGACGGCGTTCTGGATGAGCTCGCCGCTGAACGACGGGCTCACGACCGACGATGACAGGTCTATGAGGTTCGCGCCGTAGCGGTCCTTCAGCGTCTTCTCGGCCTTCACGATGTCGTCAGGCTTCATCTCGAACGTGCGGACCTCGATGCGTCCGCCCTCGGCGACCTGCACCACGGCCTCGGGCCGGTCGAGCGCGGCCATCGCGTCGCGCACGTCGCTCACCGCGGGTGGCTGGCCGAATCGCAGCTCGAGGAGCGTGCCACCGCGGAACTCGATGCCCGGCTTCAACCCGCCGAGCGCGAGGAAGATGACGCCGGGGACGATGAGCAGGCCCGACAGCAGGAAGTACCACCACTTGCGCTCGACGACGCCGATCACGGGCTCACCGCCGCCGTGCTCCTCGGTGCGCCGGTATCGACGGCGCGTTCCTCGACGCCGTAAAGACGGCGCTGCCGGAGCGACGCGATCTCGATCGCGCCGTGCAGGAGCATCTGCGTGACGACGACCGCGGTGAAGAACGACATCGCCACACCGATCGCGAGCGTGAGCGCGAAGCCCTTGACCGTCCCGGTCCCGAACCAGAAGAGGATGCCCGCGGTCATGATCGTCGCGAGGTTCGAGTAGAGGATCGAGGGGAACGCGCGGACGCGCCCGGCCTCGACGGCATTGCGCAATGACTTGCCCGCGCGCAGCTCCTCTTTCAGCCGTTCAAAGGTGAGGACGTTGGCGTCGACGGCCATGCCGATCGAGAGAATGAAGCCCGCAACGCCCGCCAGCGTGAGCGTGACCGGCACGAGGCGGAAGAGCGCGTACGTGAGCGCCGTGTAATAGAGGAGTGCGATCACCGCGATGACGCCGGGCAGCCGGTAGTACGCGATCATGAAGAACGCGACGAGGAAGAGCCCGATCGCGCCCGCCACCAGCGACCGCTGCACCGACTCCTGGCCGAGCGTCGGCTCGACGCGCGATGACTGGATGACCTCGAGCGGCACGGGCAGCGCACCGGAGTTCAGGAGCAGCGACAGCTCACTCGCGGACTTCGCGGTGAACCCGCCCTCGATGATGCCGCGCCCGTCGGTGAAGATCGCGTTGATCGTCGGGGCCGAGATCTCCTTCCCGTCGAGCGTGATCTGCACCGGCTTCTGGTAGAAGTCCTTCGAGAGCTGCACCCACCGCTGGTCGTCGCCGTTGGTGAATTCGAAGTTGATGACCGGCTTCGTCCCGTTCTGGAACGTCACGAACGTCGGCTTCAGGTTCGCGCCGGTGAGCGGCGGCTGAAGTGACTTGTACTGCCCGGGATGGTCAGCGTCCGGGACCTTGATCTCGAGGAACGCCTGCCGCGTCGCGATGTCGTTCGCTTGCGCGAGGTCGTCGACGCCGGGCAGCTCGAGGAGGATCTTGTCGTCGCCGACGCCCTGGAGCACCGGCTCCGAGACGCCGAGGCTGTTGATGCGCCGCTCGATGACCTTCATCGCCAGCTGCTGCAGTTGCGACGGCGTCTGGGTGTTGCCGGCGGGCAGCTTCTCGGTCTGCATGCGCAGGATGAGCTGCGTGCCGCCCTGCAGGTCGAGCCCGAGATGCGTCTTGATCTCCTGATTGACCTGGAAGTCGCCGACCTTGAGGCAGATCCCGGGGCAGTTGAACGGGAACGAGATCTGGTGCTTCGGGATGTCCACGAAGACCGCGAGCACCGCGATGATGGCGATCAGCCACGGACCGAATGCACCCAACGGACGGCGTCCCCTTCCGAGCATCAAAAGAGCGCCCCGGAGGCGCTCGATGCATCAAGTATATGTGCGAGAAGCGGGGAGTTTCGCGGTCAGGCGCCCCGCAGACGCTCGCGCGCCTCGCGCATCTCGCGATCGAACGCCGACTCGCTCGGCGTGCCGTCCGGTGCGCTGGCCTGCGCGCTCTCGGCGGCGGGCGTCGGCGACGTCGACGCCGGTGTCGACGAGCCCACAAAGGGCTCCTTGAGCGCGCGATCGGCGTTCATGAACTCCTCGCGCAGCTCATCGGACGTCTTGCGCAGGTCGCCGACGACACGGCCGATGTCGCGCATCACCTTCGGCATCCGCTCGGGACCGAGGACGAGGAGGGCGATGACCGCGATGAGGAACAGCTCCTCGGGCCCGATGCCGAACATCAGCGGCGCTCCGTGGCCATCGCGCGTGCGGCGTTCGCGCTGTCGCGCAGTGCGCGGGCCGCGTCGGCCGCCGCGCGCTCGTAGTCGCCCTCGCGCGATGCGAACAGCACCGACCGCGACGCCGACGGGAGAACGCCGCCGCCCTTTTCGTCGAGCGCAGCGCGGATCGCTGTCGCCACGTCCCCACCCTGCGCGCCGACACCGGGCATGAGGAAGAGCCGGTCCGGCGCGAGCGCGCGGAGACGCCTCGCCTCCTCGGGGTAGGTCGCGCCGACGACGAAGCCGCAGTGCTCCGCTGGGAACGCCGCGACCGCGGCGGACACGACGCGCTCGTAGAGCGGACGTCCGTCGACGATCAGATCCTGCACGTCGCCGGCGCCGGGATTGCTCGTACGCGCGAGAACGAGCGCGTAGCGGTCCTCGCGCGCGAACGGCGCTATCGCATCGAGACCGACGTACGGCGCGACCGTCGCGGCGTCGGCGTGGAACGCATCGAACAGCGCCGACGCGTACGCCTCCGCGGTGTTCGGCACGTCGCCGCGCTTCGCATCGAGGATCACCGGAATGTCATCGGGGATCGACTGCAGCGTCTGACCGAGCACCTCGAACGCGGCCGCTCCGTATCGCTCGTAGAACGCGAGGTTCGGTTTGTAGGCGCACGCGTATTCGGATGTCGCACGCACGATGCGGCGGAGGAAACGCACCGCCGCCTGCGGGCCGCGCCCGAGTGCGGACGGGATGAGGTCGGGCTCGGGATCGAGGCCGACACAGATGATGCTGTCACGCGACCTGGATGCCGCCGCGAGCTTCTCAAGAAAGGACATGCGCCGACGTATCATGCGGAGGCTTCCAGACATTGAAGGAGGGATCCCATGCGCATCAGCGTACGCGGCCCGCTCGGGTGGGCGCTGGCCGCGGGACTTCTCATCGCCGCATGCGGTGGCACGACGCCGCAGGCGTCCGGTGGGCCGTCGGCGGCGGCGAGCAGCGGTCCACGCATCGGCTCGTTCAACCGACCAGTCGTCCTCGCGTTCACACCGTCACAGGAAGGCGCGGTCATCGCGACGAGCGGCAACGCGATCAAGGCGGCGCTCGAGAGGGCCACGGGCCTCTCGTGGAAGGTCACGCCGATGACGAGCTACGCGGCGCAGGTCGAGGCGATGTGCGCCGGTAGCGTGGACGTCGGCTTCTTCGCACCGCTGCAGATGACGCTGCTGCTCGGTCGGGGATGCGGCTCGCCGATCCTCGCGGCGCTCCGCAAGGACGACACCGGCCAGCTCTCAGCGACCTACAAGTCGCAGATCCTTGTCCGCACCGACAGCGGGATCAACGATCTCAATGGTCTCAAGGGCAAGAAGTTCGCGTTCGTCGACACGCTCTCGGCCTCCGGCTACGTCTATCCGACGCTGGTGGTCAAGCAGAAGACCGGTCAGGAGCCGAAGACGTTCTTCTCGCAGACGATCTTCGCGGGCGGCCACCCGCAGGCAGCGCTGGCCGTTTACAACAAGCAGGTCGACGGCGCGGCGACGTTCATCGACGCGCGCGACTCGCTCGTGTCGGCGAACCCCGACATCAAGACGGCGACGAAGGTCATCGACACCGCGGGGCCGATCCCGAACGATGGTGCGGCCGTGCGCAAGGGCGTCCCCGACGACGTCACGAAGCAGGTGAAGCAGAGCCTGCTCGACTACATCAAGTCGGACGACGGCAAGAAGATCTTCGCGAATCCGGCATTCTTCCAGTGGGACGGGATGCAGGAGGTCGACGCGAAGTTCTACGACCCGATGAAGGAGGCGGCGCAGCTCGCGGGCGTGGACGTCGAGAAGCTCGCGCAGAACACGCCGCGCCCGCCCGCCACTCCGTCGCCCACGAAGGCTCCGTGACCTGATCCGACTCTGGTCTGATCGCTGAAGGCCGCCGGGAGACCGGCGGCCTTCTCTGTTCCTAGACTCCGCTCGGTGGCACCGATCCTCTCGCTCAAGGACCTCGTGAAGGTCTATCCATCGGGGACGCGCGCGCTCGATGGGATCACCCTCGACATCCAGCCTGGCGAGTTCCTCGTCCTCATCGGGCTCTCCGGATCCGGCAAGTCGACGCTCCTGCGCTGCATCAACAGGCTCATCGAGCCCTCGAGCGGGACGGTCGTCTTCGAGGGCGCCGATGTCACCGCCGCGCGCGGCGCGGAGCTGCGCCGCATCCGCAGGCGGATCGGGATGATCTTCCAGCAGTTCAACCTCGTGCGTCGCACCTCGGTCTTCAGCAACGTCCTGTCCGGTCGGCTTGGCTATCGCTCGACCTGGCGCACCATCGCCTCGCGGCCATCGGGCGGTGATGTGAGCGCGGTCTTCGAGAACCTCGGGCGCGTCGGCATCGTCGACAAGGCGTTCGCGCGCGCGGACGCGCTCTCCGGCGGGCAGCAGCAGCGTGTCGGTATCGCTCGCGCGCTCATGCAGCGACCCGAGGTCATGCTCGCGGACGAGCCGGTCGCGAGCCTCGATCCCGCGACGAGCCATTCGGTGATGAAGTACCTCGAGGAGATCAACAAGAAGGACGGCATCACCGTCATCTGCTCGCTGCACTTCCTCTCGCTCGCGCGGCGCTACGGCACGCGCGTCGTCGCGCTCAAGGGCGGACGCGTCGCGTTCGACGGGAAGCCCGCCGAGATCGACGAGCGGCGATTCAAGGAGATCTACGGGGAGGACGCGATCGAGGTCGAGATCGGTCCCGAGCGTTCCCAGCCGCAGCCGATGTCCGCGACCGAGGCGGCGCTCCGCGCGATGGCCGACGACACCGGCCACGGTGCACCTCCCGAGATTCGCCCGGATGGCTGAGTACTTCGTCGCCCGCGGGCTCACCATTCCCCAGGAGCTGAGCCAGAACCCGCTCACCAACTGGCGACGGCTGCTCGTCATCGCGACGAGCATCCTCGTCATCTACACCGGGCTCCGCGTCACGGACATCGACACGTCACGCGCGAACCCGGAGTTCGCCTACAACCTCGTCCTTCAGCTCTTCAACTGGGACTTCAGGCTCCTCACGCCGCAGAACGAATTCGAGACGTTCTGGGACACGGTCGAGGGGCTCATGATCATCACGATCTTCCTCGGGATCATCGCGTCGGCGATCGCGGTGGTCATCGCGCTGCCGCTCTCCTTCTTCGGCGCCCGCAACATCATGACCGGCCACCCGGTCACCACGACGATCTACACGGTCATTCGTCTTATGTTCACGATCATTCGCTCGATCGACGTGCTCATCGTCGTGATCGTCGCCGCGGTCCTGCTCGGCATCGGCAGCGCGGCCGGAGTGTTCGCGCTCGCATTCCACAACATCGGTGTGCTGGGAAAGCTGTACTCGGAGGCGATCGAGGGGATCGACCACGGACCGATCGAGGCGATCACGGCGACCGGGGCGAATCGTTTTCAGGTCATCTGGACAGCCGTGGTCCCGCAGATCGTCAACCCGTTCATCTCGTTCACGATCTACCGGCTCGACGCGAACGTTCGCCTCGCGCCGATCCTCGGCCTGGTCGGCGGTGGCGGGATCGGCTTCATCCTTTTCCAGAAGATCAATTTGTTCCAGTACGGCGGCGCGGGGCTGATCATCTTCTTCATCGTCGTGACCGTCGCGGCGATGGACTTCTTCAGCGCGCAGGTGCGCAAGCGCCTGATCTGAGGCGCGAGCGCTACTTCCCCCAGCTCGGACGGGTCTCGCCGTCGACGCCGTCGCCTCGCGTCAGCTTCACCGGCGCCTTGGCCTGCCCGCCGGACAGGGCTGCGCCGAGATCCATCGCATAGAGGTCGATGACACCGCCGGACTCGTGTAGGTAGGCGATCGATCCGCCGTCGGATGAGAACGCGCCGTTCCAGCTGTGGCCATCGTCAGTGAGCGCGACGTCACGCCCCGTCTTCACCTCGACGGCATGCACGTCGTTGCCGCCCCTCGGATGGCGCAGCGTGTACACGATCCACACGCCGTCCGGCGAGTACGAGGGCCGGTAGTACTCGCCGTCCGCGCTCACCTTCTGCGGATCGGCCTTCGTCCCATCCGCCGCGACGAGGAGAATGCGCGGCGCGCCGAGCGTGTACGACGTGACCGCGATGGTCTTCCCGTCCGGCGACCAAGCCGGATCCGCGAGGTTCGATCCCTGTGAGAGCAGCGAGAGCCGTTTGCCCGTCGCGAGGTCGTAGACCTCGAGGTCGGACGATCCCTCGCCTGCGTCGGTGACGATCGCCAGCCTCTTTCCGTCCGGTGAGATCGCGGGCCCGTTCTGCCACGCGACGACGTGGAAACCGGAGGCGGCGCGGATGCGCAGGCCGTCGAGCACGATCGTCTCCGGCCCGCCGGACGCGTCCTTCTTCACGATGTTCGTGTAGCGCACGAGCGCCGGCACGACCTGTCCGTCGACCTCACGCTTGCCGTCGATCTGCTCGGTGCGCGCGAAGACGACGGTGCGCCCGTCCGGCGACAGGCTCGGCTCCGTGCTCCGGCCCTCGGAGGTGATGCTGAAGTACTTGCCCTCGTGCAGGATGTAGACGTCACCCCGCAGCGTGAACGCGATCGTCCCGGAGACGCGCGGCGCCTCGACGGTCGCCGTCGGCCGCGGCGGGGTCGGCGTCAGCGTCCCGGCCGGCACGATGAGCGGCGCGGCCTGAGAGGCCACGACGCTGTAGCCGATGAGCAGCGCCACCGCGATCGCGCCGAACAGCAGGTCGCGTCTGGTCATTCCGCGTCCGCGATGAGCGAAGCGACGCGCTCGATCTCGGGTCCGACCGCGTCACCGTTGCGGATCTCCAGGTAGCCGTGAGCGGGCGGCTCGAACGCTCGCGCGCGCATCCGGTCGTACACCCCGAGGTCGGCATCGGAGTGATCGCCCGCCTCCCGCTCGGTCATGCGCCTTTTGAGCCGGGCGCGCGTCTCGGCGTCGTCGGCGCTGACGAGGACGTGGTGGATCGGCGCGCCGCGCGCCCGGGCGACCTTCTCGGCCGGCGACCGGTAGCGCGCGAGCAGATGCGTCGCGTCAAGGACGACGGCGTGCCCCTCGGCGAGCAGCTGGTCGACGAGCGCCTCCGCGATCCCGAACACCGCTTCGTTCTCCTCATCGGCGTAGGTCGCGGCGATGAAGAGCCGGTTGCGGAGGTGATCCGTCGCGACGTGCGCGGCGCCGAGCCGTGCCGCGAGCAATCTCGCGCAGTGCGACTTCCCCACGCCCGGATAGCCCATGAGCATGACGAGCATCGCCCGGCCCGCCCGGACCACCCGCGGGACGCCGATCTCCTCTCGCAGCTGCGCGACGAGCGCGCGACGATGCGCCGCAAGCGCGCGCGTCTGCACGCGCGTCGCCGTGTCGCTCGAGCGGATCTGGCGCGTCATGCGGCGAAGCCGACCTCGCGCAGCGCCGTGCGCGCAGCGCCGGCCTCGTCCCAGGGGACCTTCTCCTCGCCGACGATGATCGATGCCTCGTGTCCCTTGCCCGCGAGGAGCACCGTGTCGCCGGGCTTCGCGCGGCGGATCGCCTCCCGCACCGCCTGCGCGCGATCGTCGATCACGAGGTAATCCTCACCGGAGCGCTTTCCGCTGCTCACCGCGCCCGCCTCGATCTCCGAGAGGATGGCCTTCGGATCCTCGAGCCGCGGATCCTCCTGCGTGATCACGAAGAGGTCGGCATAGCGAGAAGCGGCCTCCGCGAGGCGCGGCCGCTTCGCGCGATCGCGCTCGCCCGCGCTACCGAACACCGCGATGAGGCGGCCTTTCGTGAGTGGGCGCAGCAGCGAGAGCACCTTGTCGAGCGACTCCGGCGTGTGCGCGTAGTCGACGATCACGGTGAAGGGTTGCCCCGCGTCGACGCGCTCCATGCGCCCGCGCACCGGGCGCGCCTTTTCGAGCGCCACCTTGATCGCGGGGAGCGGGACGCCGGCGGCGATCCCGGCGCCCGCGGCGGCGAGCGCGTTGTGCACGTTGAAGCGACCGACGAGCGGCAGCCGCAGCTCGACCTCGGATCCCGTCGCCGCGATGCGCAGCGTCGACCCGCTCGAATCCGCCGCAGTCACCGTGCCCTGCACGTCGGCGTGCGCGTCTACGCCGTAGGTGAGCACGCGGGCGGGCGCGGCGCGATCGGCGAGATAGCTCCAGTGCGGATCGTCGGCATTGAGCACCGCGGTCTTGACGACGCCTTTCTCCGCGCTGCTTCCGAGCATCGTGAAGAGGATCGCCTTCGCGTCGAGGTACCCCTGAAGGGATCCATGGAAGTCGAGATGCTCAGGCGACAGGTTGGTGAACACCGCGACGTCGATCTCACACCCGCGCACCTTTCGCAGCGCGAGCGCGTGCGACGTCGCCTCGAGCACGCCCCACGTCCCGCCGGCGACGAGGAGCTCGGCGAAGAACTCCTGGATCTCGATCGCCTCCTGCGTGCTCTGCCGCGTCTCGTTCGGCCACTCGTGGCCCGCGAGCTTAAAGTCCACCGTCGTCGAGTACCCGGTGCGCTCGCCCGCTGCTTCGAGGACATCGGACACGAGATGCACCGTCGTCGTCTTGCCGTCGGTGCCTGTGACCGCGGCGAGCTTCAGTCGCCGCGTCGGATGATCGAAAAGCTCGGCCGCGAGGTCCGCCAAGGCGGCGCGCGTGTCGGGGACGATCGCGAGTGGCGCCTTCGTCCGCAGCTTCTTCTCAGCGACGACCGCGATCGCGCCGCGCTTGGTCGCATCGGCGATGAACTCGTGCCCGTCGCGGTGGAAACCCGCGATCGCGACGAAGACGCTGCCCGGCTCGACCTTGCGCGAGTCGTACGCGAGCTTGCGCACATCGGCGTCGGCCGCGCCTTCGGGGACCGCGATGCCGCAAGCGCCGAAGAGCGCGGCGAGCTTCACCGGCGGAGCCTCGCGCGAAGACGGAGAGCGCTCGCGTACAGCGGCTCGAGGATGCCGTACCCCCAATAGAGAACTGGTGACGGCACGAAGTCGTTCGCCCCGACCCAGTGGCGAACATCACCGCCGAAGCCGCGCTTGAAGAGATACGGGCCGTACATCGGGTCGTCCTTTCGCTCAAGATGACGCGGAATTCCGCCCAAGTCGAAGACCGCGCGACCCGCGCGCTTCGCTTCGATGATGCACTCCCAAAGCAGCAGATAGGCCGCGTACGACTTTCGTCCGGCCTCGTTCGTCGCGCCCGTCTGGTAGAGCGCACGATCACCGCAACGCCACACCATCGCGCCGGCGACCGCCGCGCCGTCGACGTAGGCGAGTCGAAGGGTCGCCAGATCGGCATCGATAAGCGCGCGCCACGTGTCCCGGTAGTACTCCCACGTGCGCGTGATGAACCCGGCGCGCTCGCCGGTCTCCGCGTATAGGTCGTAGAACGCGCGCAGGCCCCCGTCGTCAGTCGCCGCGCGCGTCGTCACACCGCGCTTCGGGGCCTGACGCACGCTCCAACGTGTGTCCTTCTCCATGTCCCCGAGAAGAGATTCCTCGTCGCGGGCGAGACCCAGTTGCAGCGTCGCAACGACCGGCTGGATATCGCCGCCTCTGCGATAGCCAGCCTCACGCATCGCGGGCAGCACGCTCGGGTCGAGCTCTGGATCGACCTTTAGGAAGATCGCGTTCCGTGCGTCAGCGAGCGTCGCCAACGCCCGCAGCGCTTGGGGAAGATCATCTAAGTCCGCGAGCACGGGCCCACGCGGCACGTATCCGATCGGTCGGCCAGGGAGGACGTCACGCCACAGCACGAGCGCGACCGGCAGCGGGTCCTCGATACGGACGAACTCGGCCCGCCATCCCTGCGATTCGCGGATGCGCGCCCAGGCGCTGGACTGCATCGCATGACCACGCGGCGAGCGCACAGCGGCGTCGTCCCAGCCGGCAGGCGCGTCGGTCATGCCGCCGACCGCGCGAGCCTGCGGCGTCCCGCGAGCTGCCACACCGGATAGAGCACCGCGCGCACCGGCGTCTCGAGCGCGCCGATCCACTCCGCGATCTCGCCGCCGAAGCCGAGCTTGAAGTTCTCGACGCCGGCAAGCGGATCGTCCGCGCCCTCCGCGAGGCCCCACATGTCGTAGCGCTTCGCACCGAGCGCGCGCATGCGCATCATCGAGCGCCACTTGAGCAGATAGAAAGGACGCGCCTCGGTGTGCGCGCCGCTCCACCCGCCGAAGAGCTCCCATGCACGATCCGCGAGACGGCCGACGAGGAGCGCACCACAGTCCTCGTCGCCGACGCGCGCCATCAGCAGGTGCGCGCGTTCGCCGAACGCCTCCAGCAGGCGTGCGAAATAGTCGCGCGAATGGATGCCGAAGTGTTCGCGATCCGCGACGGCGCGCAGCACGACGAGGAAGCGGTCGAGATCTTTTGTCTCCTCGGTGACCACGCCGGCCCGCTCGGCCTTGTGCACGTACTGCCGTGTCTTCTTCTTCATGGCGCCGAAGAGCTCGTCATCGCTTCGCGTGAGATCCATGAGCAGCGTGCGGCGCGGCTGCACGAACACGGGTGAACGACGTACGCCGCGATCGCGCAGTTCGGCGAGCACCGACTCGTCGCGCGGCGCTTCAGGATCACAGAGCAGGCTCGCGCAGCGATCGGCCGCGAGCGCGTCTCGCAACGCGACGATGGCGGCAGCGAGATCGCGAGGCTCGACGAGCGGGCCGCGGGGCGAGTACGCGACGCTGATCCCGAGCGGCAGCGACCGTGTAAGCACCTGCGCGACGCCGCGACGCTGACCGTTCTCATCGAGGACGTAGCGACGCGCGGACCAGCCGGTGGCGGACTTGAGCTCGGCCCAGGCGCGCGATTGGAGGATGTGCGGGCGACCGGTGCCGATCACCAGCTCATCCCAGCGCGCGTCGTCCTCGGCCGTCAGCGGTTGCGCCTTCATGTCTTGGCGCTCGTCTCCGCCTGCTTCGCGGCGTCGCCTCGACGCCGCGCTCCGCTTGAGTGGTCTCGCTCCTCGCGCACGCTCGCTCCGCTCACTGAACAGGGGCCCCTCCCCCTGAGCCGCTCGTCGCTCGCCTTCATTTGAAGAAGGACTATGCGGCGTCTTTGCTGGGCAGCTCTCGCGCGGTGAAGGTGCACTCCGGGTACCGCTCGCAGCCGAAGAAGACGCTGCGGCCGCGGCCCCGGCGGCGGACGAGCTCGCCCTTGCCGCAGTCCGGGCACACGACGCCCATCTTCTCGACCTGCTTCTTCACGTACTTGCAGTCCGGATAGCCGGTGCACCCGATGAACGGGCCGAAACGGCCCCGCCGCTTCGCCAGCGGCTTGCCGCAGTCCGGGCACATCTCGCCCTCGATGATCTCGATCTGCGGCTCGGCCTGCCCTTCGAGCGGCTCGGCGTAGTCGCACGCACCCGGCGGCTGCGGCTCGCCCTTCTTCGTCTTCTTGAACCCGGTGCACGAGTAGAAACGGCCGAAGCGTCCGAGCTTGATGACCACGGGCCGGCCGCACTTCGGGCAGGTCTTGTCCGTCGCCGTCTCGGTGACGTCGGATTTCTTGACGCTCTTCGTCTTCTCCTCGACGCGCTTGCTGAATGGCCCGAAGAAGTCGCGAACGACGGGGACCCACTCGACCTCGCCCTCGGCGATCTTGTCGAGATCCTCCTCCATCCGCGCGGTGAAGCCGGTGTCGACGATGTCGGAGAAGTGCTCTTTCAGGAAATCGGTGACGACGAACCCCACATCCTCGGGGATGAGCGCGCGTCCCTCCTTGCGCACGTACCGGCGACCGACGAGCGTCGAGATCGTCGGCGCGTACGTCGAGGGACGGCCGATGCCGAACTCCTCGAGCGCCTTCACCAGCGATGCCTCGGTGAAGCGCGGCGGCGGCTGCGTGAAGTGCTGTGACGGCTTCAGCTCGAAGAGCTTCAGCGCCTCGCCCGCGGTGACGACGGGCAGCGGGAGAGCCTCCTTCTCCTCTTGATCGTCGTCGCGACCCTCGCTGTACACGCGCAGGAAGCCGTCGAAGATCACGCGGCGGCCGTTCGCGCGCAGGACGTACTGCCCCGCCTCGACATCGAGCCGTGTGTTCTCGAAACGCGCCGGGGCCATCTGAGAGGCGAGCATGCGTTGCCAGATGAGCGTGTACAGCTTCAACTGATCGGGCTTGAGATACCGCTTGAGGTACCCCGGCGTGCGCGACAGGTCGGTCGGGCGGATCGCCTCGTGCGCCTCCTGCGCGCCCTTCGACCGCGTCTTGTAATGCCGCGGATGCTCGAGCGCGTATTCCGCTCCGAACTCGCGCGTCACGACGTCCTTCGCTTGACGGAGCGCGCTCTCGGCGACGTGCAGCGAGTCGGTTCGCATATAGGTGATGAGGCCGACCGGCGCGTCGCCGAGCGAGACGCCCTCGTAGAGCTGCTGCGCGACGACCATCGTCCGGCGCACGGCGAAGCCGAGCTTGCGCGAGGCCTCCTGCTGCAGCGTCGAGGTGGTGAACGACGGCGCGGCATTGCGTCCGCTCTCGCGCGTCTCGAGACTCTTCACGACGTACGCGGCCTTCTCGAGCGCGGCGCGGTGCTTCTCGGCCGCCTCGCCGTTGGGGATCTCGAGCTTCTTGCCCTTGAGCTGGATGACCTCGGCCGTGAACGACTCGCCGGCCATGTTCGCGAGGAGCGCCTCGATGCTCCAGTACTCCTGCGGGGCGAACGCCTGGATCTCGCGCTCGCGGTCGACGACCAGGCGCAGCGCGACGGACTGAACTCGGCCGGCGGAGAGTCCGTAGCGGATCTTCTTCCAGAGGAGCGGCGACATCGTGTAACCGACCAGCCGGTCGACGACGCGACGCGCCTGCTGGGCGTTCACCAGATCCTGGTTGATGTCGCGCGGATGCTTGAACGAGTCCTTGATCGCCGCCGGCGTGATCTCGTGGAACGTCACGCGGCGGAGCTTCGACGCCGGGACCTTGATGACGTCGGCGATGTGCCAAGCGATGGCCTCACCCTCGCGGTCGAGGTCAGTCGCAAGCCAGACGTGGGCGGCCGCCTTGGCCTCCCTCCGGAGGAGGCGCACCTGCTTCTCCGAGTCGTCCGGGACGACGTACTCAGGCAGGAACGTCTTGAGGTCGACGCCCATCTTCGACTTCGGTAGGTCGCGGATATGGCCGAACGACGCCTCGACCTTGTACTCGTTACCGAGCATCCGTTCGAGCGTTCTCGCCTTCGTCGGCGACTCCACGACCACCAGGTCCTGTTTGCCTTCAGCCAATGCCAATCCTTTCGCGGGCAATAAAAAGGGCCCTTCCGGGCCCCCCACGCGGTACTTTACCTGTACGGGCAACCGTCTCTATTTAGATATAGAGCGTTTTGGCCTTGCCGGTTCTTCCCGCCGGCCCGAAACGAGCCATTTTTCGGCCTCTTTTCGTCAAAGCAGGTCCTCCCGCTCTTCGCGCCGGAGGCGGTCGACGACCTCCTTGACCTCCTCTGAGCGGGCCTTCGACGTGACCAGGATGGCGTCCGGCGTGTCCACGAGGACCAACTCGTCGACGCCGACGAAGGCGACCAGCTTGCCCGGCGCCCAGGCGTAGTTGCCGTCGGCCGCGACCGCGACGTGCCCATCGCTGGACCAGTTATCACGTCCGACGATCTCGGCGAGTCGCGTCCAGCTGCCCACGTCGTGCCAGCCGATATCCGCGGGCACGACCGCGACGTTGTCGGCCTTCTCGAGGACGCCGTAGTCGATCGTCGTCCGGTCGGTCTCCTCCCAGGCGTCGGCGAGCACGGACTCATAGCGCGGCGAGCCCACCGACTCGGCGAGCGCGTCGATCGCCTTCGCGGTCTTCGGCAGGTGCTCACGGTAGGCCGCGACGATGTCGCCGGTGCGCCACACGAACATGCCCGCGTTCCAGTAGTGACCGCCCGCGGCGATCATCTTCTCGGCCGCATCTCGCTTCGGCTTCTCCACGAATCGCTTCACCGCGTGCACCGGCACGGGTGCCTTGAGCTCGAGACGGTCGCCGGCCTCGATGTAGCCGAAGCCGGTGTCGGGACCGCGCGGCTCGACGCCGAGCGTCACCAGCTTTCCTTGTTCGGCCGCCGCCGTCGCGGCGAGCAGCACGTCGCGGAACTTCGAACGCTTCTCGATGACGTGGTCCGACGGCAACACGGCGACGACGGCGTCCGGATCGAACGCCTGCAGCGCCGCCATCGCGAGCGCGATGGCCGCGGCATTGCCGCGCGGGTACGGCTCGACGACCAGGTGGTCCGCGCGCAGTTCCGGCAGCTGTTCGTGGATCAGCACGCGATGCTCAGGCGGCGCTACTGCGAAGATCCGCTCCGTCGGGATCGTCTCGACGATGCGCTCGACGGTGTCCTGCAAGAGGGTGCGCTCACCGATGAGATCGAGGAACTGCTTTGGCTGCGCCTTGCGCGACCGCGGCCAGAGCCGCGTGCCAGCACCGCCGCTGAGGATCAGCGCGTAGAGACGGGGCAATTAGGCGCCGAAATAGTCGAGTCGCATCGCCTCGCGCACCTCGTGCAGGGTCTGTATTGCCTCGACACGGGCGCGTGCAGTCCCGGCTTCGAGGATCTCGTCGACGATGCCCGGCTTGCGCTCGATCTCTGCACGCCGTGCGCGGATCGGCTCCAGGAAGCGCTCGAGCGCGACGAAGAGCCTCCGTTTCACTTCCACGTCGCCGACGCCGCCCTTGCGATAGCGCTCCTTCAGCTCGGCTACCTCGGCCTTGTCGGAGTTGAACGTGTCGTGATAGGTGAAGACGGGATTGCCCTCGACCGTTCCGGGGTCTGTCGGCCGGATGCGCTTGGGATCGGTGTACATCGACATGACCTTCTTCTCGACGGTCGCGGTGGCGTCTGACAGGTTGATCGCGTTGCCGAGGCTCTTGCCCATCTTCTCGCGGCCATCGATCCCGGGCAGCAGGCCGATCTCCGGGATGAGCGACTGCGGCTCGGGGAAGATCGGTCGGAACAGCTCGTTGAAGCGCCGTGCGATCTCGCGGGCCACCTCGACGTGCGACTCGTTGTCCTTCCCCACAGGGACGAGATCGCCTTTCACGATGAGGATGTCCGCCGCCTGGAGGATCGGGTAGCCGAGCATCCCGTACGACGGTTCGCGGACGTTGGCGTCACGCATGTGGTCTTTCAGCGTGGGAACGCGCATCGCGCGCGGCACCGACACCAGCATCGAGAAGTACAGATGCAGTTCAGGGATCTCGGGTACACGCGACTGAAGGAAGTACGTGACCTTTTCGGGATCGACGCCGACCGCGAGGTTGTCGATCACGTCGTCACGGATGTTCTGCTCGATCTCCTCGAGCTTGGTCAAGCGCGACGTGAGCATGTGGTAGTCGGCGACGAGGAGGAACGTCTCGTAGTCGTCCTGAAGACGGACCCGGTTCTGCAGCGTCCCGACGTACTGCCCAAGGTGAAGCTTTCCCGTCGGGCGGTCACCCGTCAGGATCCGCTTGCGCGTCCTTTTTGTTTCCGTCTCGTTGTCACTCGACGTGTCGGACTCGCTTCTCGTGGCAAAGCCACTCGTCGCTCGACTGGTCATGGGACCGTCGATGCTAGCGCCCGCAGCATCTCGCCCGCGACGAGCCGACCGACCTCGTCGCGCTTGCCGACGAAGAAGTGGTCGGCGCTTTTGATAATTACGACACGAGCGCCTGGTATCGCGGATCGCAGCTGGTCTGCAGTGCCAAATTGATCGTTCTCTGCCGCGACGATGAACGTACCGTCGGGCACGGGTGGCAAGGGCCGCGGCTCCTGATCCGGGCCGCGCAGCGGCACGCCGACGAGCGCGATGCCGTCCGCACGGCCACCCTCCTCGAGCCAACGTAAGGTCATCACCGCGCCGAACGAGTACGCCGTCACGCCGACGGGCAGTCCCGGGGGCAGGGGCCCCCGTTCAGCGACCGAAGGGAGCGTGGCGAAGGCGCGGGCGTGATCGACCGCGGCGCCGACGTCGTGCCACTCCTCCCGCCCACCGGACCACTCACCACTGCTCGCGCCGACGCTGCGGAAATTGAAGCGCAGCGCAAAGAAGCCTTCGTCGGCGAGAGCGCGAGCAAGCGCCGCGACGAGCGGGTTGCGCATCGTCCCGCCATGCGTCGGCAGCGGATGCGCGACGACGACGATCCCGCGTGGCGTCACGTCAGGGATCCGCAGCGTCGCCTCGAGCCGGTCGGCGATGCGGACCGCGTCCTCGCGCATCTTCCGAGTGTCGCGGAACGGGACGCGCGGCGTGGTTGTATTAGCGGTGAGATGCGGGTACGCGCGCTGCGCGCGCTAAACAGGGGCCCCTACCCCTGGGCCGTCAGCATCGCCGCGCTCGCCGTCCTGGCGACAGCCTGTGCAGGCGGACCAGCAGGGACGCCATCCTCACCGCTGCCGACGGTCGCGCTCGAGAGCCAGACGGCGCGCCCGACGGCGTCGCCGAACGCGACGAGCGCACCGAGTCCGCGGGTGCCAGCACGCGAGGCGAAGTGCAACACGCAGCTCACGACAGACTTCGTGCTCGCGAACGACCTCACCTGCACCGGCGACGCATTCGTCATCCACGTCGACAACGTCGTGCTCGACCTGAACGGTCACACGCTGACCGGCCCGGGCATGGGCCCGCAGACATGGCCGAACCCGCAGCTCGACAGCGTGGGTGTGCGTGTCGGCGGTCACACCGGCGTCACGGTCCGGAACGGAAGGATCGACTCGTTCTCCACCGGCATCTACTTCGTCGACATGACGCGCTCGAACATCGAGAGCGTCACGAGCACTCGTAACCGCTACGGCTTCTATATCCACGCGTCGACGGGCATCACCATCAAGGACTCGTCGGTGCAGGCGAACATCTACGGGCTGCATCTGCAGGACTCGAGCAACAACGTCGTCCAGCACAACGACCTCAACCGCCAGACCTACAACAGCCCCGGCGGCTACGGCATCTACCTGTACCGCAGCGACGGCAACAAGATCTTCGAGAACGACATCGACACGAACGTCAACTGGGGGATCTGGTTCAGCGAGGCGAAGGGCAACACGATCTTCCACAACAACGTCAAGGACAACCACCCGCAAGTGAGCGACAACAACCCCGACGCGAACCAGTGGTTCGACCCGGCGACGAAAGAGGGCAACTGGTGGTCCGACTACAGCGGAAAGGATGGCGACGGCGACTCCATCGGCGACACGCCGTACCCGATCCTCGGCCCCGGTGGCGTCGTCGACGCCTACCCGTTCGTGGCGCGCGACGGTTGGAAGACGAAGCGCCGCTCGACGATCGACCACTACCAGCCGCCGGCGGCGCGGCCGCCGCGCGAGGTGCGGCTCGTCGTCGTGAGCGGTGGCGACGTCCAGGTCGGCGCGCCGCGCTCAGGCGCACTCTCGAGCGTCGCCGTGAGCGCGCGCTCGGTCGCACTGGGCACCGACGGGCACACACTGCTCGCGCTCGACGGCCGCGAGCTGACGGTGATGGATCTCCTCGGCGGCGCGCGCGACACGCGCACGGTGCAGATCGACGACGGCATCGTCGCGGCGAATCGCGACGGACATTCGGTGCTCGTGGTCGGACCGCGCGGCGCGGAGCAGTACGACATGACCACAGGGCAGGCCGAATTCTTCGTGTACAACTCGCGGCCGTCCGAGCTCGCGCCCTCGTACAAGCACAACCACATCTTCGTGAGCACGCCGCGCGGCATCGACCTGCTCTATCTCAACCTCGGCGGGCGCACGCCGTACACGATCCCGCTCGATGGTCCGGCGGGCGCGATGTCGATGAACGGCTCGGGCACGCGGATCTATACGGCGATCGTCGGGCAGCCGCTCGTCGATGTCGCGGACACCGAGCAGTACCGCGTCGTCGACCAGATCCGGATCGCGAGCGAGGCGCGCGCGCTGGCCGTCTCTCCGAAAGAGGACATGCTCTACGTCGCGACGAACGAAGGTGTCACGGCGATCGACCTCGGCACCAAACGCGTGCGCGCGACGGCTACGTTCCTCGGATCGGTCGCGGACATCGCGATCTCGCCGAACGCCGATCAGCTGTACGTCGCGCTCGCGGGTCAGCAGCGCGCCATCGCCGTCCTCGACGCGGCAACGCTTCGATCCATTGACGTCATCCCGCTCCAGGCCGACCCCACGCATCTCCTCGCCGCGTCGTACTGAAGTGCTTGGCCGCAGGGCCCTGACGATCGCCGGCGCCATCCTGCTCCTCACCGCGATCGGCATTTGGTCTGGGACGAGAGACGTCAACGCGCCGGTGCGTTTCGCGTCGCCGGAGCCATCGATGTTCGCGGGCGCGTACCACTTCGGCAGCTGCGCGACGACCACGGTGACGACGTGGTCACCGACGATGCCGTTCGGGCGCGGCATCATGCGACTGCCGGATCGACGGGTCGTCATCGGCGGGCGGCTCGCGGCGCCGCCGACGCGAAACCTGACCTCCAACTCGCAGTGGTACGTCGCTTCGTCGCCGAAGCCGATGATCCAGCTACGAGCGACGCGACTGGACCGCAATGCGCCGCCGATCGATTTCGCAGCCGTGGGTTACAGCACGACCGAGCTCCTGCCTGGCGAATGGGATCGCGGCTGGTATTACCGCACGGCAGCCACGAGCGACGTCTTCCCCACAATCGCCGGCTGTTGGAAGATCCAACTCCTCGACCTCGATCCGGAAGCTGACGTGATCGTGGTCGAGCTGCGCGGGATCATCGGCCCGCCGCGCGTCGCCGGCTAAGCGGCGCCGGTACCGCGCCGACACTTCGACTCACTAGCCTTCGCTGCAATGGCTGTGGACCGCGTGCCCGCGTGCACGGTCGAGCAAGTCGGCCCGGGCGGCTGCGCGAAGGGATACGAGCACGCGCCAACGCCGACCGGACTTCGCGACGCCGGCGGCGCGCCACGGCGCGGCGATTTCATCCTCACGCACGGCGATGAGTGGACGAGCCGCCTCATCCGGTTCGGCCAGAACATCCGCTTCCGCGGCGAGCGTGCGAAGTACACGTACTGGAACCACACCGCACTCGTCGTCGACGAAGAAGGCGCGATCGTCGAGGCACTCGGCACCGGCGTCGCTCAGCGATCGATCCACGACTACGACCCGACGCAGTACACGGTCGTGCGCATCAAGGCATCTGACGAGGATCGCGCCGAGGCCGCGGCCTTCGCCTGCGCATCGGTCGGCGCGAAGTACGGCTCGGTGTCGATCGTGAGCATCGCGATCTCGCTCATCACCGGCGGCACCTTCGCGTTCGCGATCGATGGTCAGCTCATTTGCAGCGGGCTGGTCGCCCGCGCACTCGAGCGCACGACCGCGATCTTCAAACACGACCCGGCGCGCATCATGCCTGCCGAACTCGCTGAGTTCTTCGCCGTCGAGCCGCCCCCGCCTGGCACGCCGAAGGGAC
>Ga0209157_1000611_pt1 | contig 29955 bp, 30 predicted proteins | sample GraSoiAngelo_135_FD_185892 | JGI IMG/M metagenome (GOLD analysis project Ga0209157, IMG submission 185892) | Grasslands soil microbial communities from the Angelo Coastal Reserve, California, USA - 14_0929_05_40cm (SPAdes) (version 2) | ecosystem: Environmental > Terrestrial > Soil > Grasslands ...
CACGTTCATCTCGGTCGGCGTCGGCGGTCTCCTCGCGGCGCGCGCCGGCGCGTTCGACCCGGTTCTCTGGTCGCTCACGACCGTGGCGCTGCTCCTGGCGCACGGGACGAACAACCTCCTGAACGACTGGACCGATCACCGCAAGGGCGTCGACCGCGACAACTACTTCCGCACGCAGTACGGACCGCATCCACTCGAGTCCGGCCTCATGACCGGACGGGTTCTGCTCACGTACGCCGCGGTGAGCGGCGGTCTTGCGCTTGCGACCGGCGCGTATCTCGTCGCGGTGCGCGGACCGCTCGCGCTCGTGCTGCTCGCGGCCGGTGCGTTCTTCGTCCTCTTCTACACGTATCCGCTCAAGTACATCGGCCTTGGTGAGATCGCCGTGCTCATCGTGTGGGGTCCGCTGATGATCGGCGGGACGTACTTCATCACCACCGGCGCGTGGGACTCGACGGTCGCGTTCGCGGGTCTGCCGTACGCGCTCGGCGCGACGGGCGTGATCTTCGGCAAGCACATCGACAAGTACGCGGAGGACACGGCGAAACGGATCCACACATTGCCGGTGATCATCGGCGAGCGCGCGGCGCGCTCGATCATGGCCGTCATGCTCGTCGCTCAGTACGCGCTCATCGCGTACCTCGTCGCGATCGGCTTCTTCACGCCGCTGTTGCTCGTCGTCTTCCTCGCACTGCCGAAGCTGCTGCCGACGCTGCGCATCCTGCGCGCGGCGCGGCCCGCGTCGCGGCCCGCGGACTATCCCGAGAACGTGTGGCCGGGCTGGTTCGTCGCGTACGCGTTCGTGCACAACCGGCGGTGGGGATCGCTCTTCCTGCTCGGGCTCGTGGGCGACCTCATCGCACGCCAGTTCGTTCACTAGGAATGGCCGGCGCTCTGCGCTTGTTTTCCGGCTGATGGCTGGCTGGAACGACGACCTCATCGCGGATTTCCGGGCGCACGGGAAGGTGACCAAGGGCCCCTTCCTCGGGCGCGATGTGCTCCTCCTCACCACGAAGGGCGCGAAGTCGGGTCTCGACCGGACGAACCCTGTCGTGTTCACCCGCGACGGCGACAAGCTCGTGGTCGTCGCGTCGAAGGGCGGCGCGCCCACGAACCCCGGGTGGTACCACAACCTCAGGGCGAATCCGGTCGTCTCTGTCGAGCTTGGCGGCGAGCGCTTTGCCGCGCGCGCAAATGTCGCGAAGCCAGAGTCCGAGCGCCGTCGCCTATACGACCAGCACTCTGCGAAGAACCCCGGCTTCAAGGACTACGAAAAGCGCACCTCACGGCGCATTCCGGTGATCACATTGGAGCGGGTCGGGCCGAGCGCCAGCTAGCGTTTTCGCTCGATTCCTTGCCCTTTTCGAGCTTGCGGCGGATAATCTTCATTGACCCAGGCGCGGAGGGAGTTGCGCAGAGCAACTCTCTTTTAATGTCCGGAAATAGGGAGCTCTGCCCACCTAGCTCAGTTGGTAGAGCACGTCCTTGGTAAGGACGAGGTCTCGGGTTCGATCCCCGAGGTGGGCTCACTGAAGGAGACAGCGGAGCAATGGCAAAAAAGAAATTCGAGCGAACGAAGCCGCACGTGAATGTCGGGACCATCGGTCACATCGACCACGGCAAGACGACGCTCACCGCTGCGATCACGAAGACGCTGGCCATGAAGGGTCAGGCCGACTTCCGTGCCTTCGACTCGATCGACAACGCTCCCGAGGAGCGCGAGCGCGGCATCACGATCTCCATCGCGCATGTCGAGTACGAGACCGACAAGCGCCACTACGCGCACGTCGACTGCCCGGGCCACGCCGACTACATCAAGAACATGATCACCGGCGCGGCGCAGATGGACGGCGCCATCCTCGTCGTCTCGGCCGCGGACGGTCCGATGCCGCAGACGCGCGAGCACATCCTCCTCGCCCGCCAGGTCGAGGTCCCCCAGATCGTCGTGTTCCTCAACAAGGTCGATCTCGTCGACGACGAGGAGCTGCTCGAGCTCGTCGAGCTCGAGGTCCGCGAGCTCCTCACCAAGTACAAGTTCGACGGCGCGAAGACGCCGATCATCCGCGGGTCCGCGGTGAAGGCGCTCGAGTCGACCTCGACGGACATCAACGCTCCGGAGTTCAAGCCGATCCTCGAGCTCATGAACGCAGTCGACTCCTACATCCCGACCCCGGTCCGTGTGAAGGACAAGCCGTTCCTCATGCCGATCGAGGACGTGTTCGGCATCAAGGGCCGTGGCACCGTGGCGACCGGGCGCGCCGAGCGTGGCACGATCAAGGTCGGTGAGGACGTCGAGATCGTGGGCATCCGTGAGCCGAAGAAGTCCGTCGTCACCGGCGTCGAGATGTTTCGCAAGCTCCTCGACCAGGGCGAGGCCGGCGACAACATCGGTCTGCTCCTCCGCGGTCTGGAGCGCGATGACATCGAGCGCGGTCAGGTCATCGCGAAGCCAGGAACGGTGAAGCCGCACACGAAGTTCGAGACTGAGGTGTACGTCCTCTCGAAGGAGGAGGGCGGCCGCCACACGCCGTTCTTCTCCGGCTACCAGCCACAGTTCTACGTGCGAACGACCGACGTGACCGGATCGGTGACGCTCAAGGAAGGCACCGAGATGGTCATGCCCGGCGATAACGCCAACCTGACCGTGCAGCTGAAGACGGCGATCGCCCTGGAAGACGGTCTGCGCTTCGCCATCCGTGAGGGTGGTCACACCGTCGGCGCGGGCGTCGTGACGAAGGTGGTCGAATAATGCCGAAGGACAACCGCCCGATCATCACGCTCGCGTGCACGACATGCCGGTCGCGCACGTACGCGACGACGAAGAACCGCAAGAACGACCCGGACCGGCTCGAGATGTCGAAGTTCTGCCCGCGCTGCCGGAAGCACACGCCGCATCGCGAGACGAGATAATTGATGAGTCTTACGGCGGTAGCTCAACTGGCAGAGCCCTGGTCTCCAAAACCAGTGGTTGAGAGTTCGAGTCTCTCCCGCCGTGCCGAGGACGGCCGCTAGTGGCACAGGCTCCAGCGATCCCTCGTGGCACCGGCGTCGTCGCGTTCGCGCAGGAGTGCTGGGCGGAGCTGCAGAAGGTCACCTGGCCGGAGCGTCAGACGATCGTCCGCCTCACGCTCATCGTCATCGTGATCTCGGTCCTCGTCGCGGTGTACATCTTCCTCTTCGACAACCTGTTCACCATCGTCGTCACGCAGCAGATCGTCGGCGCGCCGGGCGCATCGCCGACGCCGGCGCCCTAAGGAGTCACCGTGGAAGAGAAAGAGCGCAAGGACGAAGAGCAGCTCGCCGACGAGCTCGCGAAGAGTGACGAGTCGGCCTCCGAGGAGGTCGATGCCGCCAAGCTTTCCGACGAGGCGGCGGAGGCTGCCGCGCGTGCGTTCCTGGGCACGGCCGAGCCGGTCGAAGAGGTCTCCGTCGACGAGGCGAAGAACTTCATGCGGCGCACTGGTGCCGTCGCTGAGGCCGAGCCCGAGGTGCCGACCGTGGCCGAAGCCCCGGTCGCCGAGCCCCAGCCGGAGCCGCAGATCGCGCCCGCGCCGGCGGAGCCCGTCAGTGACGGCCGGCGCTGGTACGTCATCCACACGTACTCCGGCTACGAGAACAAGGTGAAGACGAACCTCGAGCACCGCATCCAGTCCATGGACATGGGCGACAAGATCTTCCAGGTGCTCGTCCCGACCGAGGAAGAGATCGAGATCAAGAACGGCAAGCGGCACCCGGTGGAGAAGAAGATCTACCCGGGCTACGTCCTCGTCGAGATGGTCATGAGCGACGACTCCTGGTACGTCGTGCGGAACACGCCCGGCGTGACCGCCTTCGTCGGCAGCGGCAACAAGCCGACAGAGCTGACGGAGCAAGAGGTCCGCCAGATCCTGCGGCAGATCAAGCTCGACGCGCCGAAGTACAAGGTCGCGTTCACGAAGGGCGAGGCGGTGCGCGTCACCGATGGCCCGTTCACCGACCTGCACGGCGTCGTCGACGAGGTGAACCCCGAGCGCAACAAGGTGAAGGTCCTCGTCTCCATCTTCGGGCGTGAGACGCCGGTGGAGCTGGACTTCCTGCAGATCGAGAAGCTGGTGAAATAGTGGCCAAGAAAATCAAAGCAGTCGTCAAGGTCCAGATCGCCGCGGGGAAGGCGACGGCGGCGCCGCCGGTCGGCACCGCGCTCGGCCCGCACGGCATCAACATGGGCCAGTTCATCAAGGAGTACAACGAGCGGACCGCGTCGCTCGCGGGCACCGTCGTGCCCGCGGTCGTGACGGTCTTCGAGGACCGCTCCTACAGCTTCGTCACGAAGTCGCCGCCCGCCGCCGACCTCATCCGCAAAGAGGCTGGCATCGAGAAGGGCTCGGGCAAGCCGAACAAGGAGAAGGTCGGGAAGATCAGCCGGGCGGCGGTGAAGAAGATCGCCGAGACGAAGATGAACGACCTGAACGCGACGAGCCTCGAGGGCGCGATGAAGATGGTCGAAGGCACCGCACGCAGCATGGGCGTGGAGATCTCGGGCTAGCATCTCGCCGGGAGGCGGAGATGGCGAAGCTACTCATCACGACCAGTACCGGTCCGGGCGATCCCACGCGAGCCAGCGTTCCACTGCATATCGCGCTCAACGGAGCGGTGAAGAGCGGCGTCGACGTCGCGCTCGCGTTCGCTGGCGACGGCGCCGAGGTCCTCAAGCCGGACGTCTACAAGAGCCTCCGTGGCGTTGGCATCCCGGCGATGGCCGACCTCATGGCCGGTCTGGCACAGGCGAAGATCCGCTTCTATGTCTGAAAGGGCTGCGCCGAGGCCCGTGGGGTCTCGCAGCCGACCATCGAAGGCGTGGAGTGGACCTTCATCACGCCGCCTGATTACGTGAAGCTTGTCATGGAGGCGGAGCGCGTCCTGACGTTCTAGGGGGCTGTCGTTACTTCTCGTCCGCTGTGCTCCGCGGCGTCGAGCACCTCTTCGAGGCGCTGCAGCAGCGCGCGGCCGGAGGCGAGATCGAGCTCGACCGCGATGTGATCCGCATCGGGCCGCCGGCTGTCCCAGAAGTCGAGGCGCACGGTGTGCTCGACCCATGTGTGCGTCGCGTGGTCGTAGCCGATCGTCGCCTCGTCGACGCGGTTCCAGCCTTCGCCGCTCTTCGCGCTGCCGGTGATCTTCGTTTTCGTCGCGATGTTCGTGCACATCTCGCGCTCCTTACGAAAGGTGCTTCGCGAAGAACGCGAAGACCTTCTCCCAGCCATCCGCAGCCTGCTCCGCGCGGAACGAGGGCCGGTTGTAGTAGAAGAACCCGTGGCCCGCACCGTCGTAGCGGTAGAACTCGTACGTCTTGCCATGCCTCTTCAGCTCGGCCTCGTGCTGATCGACCTGCGCCGGCGTCGGTGACTGATCATCGTTACCGAAGAGGCCGAGCACCGGCGCGCTCACGTCCTTCGTCATGTCGATCGGCGCGACGGGCCGCTTCGGGTTCAGGTCCTTGGCCTCCATGACGACGCCGCCGCCCCAGAGGTCGGCGACCGCGCTCCAGTCCTTCGTCTTTGCCGCAGCGACCATCGCGTGCCGTCCGGCCGAGCACGTTCCGATGACGCCCACCTTCCCGGTGCTCGTCGGCTGCGCGCGCAGCCACTTCGCCCCGGCGACGAGGTCGTCGACGACCTGCGCGTCAGCGACGCCCCCATCGGCGCGCACTTTCGCGCTCACGTCGTCGGGCTTGCCGTGGCCGGCGCGGCAGTGGAGGTCCGGGCAGATCGTGTTGTAGCCGTGCTGCGCGAAGCGCCGCGTGAACTCGCGGTAGAGCTCGTCCCAGCCGGGCATGTGGTGGACGAGCACGATGCCCGGGAAGGGGCCGCGTCCCTCCGGCCGCGCGGTGTACGCGTGGATCTCGTCCCCGTTCGCTCCTTTGATCTTGATGACCGCGGCGGTCATTCCGTCCGAACCAGCCGTGTCGAAGGAATTCCAGAACGTCATGGCGCCCCTCTTCTCGCGTGGTTTCGTGTCAAAATAGACGTCTCTCCGCGATGGAGAGCGTGCACCGCGCGTGAGACGGGAGCCGCGAGGCGAAAGGGGAAGCACATGCCAGCCAAGAAGCACGGCAAGCGCTACGACGAGCTCGCGAAGAAGATCGAGCGCGGCCACGAGTACCCGCCGGACGAGGGTGTGAAGCTCGTCAGAGAGACCAGCCAGGCGAAGTTCGACACGACCGTCGAGCTGCACCTCCGGATGGGCGTTGACCCCAAGCAGGCGGATCAGATGGTCCGCGGCTCGGCTGTCCTCCCGAACGGCACGGGCAAGACCGTCCGCGTCATCGTGTTCGCGCAGGGCGACCGCGCGCGCGACGCGCAGGCGGCCGGCGCCGACGCGGTCGGTGCGGAGGATCTCGCGAAGCGTATCGAGGGCGGATGGCTCGATTTCGACGTCGCGATCGCGACGCCGGACATGATGGGTCAGGTCGGTCGCCTCGGACGCGTCCTCGGCCCGCGCGGCCTCATGCCGAACCCGAAGTCCGGCACGGTGACGATGGACGTCACGAAGGCCGTCCGCGATTCAAAGGGCGGCCGCGTGGAGTTCCGTGTCGACAAGACCGGGGTCATCCACACCATCGTCGGCAAGTCGTCGTTCACGCAGGACGCCCTCGTGCAGAACCTCGGCACGCTCATGGACGCGATCAACCGAGCGCGTCCCGCTGGCGTGAAGGGCGACTACATCAAGTCGGCGCACATCACGAGCACGCAGGGGCCGAGCGTAAAGCTCGAGCTCGGCGCGACGCTGGCGCTCGCGGGTCGCGCGCCCGCATAATTACTAGCGACAACGCCTGAGCTCGCTCGGGCGACATAGCCAAAGAAGCCGGCACCCCGGGGCAGGGACCCTAAGGGATAAGTCCTGCGGAGGCGGAAGCGATCGCGGCGCGCGCCGCGTACGCCCTCGTTCTCCGCAGTCGGGAACGAGGGCTTCGTGTTTAGAAAGGGGGAGCAATGGCCAAGATCAAGACCGGGCCCAAGGTGAAGCGCAAGGGCGGCGGCGTCCCGGCGAAGAGCCGCGCCGTCGACGCGCTCGCGGCGCAGCTCTCGGGATCCACCGCGCTCATCGTCACCGAGTACCGCGGCCTCAAGGTCATGGAGTTCCAGGGCCTTCGCAAGCGGCTGCGTGACCGCCGTGTCGAGTACCACGTCGTGAAGAACAGCCTCCTCTCGCGCGCCGCGACGAAGACACAGCGCGAGGGACTCCGTTCGTTCCTCTCCGGCCCGACGGCCGTCGCACTCTCGAACGGCGACGAGGTCGATCTCGCGAAGGGGCTCATGGATGAGACGAAGACGCTGAAAGCGCTTCGCATCCTTGGTGGTCTGCTCGGCGGCCAGACCGTGAGCGCGGCGGAAATCACCGCGCTCTCGAAGCTTCCCGGCCGCCCGCAGCTGCAGGCCGAGATCGTCGGCAGCCTGCAGGCGCCGCTCGCGCAGATGGTCGGGCTCATCAACGCGCCGTTCCAGACGATCGTGCATGTCTTTAGCGCACGCGGTTCGAATTCGTAATGAAGATCGCCCTGGATCCCAGGGCGGCGCGTTGACGCACAAAGAACGCGAATAGAAAGAGAGAAAGCAATGGCAGTCGAGACCAAGGAAAAAGAGACCAAGGAAAAAGACAACCCGAAGTTCGAAAAGCTCGCCGGTGAGCTCGAGTCCTGGTCGATCCTCGAGATCGCCAAGTTCGGCAAATTCCTGCAGGACCGCTGGGGCGTTTCTGCGGCGCCGGTCGCGGTCGCCGCGGCGCCGGGCGCCGGTGGCGCTGGCGGCGCGGCCGCTGAGGCTGAGGAGAAGACCGAGTTCACGGTCGTCCTGAAAGAGGCCGGCGCGTCCAAGATCAACGTGATCAAGACCGTCCGCGAGATCACGGGCCTGGGCCTGAAAGAGGCGAAGGACCTCGTCGATGGCGCGCCGAAGCCGGTGAAAGAGAACATCGGCAAGGACGAGGCCGAATCCATCAAGAAAAAGCTCGAAGACGCGGGCGCGGGCGTCGAGCTCAAGTAGCGAGTCGACCGGTTGTTCTGCTGCCAGGAATGGTAGCGCAACCGTCCACCGATATCGTTCTCCGAGCGATCCTGCCGGTTCAGGTCGGTGGGCTCGCGAAAGGTGTCGGACCGGGGCCCGCAAGGGCTCCGGTTCGCGTTTTCAGGGCCCGATGCGATACGTCTGCACCGGCTCCCGCTTTCCTTTCAAGTCGAACTCGGCGCGCTCTGCGTTCGCGTACTTCGCGGCGACCGGCACGTACGTTGCGGCGTCCACGACGATGTCTCCGCGTGCTTTCGCCTGCAATCGCGCCGCAGTGTTCGTCACGTCGCCGAGTGACGTGAAGTCCTTGAATCCACCACCGCCGACGTTGCCGACGAACTGCTCGCCGCTGCTGATCCCGACACCGACCTCGAGCCAGTTCCCCTCCGGCGTCCCGTAGCCCATCGCGCGAAGCAGCGCTCTTCCCCCGTCGATGGCCCGAGAGCGGTAGCCGGGGCCGGCCAGTCCGGGAACGAACAACGCCATGACCTCGTCTCCCGCGATCTGCGCGAGCACAGCTTCGTGGCGGAGTAGCGCTCCGGATGCGGTCGCGTAAAAGCGCGACAGGAGATCCTTCACCTCCACGCTGCTCAGTCGCTCCGCGAGCGTCGTATAACTGCGTACATCAGCGAAGAGCACGCTCAGCGGACTGACGCAGCCGCCCTCCGGTGCCGACTCGATGCAGCGCGCGCAGAGCTGCGGATTCTTACGCGAGGGTGCGTAGCCCAAGAGTCGGAAGACACCCGCGATCGTGCCGGTGAATGGCGCGTTGCAGAACTTGCATCGCATCGCCGCGGGGACGAGCGCGAAGGCCCGCCTCCCGAGCCGCGGCGCCCACGCGGCCGTCGTTTCGCCGCGAAAGATCGCGCGCCAGCGTGCGTCCATCGGGAGGATCGACGCGCCCAATTCTGTTGACCTGTCGTCAGCGATGCGCGGATAGTACGGAGCCGATGTTCGCAGTCCTGCGCGCCTGCGCCGCGATCCTCACGTGGCTCGCGTGGCTCGCGCTCGCACCGAGCTTCGGTCTGCCTGAGACGGCGCCGGCCGCGATGTTCGATCGGCTCTTGTCGAGTACGGGTTGGGGTTGGTTGGTCGTGCTGTGCGGCGAGATCGCCATCGTCGGGCTCTACGCGCTCGCGCTCCGTCGCAGGCTGCTATCGCCTGGTCTCGTTCCGGCGCTCGGGTTCGCCGTCGCGGTGTGGCTGGTGGCCGGCGCCGTCGTCATGCCACTGATGGGCGCTCTCGCCGGCCCGGCGGCGCCGACCGACGCGATGAGAGGGAGCTTCATGATGCTGCACCTCGGTCCGCTCGCCGCGGTGAGCGCGCTCATCGGCCGCCTGCTCTACGGCGCGGTCCTCGGCTCGAGCACGAGTATGTGAATGGCCGGGACGTGATCCGGGCGCTGCTCCCGCTGGTGATCGCAACGGCGATCGGCGGCTGCGCATCGACGCCCGCGAACGTCGGTCCACCCGACGCGCAAGCCCGCGGCGCGTCCCAGCACGTCGTGGCGGAGGGCCCGGTGGAAGCGCTGCCAGCAGGCACGACGTTCGTCAGCGTGCTCGCGCTCCCTCAGCCTGCCGGTGCCGTACTCGGGCCGCACTCCCACATCCCCGGCTTCACCTATGTGCTCGGCGGCGTCGCGACGGTCGCGTTCGTCGACGGGAAGACCGTCGATGTCGTTGCGGGGGAGGCGGTCTTCACGCCGGCGAACGTCGTGCACGTCCACTCGAACGAGCGCGGCCGCGGCGTCGCCATCGCGTTGGCCGTGCTCCTCATCGGCGCAGTGGTCGGACTGGTGATGCTTTCCCGCCGAGGCTGGCGTTGGACACCGCTGTGGCTCGTGGGACTCATCACGATCGGGGCGATCGGAGTGGCCGATCCGACCATGAACGATTGGTACTTCATCGCTGTCCGCCCTGAGGCTCAGCGGGGCGGCGCGATGCCCGTGCCCGCGGCGCGACGGACACATGAGTCGGCCGCGCTCGCGGATCTCGGTCCGGGTCCGTTCCTCGAACGGCTCGATGCGTTCGTGATCGAGCCGGGCGGACGAACGATGGCGCACCGTTCTGACGGAGCGGAGACGCTCATCGTCACTGATGGGCGCGCGACGATCTGCGTGGGTGGCGCGAAGACAACCGTGGAGCGCGACCAGGCGCTGACGGTCCAAGCCAATACGCCGCTGCAGTTGCTGAACGTCGGTACCGCCCCGTTGGGCGTCGTCCGATTCAGTGTGCGACCGAAGAGCGGTCAGCTCGAGACTCTCGTCGACAGCTCACCATGCTGAACACCGCGCCGATGTGGCCGGCGGCGTGCACGAAGGGGCCGCGTGTCTGAAACGAGGCAAAACGGCTGGAAGACCTGCTCGCGCGGTCACAAGTACCGCGGCACCATCGGCTGTCCGATCTGATGGAAGAAGCACCGCGCCGGCGGGTCCGCCGGAAAGAAAAGCTCTAAATAACCCCACGGGCGTGTAGCGCGGCTGACGCTCCGGCCTACTTGACATGTGACCTTAAGGTCACATATTGTCGGCGCACTTGGATGAGGTGTTCCAGGCGCTGGCGGACCCGACGAGGCGGGGGATCCTCGACCGGCTCTTCTCGAAAGAGGGGCAGACGGTGAACGACCTCGCTGCCGCGTTCGCGGACGACATGACGCGCTACGGCGTCATGAAGCATCTCGGCGTGCTCGAGAACGCCGGGCTCGTCGTCACGCGTCGCGTCGGTCGAGAGAAGCACCACTACCTGAACCCGGTGCCGATCAAACAGATCCACGACCGTTGGATCGGCAAGTACGCCGAGCGTCGGGCGGAAACCCTCGTCACGCTGAAACGTCGCATTGAGGAGATGAGCAATGTTGGAGCAGGCCGTCGTGATTGAGAAGCCCGTGCACATCGAGCAGATCTTCATCAACGCCACACCGGAACAGGTGTGGGAGGCGATCACCGACCCCGAGTTCACCGCGCAGTTCTTCTACAACGGCCGGGTCAAGTCCGACTTCCGGCCAGGCGCGCCGCTCAAGTACGTCGACGAGCGCGACGGCTCGCTGCAGATCGAGGGGATCGTCGTCGAGGCGGACAAGCCGCGACGGCTCGTACTCGACGAGAAGTACGTGTGGGCCCCGGACGTCGCTGCCGACCCAGTGCACCGCGAGGTCTGGGAGATCGAGCCGCTCGGTAAGGTGTGCAAGCTCACCGTGTCCTTCTACGAGGTGGCGCTCGACTGCGCGACGATGCGGAGCATCCTCGGTGGGATCCCGCTCATCGTGTCGGGTCTCAAGACGCTCCTCGAGACAGGGAAGCCGCTGCCCTCGCGCTGACCTTCGTCGCTCGCAGTGAGCGGACCGGGCGCTAAGCCCGGTCCGTTCGTCCTTCGACGATCGCCTTGAGGTTCGCAAGCACGAGGCGCCAGCTACCTTCACCGTGCGCGAGGTCGATGTTCTTGCGATGGCCGTCCTCGCTGACCGACACGCGCGTCCCCACGCCGTCGTCGTCCACGCGAGGGACCCGCCTTCGCGCCAGTCGACGCTGGTTTCGGCCGCCCGGATGAAGCCGGCTAAGGACGCGTGCGCTACGAGTACGCCGGCGCCTCTCAGACGAAGGACCATCCCATCGCGCGGCCCTCGAGCCACTTCGCCGCATCGGCCGAGCCTTTGAGCAGCGCGACCTTCGCGTAGATCTCGGCGTCTGTTGCCGTCGCTGCCAGGACGGAAACCTCGTGCAGATCCGTCTGCGCTGGGCGCGACGTCCGCGGATCGATAAGGTGGTGGAGACCCGGGCCCCACATGCGCTTTGTCACACCGCTCGTCGCCGCTGCCATGTCCTTTAGAAGGACGCTCCGATCGCCGAAGCCGACCGGCCAACCCTCGCCGGTCTCGCCGCTACCCCTGGCGAACAGATCACCGCACAGGTTCACGAGGCAGTTGTCCCCGAGGCGCTCTGCAAGACGATCGGCCATCCAACCTTTCGCGATCCCACCGAGGTCGATCGCCGCGCCAGCGGCGAGACGCGCCTTTCCGTCGCGAACTGAGAGCAGCTCGGGGAGCGGTCGCGGTGGGGGTGGCGGCATCGCGGTCGGCGTCGAGCCGAGCGAGAAATCGCGCGTGTATCCGGCCGCGAGCAGCGCCGGCAGCGTCGCGGCGTGTACGAGTCCATCGCTGACGTCGAACGCGCGTAGCGACTCGCGGAGCAGTGCGTCCATCTCGGCGCTCACCTCGACCCAATCGCCGGCGGACGCATTGAACTGGCTGAGCTCGCTCGACTCGCTGAACCGGGTGAAGCGATCGTGCATCTGGCGCACCCACGCCTCGCCCTCCGCCAGCGTGCCGCCGCCGAGGTCGATGCGGAAAAGCTCGCAGTCGCCGCCAAGCGCCGTGAAACCGCGGTGCTCCACCACGTAACTATCTCCGACGGGACCGGGGGCGCGAGCTTAGGTCGGACGGGGCAGGCTGAACCAGAAGCGCGTCGTGCCATCGGCGGAGTCAGCGCCCACGCGTCCGCCACCGACCTCGACGAGCGTCTTTACGATCGCGAGCCCGATGCCCGCGCCACCGGTCGCGCGGTCGCGCGACTTCTCGACGCGATAGAAGCGCTCGAAGACGTGTTCGAGGTCGTCGGCGGGGATGCCCGGACCCGAGTTCGAGATCGACACGAGGACGTCGTCCTGCCGCGCGCGCGCCGCGACGCCCACCCGGCCGTCCTCTGGCGTGTAGCGGACGGCGTTCTGCAGAAGGTTCGCGAGGACCTGCGCGATGTGGTCGGGATCGGCGCGCGCCGCGAGCGTCTCCGGCAGATCGACATCGACGTGCAAGTGTCGCTTCTCGAACGCTGCGGTGTGGAGGTCGACCGCCGCGACGACCGCGGCGCGCAGGTCGATCTCGCGCCGATCACCGCTCGTGGTCGGCGGCACGTCACCCTCCGCGAGCGCATCGAGCGAGCGGGAGAGCCGAACGAGCCGATCCACCTCCTCGTGCAGCGACTCGAATGTCGAGCGCTCCGCCGCGACGACGCCGTCTCGCAGCGCCTCGAGGTATCCGTGCAGATTTGTGAGCGGCGTTCGCAGCTCGTGCGCCGCGTTGGACACGAATTCGCGTCGCATACGCTCCTGCTCTTCGATCTCGCGAGCCATCCAGTTGAACGACTCGGCGAGCGAACGCACTTCGGCAGGACCGCGATCGCCGACTCGGACCGCGTAGTTTCCCTGCGCGAGCAGCCGCGCAGCCTCGCTCATCTCGGCGAGCGGCGACGCGACGCGGCGTCCGACGATGATCGCGAGCGCGACGCTCATCGCCGCGGCGACGACGAGGGCAGTTACGAAGAACACCACGACGCTGTCGCGGAACATCGCCTCAGCGCTCGCGACGGATTCCCCGTGCTCGACCATGATCTGCGAGAAAGACCGGCCGCCGAGGACGAGCGTGCCGAGCGCGAGCACGCTGCCGACGAGCAACGCGACCGCAGCCACGGCGATCGCGATCTGTCCGCCGAGGCCGAGGCGCTTCACCTCTCGATGACCGCGCGGTAGCCGGCGCCGCGGACTGTCGCGATATACCTCGGCTGCTCGGGATCGTCGCCGAGCTTCTCGCGCAGTCGGCGGATGTACACGTCGATCGTCCGATCGAGGATCTCGCTCTCGCCGTCGCCATACAGCGCATCGAGCAGCGCTTCACGGCTGACGATCCGCCCCCGCGCCTGGATGAGCGCGGTCAAGAGGCGAAGGTCAGAGCCCGTGACCGCGATCCGCTCGCCCGCGCGCCGAACCTCGTGCCGGTCGCGGTCGACGGTGAGGTCGCCGAGCGCGAGCTTCTCTTCATCACGCGGCGCCGATACGCCTGCGCGGCGAAGCAGCGCTTTAACGCGCACGACGAGCTCGCCGGGCGAGAACGGCTTGGGCAGGTAGTCGTCAGCACCGCTGGCGATCCCAGAGATCCGGTCGGCAGTGGAGCCGCGCGCGGAGAGAATGAGCACGGGGACATCGGAATCCGCGCGCGCCGCCCGTAGCACCGAGAAGCCATCGAGCCCCGGCAGCATCACGTCGAGCACCAGTAGGCGCGGCGCGCGCTCGCGGATCGCGGCGATCGCGGAAACGCCGTCGGCGGCGGCGACGACGTCGAAACCCTCTCGCTCCAGATACATGCGCACGAGGTGAACGATCTTCGGATCGTCGTCCACGACGAGGATCGGCGCGCGGCCAAGCGTGCGCGGCACGACCTGCATGTTCCCACGGTGTCAGGCGTCGATGACATTTCCATGACAGCGCCGTCGCCGTGCTGTCATGCGCGCCCGGCACGATCGTCCGCGACCCGCGACACGCGGGCACACATCTGGGAGGGCTCTTCGCATGACACAGGCACTCGCGCGCATCCTCAGCGTCCTCGCGCTCATCGCCGTCCTGCTCACGTCAGGCACGACGGCCGATGCTACCGGCACGGCCGGAGCCGTTTACACGCTCACGAACGCCGCGTCAGGCAACGCCGTCGTCGCGTTCTCGCGATCTGCTTCCGGCGAGCTCGCGCCGGCCGGCACGTTCGCGACTGGCGGGCTCGGCGGCGGCTCGGGCCTCGGTTCGCAGGACGCCGTCATCACGAGCGACGACGGGCAATGGCTGTACGCGGTCGACGCGGGCAGCAACGACATCGCGACTTTCAGGATCAGGCACGACGGTCTCGGTCTGGTCGGTCGAACCCCGTCCGGCGGCACGCGGCCGATCAGCCTGACAACGAACGGCGATCTCGTTTACGTGCTGAACGCGGTTAGCAACACCATCACCGGATTCCGCGCCTCTGGTGGCTCGCTTGCACCGCTACCGGGTTCGACGCGGGTCCTTCTCGGCCAGGGTCCGGCACAGGTCGAGTTCGCGCCGTCGGGCAACGTACTTGTCGTGACCGACAAGACGACGAGCACTCTCGAGACCTTCGTCGTCGATGGGGACGGCGTCGCAGGTTCCGCGCGCAGCTTTACTTCATCCGGCGCGGTCCCATTTGGCTTTGCGTTCGGTCACCGCGACCAGCTTGTCGTCTCCGAAGCGGGAGGCGCCCCGGCGGGACTTTCCGCCGCGTCGTCGTATCGCGTCGCGAACGACGGCAGCCTCGTCGCCATCACGCGCTCGGCAGCGACGACGCAAGCTGCGGCGTGCTGGGTCGTCGTCACGAACAACGGCCGCTACGCGTTCACCGGCAACGCCGGAGGCGACTCGATCTCGGCATTCGCCATCGACCAGGACGGCTCGCTCGAGCTCGTCTCCGGACAGGCCGCGTACGCCGCGGCGGCGCACACGACCGATCTCGCGACGAGCCGGGACAGCAGGTTCCTCTACGCCCTCGACAACGGCACGCACATGATCAGCGCGTTCCGGATCGGCGCCGCTGGATCGCTCACGCGTCTTCCTGGAGCGACCGTGCCCGCGGGCACCGTCGGTCTCGCGTCGCGATGACCGAACGAGCGGTTGATGTCATCGGGGTGTCATCGGTCCATGCCTACGGTCGGCTCATCTTTGCGACCAGGAGGAACACATGAGGCATGCATTGGCGGTACCGATCGCGCTCGCGTTGCTCTTGACCGTCGGCGCGAACAGCGCTTCGGCGCGACCTGAACGGGGCCTCGTCTACGTCGTCAGTCAGGGACTCTGCTACGAGACGTTCGCGGCGGCCGACACGCTCCCTGACCATGGTCCGTTCCAGCTGATCCTGCCGTCCACCATCTGCGGGCCGGGCACATCGATGACGATGTTCGGCCCTGGCGATCCCGGCTATACCGGCGGCCGGTGGGTGCGTCCGGACGGGACGCACTTCCTTTGCCCGCTCGTCGGCGGCGGCTCTCCGCCACCGCAGTAGCACCGAACGCGGAGTGCGCCGAAAGGCGCGCTCCGCTTTCACATCTCCTTCATGGCGTTCCTTTGAGAGTGCGCGCGGGATGGGGGAGTGGTCGCCGCGTGCGCGAGCCTCTCGCCACCGCTGGGCGTCGCACTCTTTGCGTGATCGCCGCGCCTGGCGTCCTGGGCGAGCTCTCGCGCATGTCGGCGCTACGAGACGTGCGTGTAGGTGATGCCTGGGAGCGCGGTCGCGCGGACGCCGGGCTGCAGCGTGATCTGCGGTGGCGGCGTCCCGCGCGGCTGCGATGCGCGCGGCCGCGCCGTCGGTGCGACCGCGGCGCTGTTTGTCGGAGTTGCTGACCGCACAGCGACATCCTCCGCGGCAGGCGGTTGGAGCGGCGCGTCGGCATTCTTCGGATGCTCCAGCACGAACCGCCCGGCGCCGACGAAGGTGACGCCCGCGAGGAGCGCCGCTCCCGCGCGCAGGACGACCGACGCGTCCATCGCTATCGCGTCGCGAGCGCGGACGACTTGAGGACCGAGATCGGCTCGAAGCTCTGCGCGAACACTTCCTTCGCGTCGACCGCGAGGTGCGTCTCGAGGATCTCCTGGTACACGGACCGGAAGTCGACCTTGTAGCCGAGGTTCCCGCCGGTGTCGAGCTTCGCCAAGCTCGGCATCTCGCCGTGCAGGCCGCCTTTGACCGTGTCGCCGATGAGGAAGACCGGCGCCGCGGTGCCGTGGTCGGTGCCCGCGCTCGCGTTCTCGCGCGGACGGCGTCCGAACTCGGACCACGTCGCGATGAGCACGCGGTCGCTCATCCCGTGCCCGGCGAGGTCCTGATAGAAGGACGAGATCGCCGAGTCCAGGTAGCCCATGAGGTCGTCGTGGCGCTGCTGCTGCGTGTAGTGCGTGTCGAACCCGCCGAGCGTCACGTGGAGGACCTTCACGCCCGTGCCGGTGACGATGAGCTCCGCGGCGAGCTGAAGCGCCGCCGCGAGCTGGTTCTTCGACGAGTACACGAGCTTCGCGTTGTCGGAGTACTGCGCTTTCGGCGTGTAGCCCGACGCCGACGTCTTGAGCTGCGCGATCGTGTCGCGCGCCGTCGTCACGGCCGTGTCGAAGAGCGCGCCGTAGATACCGGGCGTCCCGGTGTAGAGCGCGCCCATCGCCTTGTCCATGTCGTCGCCGCCGTTGAACTTGAATGACTGCTGGCTGTTCACGACGGTGAGCGTCGCTTCGAGGTCGCGCAGCGCGCCGGGGATCTCGGTCGATCCGCACGCGCAGCCGACGAGCGGGTGCCCTGCGGAGTCGTAGTTCTTCGCGATCGTCTTGCCGAGCCAGCCGTCCTGTTGACGGCGATCGGGGTCGGCGGTCTCCCACACGCGGATCGAGTCGAAGTGCGAGAACGAGGGCTTCGGGTAGCCGACGCCCTGGACGATCGCGACCTTGCCCTGCTGGTACAAGGTGTTGATGCCCTTGAGGTTCGCGTTGAGGCCGACCTCGTCCGAGATCGGGAGCGCCTGATCGACGGACTTCGAGAGCTGCGGCCGCAGATCGCGGTAGGTCGCGTCCTTGAGCGGCATCACCGTCTGCAGGCCGTCGTTGCCGCCTGCGAGCTGGATCATCACGAGGACCTTGTCGTTCACGACGCCGCCCTGCTTGCCCGCGTAGACCGCGCGCGCGAAGACGTCGGGGACCGCGGCGTACCCCGCGGCGAGGCCGGCCGCGCCCGCACCGAACACCAGCCCGGAGCGGAGGAAGTCCCGCCTGTTCAATTTGGTCAGCGTCGCGACCATTGATCGGCCTCCGATCTTCCCGCCACTCGGAAAGATTTCACTTACTCAGACTCACTTGAGCTGGAACTCAGGCGACGCGAAGACGAGCATCCAGCGCTTCCGATCGTCCGTCGCTTCGTTCAGCAGCTTGAGCGTTTGCGCGCTAAGCACGCCATCGAGATGCGTCTGGTGCGCGTTGGCCGCCGAGGCGACCTTCTTCGCCGCCGTCACGATCTGCGTCGCGAAGTTCGCGCGCGCGAGCATCGTGTTCGACGAGATCCACGACTCGTTCTGAGGCCAGCCGCCGACGCTCGGCGGGTCGAAGAGCGTCTGGCCCATGCCCATCTGGTTGCCCATGACCGCGCGCACGATGCTCGGGTCACCGAGCGCCTTCACCGCGTGCACCATGTACTCGATCGGCGTCTTGACGAGCGCGCGGTAGCTCGACGTCGCCGTGAACTCGGGCGACATGAACACGTCGCGCATCAGCGTCTTCACGTCGTATTTCGTTTTCCGGAAGCTCGCCGCAAGGCGCGCGATATACGCGTCGTCCGGCGTCGGCATCGCGAAGTGCGTGACGACCCTGCGTGTGATGAATGGCGCCGTCGCGTCTTGCGCGACGATCTTGTCGAGCACGAGGTCGGTGTTCCACACCTTCGTCTCGCCGAGGAAGGCGTACGGCGCTCCGGCGTACGCGCGCTGGCGCTCGAAGACGCCGGTCTTCACGCTGTCCGCCTTCGGCGGGACCTTCGGCGTGTTGCCGCGCTCCATCGCGCGCTTGAGCTGCGCGTCGACGATCGCTTGCGTGAGCGGCTCGCGCCATCCCGCGAGGCCCTTCGCCGCGGCCTTCACGTCGTCCTCGGTGAAGGCGTCCGCGCCCATCGAGAACAGTTCCATGAGCTCGCGCGAGTAGTTCTCGTTCGGGTTGCGTCCGGTCGACGTCGCGAGGTCGAGGTAGCGCAGCATCCCCGGATCGATCGTGACCTGGTAGAGCATCGTGCGCAGGTCCGACAGCGCGAACTTCCGCCACGTCTGGTTCTGCCAGTAGATGAACGGGTTCTGCGGCGAGACCTTGCGGAAGTCCGATGTGAAGTGTCCGTGCCAGAAGAGGGTCATGCGCTCGCCGAACGGGGTGGGGGTGGAGAGCATGTGCTCGATCCACCACTGCTGCAGCTGCCCGATGTTGAGGGGCTTATCTTGCGATGCGTCGTCGCCGCCAGTGAACGGAGCCGGCTCGGCGATCGGTGTTTCGATGAGCCGATCGATGGTCTTCGCGTAACCGTCGGATTGCGCCTTCTCGAGCTCCGCCTGCGTCGCGCCGAATGTCGTGCGGCGGAGAAGATGTGCGACACGCGCGCTCTCGGTGTTGAGCGGCGAGACCCAGTCGAGCCCGGTCTTGTTGCCCTGCGTGCCTGTGACCGGAACGGGCGTGAACGGCGGCTCGTTCGCCCACGCGACCAGTCGCGCGGCCGCAACGCCGACACCGGCCGCGGTCGCCGCCGCGAGGACATCGCGTCGGCGGAGGAGCGATGACTTCGGCTTCTTGCGATGCGCCGTGGTCGGTGCCGCTGCACTGGGCACCGCGGTGTCCACCGCCTCTGGCGCCCGGTCTGGCTGGAGCGAGACCGGGGTCTCCTGCTCGTCGCTCATCTCTGAAGGAATGTACGCAGGTGGGCGGCCGGTGTTGCGCCGCCCCGCCTCGCCGGGGCATCGCTTTACGGTCTTTTGACGCGCCGTCGCCGAGGGCGCCCGTCTCGGCAGCGCGGTCGTCCCTGGTGCAACAGAGATTGGTCCGTATACTGGTCAGAATGAAAACCTACCCGCTGGCCGAAGCGAAGGCGAAACTCAGCGGTCTCATCGACGAGGTCAGCCGCCGCGACGAGCGTGTGACCATCACGAAACATGGCCGCCCCGCGGCGGTGCTTATGAGTCCGAACGAGGTTGAGAGCATCGAGGCGACTCTCGAGATCATGTCGGACCCCGAGTTCTACGCGGAGATCCTCCGGAACAGTGCCGCCCTCGACCGGGGCGAAGGAGTCGAGATGACGCTCGAGGAGATCTTCGGCGAGGAGGTTCCAGCCGCCCGTGATCGCGCGAAGGCTCGTGCTGCTGCGTCGGGCCGCCGACCAGCTCCGCCGGCTGCCGCCCGTTCCAAAACAAAGAGTGCGCGAGTCCCTGCGAGACCTCCAGCGAGGCGCGGCCGTCGGTGAACCGCTGCGCGCCGAGCTCGCAGGGCGGTGGCGCATTCGTGTTGGGTCGCTGCGGATCGTCTATCGAGTGAGCGACGCCACCTTGCTCATCGTCGCGGTCGGGCCCCGACGAACGATCTACACGGAGCTCGAGCGCGAGTCACGCGGCCGCGAGTAGGTCCCTGCCCGTCGCGGACTTAGCGCGCTGCGAGCTTCTGGATCGTCGGCGCGCCGTCCGCGACGACGCCGGCGCTCACGCCGATGGTCCACGTCACCTCTGCCACATAGACGTTGCCGTGTGAATCCACGGCGATGCCATGCGGCGCGGTGAAGTTGCCCGCTGTGTTCGGCGGTCCGCCGCCGAACCGCGCGAGGACCTTGCCGTCCGTGTTGAGGATCGAGACGCGGCCGTAGCGATCTTCACGGATCTCCTCGCCCTTCGGCGTCTTCAGTCCCTTACGCCACCACAGCTCCGCGACGTAGAGGCGGCCATCGGGACCGAGCACGAGATGGGTCGGCCGCTGTACGTCCGTCCATTCCGCGACGAACTTCCCGTCCGGCGTGAACACCTCGATGCGGTCGTTCTCGCGGTCGCACACGAGGACGCGGCCATCGCGCAGCACGCAGATGCCGTGCGAGATCTTGAACTGACCCGGTCCGGTGCCGGGCTCGCCCCACGATCGGATGAGCCGGCCCTCGGACGAGAAGTGGTGCACGCGCGCGTTGCCATAGCCGTCACTGACGTACAGCTCGCCGTTCGGCGCGACCGCGATGTTCGTCGGTCGGTTGTACGGACCCGCGGCGCGCGCGACCGTCGCGAGGTTCGATCCGTCGTATCCCGTGTCCGAAGCCACACCGATCGGACCGATCGCGCCGAGCTCCTTCCCGGCCGTGGTGAAGTGCCGCACTGAATGGCCGGCATCGTCGACGACGAAGAGCGTGCCGTCAGGGTGCATGGTCACACCGTGCAAGCGGTCGGTGAACAAACCCTCGCCCCAGGTGCGGACGAACGTGCCGTCGCGCTCGTACACGAAGATGCATGACCGAACGCGCGTCGCGAGATACACGCGGTCGCGGGCATCCACCGCCACCGCCGCCACATCGCGATGCGCGAGGCCGGCCGGGAGCTTCTCCCAGCCTGCCCGCGTGGCTAACTGCCCCATTTCGCCCACGAAAAACGCATATTGACAGCCGCCGCCGAGAGGCGGAAAGTGAGCGGTCCGCTCGCTCTTGACCACCCGGTAGGTTCGCTCATACCATTACAGCCTTGCCGTCCGTCCGCCTCTCCGCCTATTCGCCTGCCCTAAACGCCTGAGGAGGGTCTGCCCATGTCCGTAACCCTCGACCGGGCTACCGCGCCCGTTCGCCCACGCCGCGATTTCGCCTCTCTGCCTGAGGTGCTGCCGCTCCCGGATCTGATCCAGACGCAGCTCGACTCCTTTAAGTGGTTCTGTGACGAAGGCCTCGGCGAGCTGTTCAAGGAGATCTCGCCGATCCAGGACTTCACCGGGAAGAACCTCGACCTGAAGTTCATCTCGAGCGAGTTCCGTGAGCCGAAGTACTCCGAGGAGGAGTGCCGCACCAAGGACATCACGTACGCGAAGCCGCTGTGGGCGCGCGTCGAGCTGGTGAACAAGGAGACCGGCGAGGTCGCCGAGCAGGACGTCTTCCTCGGGGACTTCCCCTGGATGACCGACAAGGGCACGTTCGTCATCAACGGCGCCGAGCGCGTCGTCGTGTCGCAACTCGTGCGCTCGCCGGGCGTGTACTTCACCGCGGTCGACGACCCGACGACGGGCCGCCGCCTCTTCTACGGGAAGCTCATCCCCAACCGCGGCGCGTGGCTCGAGTTCGAGACGTCGAACAAGGACGTCCTCTCGGTGAAGGTCGACCGCAAGCGCAAGCTGCCGGTGACCACGCTGCTGCGCGCGTTCGGGTATGGCTCGAACGAGGAGATCAAGGACCTCTTCAAGAACGTCGACACCGACCCGGAGCACGTCTACATCCAGTCGACGCTGGACCGCGACACGAGCGCGTCAACGAACGACGGCCTCGTCGAGGTCTACAAGCGTCTGCGTCCGGGCGACCCGCCGACGATCGACAACGCCCGGAACCTCGTGCAGTCGCTCTTCTTCAACTTCCGTCGCTACGACCTCGCAAAGGTCGGCCGCTACAAGCTGAACCGCAAGCTCGGCCTCGATCTCGACATGAGCCACCGCACGCTCACGACGAAGTACGTCCAGTGCGCATCGCACGGCCAGCCGCCGCTCGAGAACCACGACGACATCGTGCGCATCGTCGCGCGGATCGTCGAGCTCAACAACGGCAAGGGGAACGCCGACGACATCGACCACCTTGGCAACCGACGGGTGCGCGCGGTCGGCGAGCTCATCCAGCAGCAGTTCCGCGTCGGCCTGCTCCGCATGGAGCGCGTCGTGCGCGAGCGCATGTCCATCGTCGAGCCGGAGAAGGCGACGCCGAAGGAGCTCATCAACATCCGTCCGGTCGTCGCCGCGATCAAGGAGTTCTTCGGCGGCTCACAGCTGTCGCAGTTCATGCAGCAGACGAACCCGCTCGACGAGCTCACCCACAAGCGCCGCCTCTCGGCCCTCGGCCCCGGCGGCCTCAGCCGTGAGCGCGCCGGGTTCGACGTCCGCGACGTGCACTACAGCCACTACGGCCGCATCTGCCCGATCGAGACGCCGGAGGGTCCGAACATCGGACTCATCGGCTCGCTTGCGACGTACGCGCGCGTGAACCCGTACGGGTTCATCGAGTCGCCGTTCCGCCGCATCGAGAAGGACAAGAACGGCAAGGCGCGCGTCTCGGACGAGATCGTCTACCTCACCGCTGACGAGCAGGAGCTCGCGACGGTCGTGCAGGCGAACGCGCGCCTCGACGACAAGGGCTACTTCATCGACGAGCGCGTCCAGGTCCACCGCGGCGACGAGTACCACGAGGCCGCGCCGAACAACGCGGACTACATGGATGTCTCGCCGAAGCAGATCGTCTCGGTCTCGGCGGCGCTTATCCCGTTCCTCGAGCACGACGACGCGAACCGCGCGCTCATGGGCTCGAACATGCAGCGCCAGGCGGTGCCGGTCATCCGTCCCGAGGCGCCGATCATCGGCACGGGCATCGAGTACCGCGCGGCGAAGGACTCCGGGCAGGTCGTCCTCGCGGAGGCCGACGGCACGGTCCGCTCGGTGTCCGCGGCGGAGATCTGGGTCGAGCACGACAAGGGCGAGCCGAAGCGCTACCGCCTGCAGAAGTTCGTGCGCACCAACCAGGGCACCTGCTTCAACCAGCGCCCGACCGTCTCGGTCGGCGACCGCGTCCTCGCGGGGCAGGTCATCGCCGACTCCTATTCAACGGACGACGGCGAGCTCGCTCTCGGCCAGAACATCCTCGTCGCGTTCATGCCCTGGGAGGGCGGCAACTACGAGGACGCGATCATCCTGTCCGAGCGTCTCGTGCAGGACGATCGCTTCACGAGCATCCACGTCGAGAAGTACGAGTGCGAGGCCCGCGACACCAAGCTCGGGCCCGAGGAGATCACGCGGGACATCCCGAACGTCGGTGAGGAGGCGCTCGCCGATCTCGATGAGAACGGCATCGTCTACATCGGCGCCGAGGTCGGCCCGCAGCACATCCTCGTCGGCAAGATCACGCCGAAGGGCGAGACCGAGCTCACCGCCGAGGAGCGACTCCTCCGCGCGATCTTCGGTGAGAAGGCGCGCGAGGTGAAGGACTCCTCGCTGCGGCTCCCGTCGGGCGAGCACGGCAAGGTCGTTGACGTCGCGGTGTTCAGCCGCGAGAACAACGACGAGCTCCTGCCGGGCGTGAACAAGATGATCCGCGTCGCCGTCGCGCAGAAGCGCAAGATCAGCGTCGGCGACAAGATGGCCGGTCGCCACGGGAACAAGGGCGTCATCGCGAAGATCCTGCCGGTCGAGGACATGCCGTTCCTTCCGGACGGCAAGCCCGTCGACATCGTGCTCAACCCGCTCGGTGTTCCGTCGCGTATGAACATCGGCCAGATCCTGGAGACGCACCTTGGCTGGGCCGCGGAGGCGATCGGCATGCACGTTTCCACGCCCGTCTTCGACGGCGCGAAGGAAGCGGCGATCAAGAGCGCGCTCCGCGAGGCAGGCCTGCCGGAGAAGGGCCAGGTCGAGCTACGCGACGGCCGCACCGGCAAGCCGTTCCAGCAGGAGATCACCGTCGGCTACCTCTACATGATGAAGCTGCACCACCTCGTCGAGGACAAGATCCACGCGCGCTCGACGGGCCCGTACTCGCTCATCACGCAGCAGCCGCTCGGTGGCAAGGCGCAGTTCGGTGGTCAGCGCTTCGGCGAGATGGAGGTGTGGGCCCTCGAGGCCTACGGCGCCGCGTACATCCTCCAGGAGCTGCTCACCGTGAAGAGCGACGACGTCATGGGCCGCGTCCAGACCTATGAGGCGATCGTGAAGGGCGAGGACATCCAGCCGCCGGGAGTGCCGGAGTCATTCAAGGTGCTCATCAAGGAGCTGCAGTCGCTCGGCCTCTCGGTCGAAGTGCTGAACGACGCCGAAGAGGAGATCCGGTTCATCGAGGACGCGTCCGCGTACGCGTCGCCGGATCTCGGCATCAACATCAGCGGCCTCGAGAGCGGGGAGTAAACGCAAATGCTTGAAGTCAACGAGTTCAACGCGATCCGCATCTCGCTCGCGTCGCCCGACCAGATCCGCACGTGGTCGTCGGGCGAGGTGACGAAGCCGGAGACGATCAACTACCGCACCCTGCGTCCCGAGAAGGACGGCCTCTTCGACGAGCGCATCTTCGGGCCGACCCGCGACTGGGAGTGCTACTGCGGCAAGTACAAGCGCATCCGGTACAAGGGGATCATCTGCGACAAGTGCGGCGTCGAGGTGACGCGCGCGAAGGTCCGTCGCGAGCGCATGGGCCACATCCAGCTCGCCTCGCCGGTGTCGCACATCTGGTTCTTCAAGGGGACGCCGAGCCGTCTCGGCATCCTCCTCGACATGTCGCCGCGCAACCTCGAGCGCATCCTCTACTTCGCGCTCTACGTCGTGACGCACATCGACGAGCACCAGAAGGAGCGCTCGTCGCAGGCGATTCAGGACGAGGCGGAGGGCAAGATCCGCCGTCTCGAGCAGACGATCTCGGACCGCACCGGCGCGATCGAGTCGCGCGCGAACAACGAGATCATGCGCATCCGCACCGCGACGGAGCAGAAGGTCCGTCAGCAGGAGGAGCAGCTCGCGCAGGACACCGACGCGCTCACGACCGCCGCGGCGAAGGTGAAGGAGGAGCTCGAGGACGGCCTCTCCAAGCCGGCGAAGAAGGACATCGTCTTCAAGCAGGCCGAGCTCACCATCGTCGAGAAGGGCAACAACATCACGCGCACGATGCTGACGCAGCTGCAGCGCAGCCTTCAAAAGCAGCTCGACGCGATGGTGAAGGCGGGCCGCAAGGAAGAGGAGCAGACCCGCAGCGACGCGGAGAAGAAGATCGCCGACATCCGCATGCGCGCCGATCAGGACCTCGGCATCGTGAAGCAGGAGATCGCGCCGGACGTGCAGGTCGTCCGCGACGAGGCGCGCACCAAGCGCGACGCCGCCGACGAGATCAAGTGGATGCAGGTCCTCACCGAGCCCGAGTTCCGCGAGAAGAGCGAGAAGTTCCGCTTCTTCAAGGCGCAGATGGGCGCCGAGGCGGTGCTCGAGATCATCCGCCAGCTCGACATGGAGAAGCTCGCGCTCGAGCTCGCGAAGGACATGCGCAGCACCACCGGCCAGCGCCGCAAGAAGTCGATCAAGCGGCTGCGCCTGCTGAAGGCGCTGCTCAAGAGCCACGCGTCGCCGGAATGGATGATCCTCACGATCCTCCCGGTCATCCCGCCCGACCTGCGCCCGATGGTGCAGCTCGACGGCGGCCGCTTCGCGACGAGCGACCTCAACGACCTCTACCGCCGCGTCATCAACCGCAACAACCGGCTGAAGCGACTGCTCGAGCTCGGCGCGCCGGAGATCATCATCCGCAACGAGAAGCGCATGCTCCAGGAGGCGGTCGACGCTCTCATGGACAACGGCCGCCGTGGCCGCGCGATCTCCGGGACCGGCAACCACAAGCTGAAGAGCCTCTCCGACATGCTCCGCGGCAAGCAGGGCCGGTTCCGCCAGAACCTGCTCGGCAAGCGCGTCGACTACTCGGGCCGCTCCGTCATCGTCGTCGGCAACGATCTCAAGCTCCACGAGTGTGGTCTGCCGAAGAAGATGGCGCTCGAGCTCTTCAAGCCGTTCGTCATGCGTCAGCTCGTCGAGCGCGGTCTCGCGCACAACATCAAGAGCGCGAAGCGCTACGTCGAGCGCGTGTCACCCGAGGTGTGGGACGTCCTCGAGGAGGTCATCAAGGACCACCCGGTCCTGCTGAACCGCGCGCCGACGCTGCACCGCCTCGGCATCCAGGCGTTCATGCCCAAGCTCATCGAGGGCAACGCCATCCAGATCCACCCGCTCGTGTGTGAGGCCTTCGGCGCCGACTTCGATGGCGACCAGATGGCCGTCCACGTCCCGCTCTCCGCCGCGGCGCAGGCCGAGGCGAAGCACCTCATGCTCTCGAGCCGCAACATCCTGAAGCCCGCCGACGGCCAGCCCGTCGTGACCCCGCGCCAGGACATGGTGCTCGGCACGTACTGGCTCACGCTCGAGCCGGACGGCGCAGGCGATGGGACGCGTGCGAAGGGCGACGGCGACCTATGGAAGGACGCGCGCATCTTCGGCGACTACAACGAGGTCCAGTCGAACCTCGACCTCGGCCTCGTCACGTACCAGACGCCTGTGAGGTTCCCGTGGGCCGGCAAGGTCATCGAGACGACCGTCGGCCGCGTCCTCTTCAACGCGGTCATCCCCGAGGACCTGCGGTTCATCAACCGCACCCTCGATCGCGGCGCGATCCGCGACATCGTCACGCAGACCTTCGAGCGCCACGGCAACGAGGTCACCGCTGAGGTCGTCGACCGCATCAAGAACCTCGGCTTCGCCGCGGCGACCCAGGCGGGCGTCTCGATCTCGATCGACGACGTCGCGATCCCCGAAGACAAGGCGAAGACGATCGCCGAGGCCGAGCGCAAGGTCGCCGAGATCGATCGTCAGTTCCAGCGCGGCCTGATCAGCGAGCAGGAGCGATACGAGCACACGGTGAAGATCTGGACCGACGCGACGAAGAACGTCATCGACGCGATGATGCTCGCGCTGGACAAGCGCGGCTCCGTCTACATGATGGCGACGTCCGGCGCACGTGGTAACACGCAGCAGATGGGGCAGATCGGTGGTATGCGTGGGCTCATCGCCGACCCCCAGGGCCGCATCATCGACCTGCCGATCCGTTCGAACTTCCGCGAGGGCCTCACGGTCCTCGAGTACTTCATCTCGACGCACGGTGGACGAAAGGGTCTCGCCGACACCGCCATCCGGACGGCGGACTCGGGCTACCTGACGCGTCGTCTCGTGGACGTGGCGCAGGACGTCATCGTCCGCATCGAGGATTGCGGCGACGAGGACGGCATCTTCGTCAACGCCGACGAGCCTGGGCGGCAGGAGCCGTTCCAGGACTCGATGTTCGGACGGCTCGTCGCGCAGGACATCAAGGATCCGAAGGGCAAGCTCGTCGCGGCGCGCGGCGACGACATCGACCGCGTGCTCGCCAAGAAGATCCTCGACGCCGGCGTGAAGCGGGTCCGCATCCGCTCACCGCTCGCGTGCAACGCGAAGTACGGCATCTGCCGCGCCTGTTACGGCCGGAACCTCGCGACGGGCAAGCTCGTCGAGGCGGGGGAGGCCGTCGGCATCATCGCGGCGCAGTCCATCGGCGAGCCGGGCACCCAGCTCACGATGCGTACGTTCCACACCGGTGGCGTCGCCGCCGTCGGTAAGGACATCACCATGGGCCTGCCGCGCGTCGAAGAGCTCTTCGAGGCGCGCGTGCCAAAGGGCATGGCCGTTGTCTGCGAGATCGACGGCATCGCCGAGATCGTCCGTGACCCGGACGGCTCGCGGAAGATCGTCGTGCGCAATTCGCAGGATTACACCGTGCCGATCAGCGTCCCCGCTGGTTACGTGCTCGCGATCGCCGATGGCGACGCAGCAGTTGCCGGTCAGCCACTCGCGAAGCCCGAGCGGCGGACCAAGGGCAAGACGGACATGCCTGCGCCGGTCTCCGGCAAGGTGACCGTGCACGGCGACAGCAGGATCACGATCGCGCTCAAGGACGTCGAGGAGCGCATCTACGAGGTCGAGCACACCGCTCGCATCAACGTGGAGAACGGCTCGAAGGTCTCCGCCGGCGACTTCCTCACCGAGGGATCGGCGAACCCGCAGGACATCCTGCGCATCTCAGGCCGCGAGGCGGTCTACCGCTACATGGTCAACGAGGTCCAGAAGGTCTACCGCTCGCAGGGTGTGACGATCAACGACAAGCACATCGAGATCATCGTCCGCCAGATGCTGCGCAAGGTGCGCATCGAGGAGGCCGGCGACACCGAGCTGCTGCCGATGGAGCTCTTCGACCGCTTTGAGTTCGAGGACATCAACGCGCGCACGATCGCGTCCGGCGGTGAGCCGGCGACGGCGCAGACGGTGCTCCTCGGTGTGACCAAGGCGAGTCTCTCGACCAACTCCTTCCTCGCCGCCGCGTCGTTCCAGGAGACCACGCGCGTCCTCACCGAGGCTGCGACGATGGGTCAGAAGGACCGGCTGCTTGGGCTCAAGGAGAACGTCATCATCGGCAAGCTCATCCCCGCGGGGACGGGCCTCGCATCCCGACGCGAGCAGCTGGACTGGTTGCCGAAGGCGCGTGCACTTGCCGCGATGTTCGGTACCGACGAGGACGAGGAAGTGCCGGTCGTTCCCGCCGAGGAGCTCTCGCTCGAGGACCTCGACGACGACGAAGACGAGAACGGCGAGGAGGGCCTCGAGGACATCGAGGACGTCGCCGAGCCGACCCAAGCCGATCTCACCAAGCCCGCGGAGTAAATCGCACGCGACCGTAGTAGATGGAGAGGCCGCCGCAAGGCGGCCTCTTTCTTTGCGCCGATCTGCCAAGTTATTCGAGAAGGACCACGCTGATGTGCGCGTGATCGCGCGCGGCCGCTGCGAGATGGCCATCGCTCGTGACAAGCATGGTATCGAGCGCCTCCGCGAGCGCGACATACATCGCGTCGTACGCCGTCACGTTGTGTCGCAGCCGCCCGGCACGATCGAGCAGCGCTGACGTCGGATATCTCACGATCGGTAGATCGGATAGGTCATCGATCGCCGCGGAGGAGCGCGCCTCATCGAGCTCTCGCCGTCGCTCGAAGCGACGGAGCGCATGGAGCACCTCGACGTTGAGCAAATCTGGAGCGCTTGCAGGCTGGCGTGGATCGAAGACGTGGCGCTCAGCGAGATCGGCGAGCGGGAGTCGGAGAAGGAGGCGCACGACGGCCGAGGCGTCGATGACGCTCAGCGGCGGCCCTCACGACTGAGTCTGATCACAGTCTCCGGACGCTCGCGCACCCGCACGGGTGCTCGCTGCTGGAGTCGCGCTCGAACCTCGTCCGGCGTTGGAAGCGCTGCAAGTCGTGCGAGCTCTGTCCGCAGGTACTCGGAGAGCGATGAACCGGACTGCGCCGCCCGCGCCTTCAGCGTTCGATGTACGGGCTCGGGCACGTCTCGAATTTGTACCAGCCGTCCCATCGCTTATGGATGTTAACATACTGTTTGCATACATAACACAAACAAACCAACATTCTTCGAGAGGGGCCGGCCAATCGAGGCCGGCCCCCTTTGCTCTTAGCGGGAGAAGTCAACCCAGCCGGAACTGTCTGGGGCCTGATCTTTGAACGGCGCTGGCGCGGGCGCGTCGCGCGTCACAGACCGCCAGCGGAAGCTCGTGGGATCGCCGAGAAGCGCCGCGTCGATGGTGATGTGCTCGGTCGCGCCGTGGAAGGCGACGTCATCAGTGAGGAAAACCTGCACGAGGTCGCCGGTGCCCTGATTGAACGCGCGTTGATCGAGCACATAGGTCTCCCAGTGGTCGTAGAGCCAGCGGATCACGATGATGAATTCGATACCGGCGAGGCTCGGATCGGTATCGA
>Ga0209157_1000614_pt1 | contig 29895 bp, 27 predicted proteins | sample GraSoiAngelo_135_FD_185892 | JGI IMG/M metagenome (GOLD analysis project Ga0209157, IMG submission 185892) | Grasslands soil microbial communities from the Angelo Coastal Reserve, California, USA - 14_0929_05_40cm (SPAdes) (version 2) | ecosystem: Environmental > Terrestrial > Soil > Grasslands ...
CGAACGCTCCGGAACACATCAAGAAAAAGCTGCCGAGCATGTACCATCAATTCAAGCAGCTCGCCGATGTCGACATCACCGCAACTCCGATGGAGGTTGGACCGACGATGCACTACATCATGGGCGGCATCCGTGTTCATCCGGAGACTCAGATGTCTACTGTTCCCGGCTTGTTCGCTGCTGGTGAATGCGGTTGTGGACTCCATGGAGCAAACCGTCTCGGCGGTAATTCCTTATCAGACCTGCTCGTCTTCGGAAAACGCGCCGGAAAGTTTGCTGCAGCTTTCGCAAAGGAGCATCCCGCAGGAAGCATCAATACAGATCAGGTGGACGGCATCGCACGTTGGGCTTTGGAGCCTTTCGAAAGGGGAACGAGTTCGACCGATGCCCAGGGTCCATATCAAATTCAGCATGAGTTACAGGGGAAAATGCAGGAACTGGCCGGGATCGTGCGGACCGAAAAGGAAATGTTGACGGCGCTGGAAGAAATCGGAAAATTCCGAAAACGCGCGCGCGAAGTCGCCGTGCAGGGCAATCGCGAATACAACAGCGGCTGGCATACCGCGCTTGATTTGCCTAATCTGCTTACGGTTTCGGAAGCCATCACGCGGTCAGCGCTGGAACGCCGTGAAAGCCGGGGAGGTCATTTCCGCGAAGATTATCCAAATAAGGAGAAGGATTTCGGCGGCTTCAATATCATCGTGCGCCGCGGTCCGGCCGGCGAAATGAAGGTTGTGCGGGAGAACATCCCGCCGTTGCCGGCGGAATTGAAGCAGATTATCGAGGAGCAGCAAAAATAATGGCATTGGCTACCTTTGCGATATGGCGTGGGGCTGCGGGTGAAGGGAAGTTCGTCAAGTACACGGTCGAGATTTCCGAAGGAATGGTCGTGCTCGATGCTGTTCACAAAATCCAGGCCGAACAGGCCAACGACATGGCGGTTCGTTGGAACTGTAAGGCCGGCAAATGCGGCTCGTGTTCAGCCGAGATCAATGGGATGCCGCGGCTGATGTGTATGACGAGACTCAACCAGCTTCCACTGGAGCGGCCGGTGACAATCGAGCCCATGAAGAGCTTTCCCTCGATCAAGGATCTGGTGACCGACGTCTCATGGAATTTTCGCGTCAAAAAACAGATCAAAAAATTCAAGCCGCGTCCGCCCGATGCCCCGGATGGAAGCTGGCGTATGCAACAAGAAGACGTGGATCGCGTCCAGGAATTTCGAAAGTGCATTGAATGTTTTTTGTGTCAGGACGTCTGTCACGTGTTGCGCGAACACCACAAGCACGAGGAGTTCATTGGTCCCCGCTTTTTTGTTTACGTGGCGGCGCTCGAGATGCATCCGCTCGATATGGAAGATCGGGTTGAGGAACTTGCGAAAGCAGAAGGAATCGGCTACTGCAACATCACAAAGTGTTGCACGAAAGTATGCCCGGAAAGCATTACGATTACCGACAACGCCATCATTCCGCTGAAGGAACGGGTCGTCGATGAATTTTATGATCCGATCAAGAAATTGCTTAGAAGGTTTCGTCGTTGAGATTCTCCCTCTGGGAGAGGCCGCGCTAGGGAGCGGCGGAAGGCCGCGACGAATTAAAGCGCCAGGTGAGGGTCATTATGGAATTTGAACTGAAAAAACTTTCGAAGGCTGCGATTCCGGCCGCGCTGGAGCGCGCGGAACGGTATCGTTTGCTCAACGAACCCGCATTGGCGGAAAGCATTTGCCAGGATATTCTGGTGGCCGAACCCGACAACCGTCAGGCGATCGCGCTTCTGATCCTCGCCTTATCCGATCAGTTCATCGAGAACATTGTGGACAATCTCGACCATGCCTGGTCTCTGTTGCCGCGCCTTAACGACGAATATCTGCAGGCTTACTATCAAGGTATCCTCTTCGAACGCCAGGCACGGGTATACATGCGGCGGGCTGCTCCCGGATCGCACTTTTCGGCATATGACCTTTTCCGTGAAGCCATGCGCTTGTATGAGAAGGCCGAAAATGTGCGGCCGCACGGGAATGATGAAGCCCTGCTGCGGTGGAATACATGCGCGCGAGCGATCATGGCCGGCCGCCTTGAGGAACGCCCTCTCGACGATTTCCGTCCGATGCTGGAGTAGTTTATGCTACCTCGCGCTCCCCATAACGGGCCGTATGCTCCCCCTCTCGAAACTCTTCGATCATCTTTTTGTTGAATAGCCGGATGTCATCGGGCCTGCGGCTCGTGACGAGTCCCATGTCGGTGACGACTTCTTCGTCGACCCAATTTCCGCCCGCATTCCGAATGTCGGTACGCAGCGAAGGCCAGGAGGTCAGAGTTCGGCCGTCTACAACGCCAGCTTCCACCAGCATCCACGGTCCGTGGCAGATCGCAGCGACGGGCTTACCGGCATCAAAGAAGCGCTTCACGAATTCCACAGCTTTCGGCTGTATGCGCAATTTCTCCGCATTCATAACGCCTCCGGGCAACAGCAATGCATCAAACTCGGCCGGGTCGGCGGACTCGAGTGGAACGTCAACTGCAACCCTTTTGGCCCATCGTTTGACGTTCCAGCCGCGTACCTCTCCTTCTTGGGGTGATACGACTTGCGTTTGAGCCCCGGCTTTGTCCAGAGCTTTGCGAGGCTTGATTAACTCGACTTGTTCGAAGCCCTCATCAACGAGGATAGCAACCTTTTTTCCGGTCAGATCCTTTTTGGGCATATTTCCTCCACGGGCAGGGTTCTCCTATGTTTGACGTTTTGCACATTGAAAAGACAAATGCCTTGAAGAAAATAAGGGACGCCAAATGGCGGCGTCCCTTTGGGAGGAGGAAGGGGGACCCTAACTCTTCGATCGCCACCGAAACGCGGCCTTGGCGGGCTTTCGAGCATTCTTCACGGTTATTTCTCGCACAGCAGCGGCGATCTTCTCGCCGTTTTGCTCGCGGTATTGAACAGAGACGCGAGTGCCGGCGGGCAAATTTCCGTTCCGCTGTGTTTGAGAGTCTAACGTGAAGCTCTCCTGCTTCGCCTTACGGCGAACTTTTTTGGTGATGACCAGTTGGTTCGCGTCGATCGAAGTGATCGTACCCTGGGTGAAATGCGTTGCGGGTTGGATTGTTTTCGCCTGGGGAACGGCGGGCGGGTCTGAATTCGCCTTGGAGTGCTGGCCGTTGAGAGCCACGGCATAAAGCGTCGCGGCGATACCAGCAATCAAAACGAATCGCTGAAATATAAATTTCATTGCAATTTTCTTCGTGGCGCCATTCATAGGTAGGAATTACATCCCGATGGGATTAAGGCGTGATTAACAGGAAATTAAATGAAATTAATTATTGCCTCTCCCAGAGGGACAGGGGAAGCCGGACGGTGAACCGCGTCCCGTGACCGGGAGTGCTGTCGACCTGAATCGATCCGCGATGTTGATCTATCGCCCACTTGACGAGACTTAAGCCCAGGCCGGCGCCGTCGGCGCGATTGCTGCGCGAGGGATCGGCACGATAGAACCGTTCAAAAATGTGGGGAACATCGTCCGGCGCGATCCCTATGCCGTCATCTGCGATATCGAGAATCGCGGAGGAGTCAGCGCGAGAAAGCTTGATTTGAACGTGCCCTCCGGTGGGCGTGAATTTGATCGCGTTATCTGCGAGGTTCAGAATGATACGCTCCACCCAGGCTGCGTCTCCTCGAAGTATCACATCAGAATCGCATTGGCATGAGATGGAGACATCCTTCGAGGCAGCCACGGGCTCGAGCTGTTCGGCGAGGGATTCCGTCATGCTCGAGATATTCACCGGCTCGTGTGCGATGGCGACATCGCCGGATTCGGCACGGGCAAGAGTCAGCAGTTGATTGATCATCCGGGTTAGTTTTTCGAATTCTTCCAGTTGACTTGCCAGTACACGGCGATATTGTTCAGGGGAGTTCGCCTGCATCAGAGCCACTTCGGCTTCCCCTCGCAGCACGGCAAGCGGTGTACGCAATTCGTGCGAAATGCTGGCAGTAAATTGTTTCATTTCCGCTACTGCCTTCTCCAGCCTTGCCAGCGTATCGTTGAATTGAGAGGCAAGCTGATCGAGTTCGTCGTTAGTGCCGCGTACTGGCAGGCGGCGATCAAGGCTCGAGACGGCAATTTGACCTGCGGCCTTGCCCAGGGCCGCAACGGGTTCGAGGGCTTTACCGGCCATGAACCACGCCGCAAGCGATGCAAGAAGCACCCCGGAGGGTATCAACCACGCAAGTGCCTTGATGAAAGAGGTCAGCGTGTCTTCCATTGGCTGCAGCGATGTGCCGATCACCAGCAGGTAAACTCCGCCCTCGGCGGCCACCGCTTCATTCCGCAAGCGGAGCTTGCCTTGATCGGTCTGAAGGTCGATCAACGAAGGGGGCGCCTGGACGTAACGTGAAAGGTCTTCCGCTGAATACTCAACACCCAATGCCCGCAGCTCATCCGATTCGGCGAGCAAAGTTCCGTTGCGGATTTCATATACCTGGTAATACCGGGTGGCAGTATTGATGAAGGACACTTCGTCGGGATCGGTTGGATCGTACGCGAAAACGGGCTGACCTTCCTCGAAGCGTAGATAGCCTCGCAGTCCTGAGGTCCTGTCGATCAACTCTTGAGTTAGAGCCTGGTCCAAACCAACGCTGAGAACGCGGTAGTACACAAGGGCAAATCCGGTCAGCATTACGCTGACGGTAATGGAGTAAAAAAGCGTCAGTTTCGTCCGTAGAGTGAGCGGTTTCATTGAGGACGATCGCTTAACATATAGCCGACACCGCGTATCGTGTGAATCAGCTGCGGATCGAAGCCTTTGTCGATTTTGTTACGAAGTGAGTTGATATGTACATCGACGACATTACTGATGCTGTCGAAATGGATGTCCCATACGTGTTCAACGATCATCGTGCGCGTCACGGCGCGATGGGCATTACGGAGAAGAAACTCTAGAAGCGCGTACTCCTTCATCTTGAGGTCAATGATCTGCCCCGCACGCCGTACCTGACGCGATGCCGTATCCAGTTCCAGATCGGCGACCCGGAGCCGCGGAGTTTCCTGGCTGCCCCGCCGGAGCAAAGCGCGAATCCGGGCGGAAAGCTCAGCGAAAGCAAATGGCTTGATCAGATAGTCGTCGGCGCCTGCATCCAGGCCGGCGACTTTGTCGTCCACAGCGCCTTTGGCCGTCAGTACCAGAACTGGCAAATTGCGTTTTTTGGACCGGATTTCGCGCAAAACTTCGAGTCCGGCGAGCTTTGGTAACATGAGATCGAGGATAAGGAGGTCGTAGTCGAATGCGGCGGCATTCACGAGGGCTTCTTGTCCATCGTGGACCATGTCAACAGCATAGCCCTCTTCTTGTAGACCCTTTTTGATAAAGCTCGCAACTTTCTTTTCGTCTTCGACAACCAGAATTCGCATCGCGTGAGGTTCTCAATCTCAATATACCCCCCCAATTATAGGACGCGACGCGCCGCTGAAGAGTTACGCTGCTTCTCGGTACTCTCCACGATGTTCGACGTAAACGACTGATTGTCTTGCTTCCGTAACTCTGGCCAGACTATAGGCTCCAATGCCGAGCAGAATGTCGCGAACAGCGATATCGTAATATGTGCCTGTTGAGATCAAGTTCGCGGCGATCCCGAACAACCAAAGCATCGCAATGTAACCGAAAACCCGCGTCATTCCAAAAAGGATCGCGAGGCCCACGACGATTTCGATCACTCCGACGCCACGCATGAATGTCATCGCAGTGACGGGTAGAATGCGAAGCACCGCTGGGTTCAAGTACTTGTCCCAGTTGACCAGAATGTGTGTGAATTTATCTAAGCCGGCCAATAAAGGCCCAAATCCAAAAGCGACTCGTAGGGCCCAATATGCTGCATTAAGCTGCCTGGAAACTAGCATAGATTGTCCTCCTAATTTAATAGGACGGTTTTTGCACAAAAAAGTGGAGCTTGGGCGCTGTAGAGGCGGTCTACGAAAGTGTAAATGGCTTGGAATTGCGGAAGATTCACCCTCTCCCTCTGGGAGAGGGCAGGGTGAGGGTCTCAAGATTTGGAAAAGACTTGCGACCCTCACCCGGCGCTTCGCGCCGACCTCTCCCAAAGTGAGAGGTGGATCTCCGCAATTTCGATTCATCCGCGCCTTCAATAAACGGCCACAGACAGTTTTGCCCAGACATTTTTTAAAAAAACTTGTACTAAAAAGGGGTGGTTCTTCGTCGTCAGCTTTTGCTGTAACCAACTTGTTGGACAGGTCCATCAACAATCTTTGTTTACCTCGTCGTATTGCAGATAAACTACAGATTTTATTGCGTTTGGCCTTTGGCAAAGCGAGTGCCTCTAGCGGGCGGGTTCACGAGAGAGGTAATATGAAAACACTGATCATCGGTCTGGTCATCACGATTGTTTTTCTGGCGACGTGCTGGGTCAATACGATGCACCAGGCGTGGTAATCAGTGGGACAGGGGATGCCCACATGCCCCACATGCTCCACTGAACAGCCCCTGTTCTGCTTTTTTCTCCGCTAGCGTTCGCCCCAGTTGAGCAACAATCTGCCCGTCACTTCGGCCAATTGATCGTTTCATGGTTGAAGTTTGGGATGGTTCGGCCTCGGACATCGGCCCGAAAACCCATCGGTCCCAAAACATTCATTACTTTCAGACCTCCACCAATATCGGCAGTCAATCCCCCCGCGCCAACGACCAGGTAGGGGCTGACGCGGGCATTCAAAAATTGACGTTGACCAAAATTCCACGCGGCGTTCACGTCATAAAGGAATCCCATGACGGAAGGCTGGCCGACAGTTCCGGCCGGATTGGATTGAGATTGCCTGGATTGCGTGCATATCTCATTTCAAAATGATTGATGTAGCCGAAGCTCCCTTCGACCTCCGCATTCTCTGTCAGGAACACCCCGCCCTTCAGACCGTAGATGCCTTCGCTTTTGAGCTTGTTATTGCCCCAGTTGTCCACCCGGCTCGGCCAGAAGCCGCCCGCATACGGGTAAAGCTCCACACTTTGCGCAGCTAGCGTCGCGGTGAAGACGCCGACGACAAAGATGACAAGTGCGGACAACACCACTCAATCGCACCGTCCCGGCGCGAAGGAAATTTTTACTTTCTGCTGCTTCGCAGGTGTGGCGTGGGTTTCAGACGATTGAACCCTTGAACTGTGAACAAGCGAATGATAAAGTCGCATCACCTCATGGACCGGCATCGGACCATATTTATTTTCATTTTTGCGCTCGTGTTTCTTCTTACGAGTGACGTATATCCGGCGCAGAAGTCGCTTAAAGTCGATGTCGAGCTCGTCATGGTCAATGTCTCGGTGACGGATTCGGATAATCGGCCGGTCACCGACCTGAAAGCCGAAAATTTTCAAATCTTCGAAGACAAGGTGGAGCAGCAGATTCGATACTTCTCCATGGAAGCGGTGCCAATGACCGTAGGCATCGTTTTTGACATTAGCCATAGCATGGAAAGGAAACTTGACTTCGCGAAGGATGCCGCCATGAAGTTCCTCGAAAAGGGAACCCCTGACGACGAATACTTCCTTGTCGAATTTTCGACCCGTGCAAAGCTTGCGGAAGGATTCACCAGTGATATCCGCCGCCTGCGCGATCGGTTGTCGCTCACACCGGCCGAAGGTGCGACTGCGCTATACGATGCCGTGTACCTTGGAATCTCCAAACTGAAGAGTGGTCAACATCCGAAAAAAGCGCTCCTGCTGATTACCGATGGCGAAGACAATCACAGCCGTTATAGTCGCGGTGATCTTCGAGAAATCGTCCGGGAGTCGGATGCGCAGATTTATGTGATCGATCTCGGACGTGCTTTGATTGGCGATCTTGCGGAAATGACGGGAGGGCATTTGTATCGGGCCACCGTGAACGATCTGGAAGACACGTGCGAAAAAATCGCCCTCGAATTGAAAAATCAATATGTCATTGGATATGAATCTACCAATGGCAATAAGGACGGGAAGTTCCGTAAGCTCCGCGTCAAGGTCACACCGCCTCCAGGCATGACCAGGCTCAATGTCCGCGCTCGTAACGGCTATATCGCGGCGAAATAATCGGGGACAGACGGTATTTCGGGGACGCACCCCGAATTCTTGAACTTCAGAATTCGGGGTGCGTCCCCGAAATACCGTCTGTCCCGCTATTTCTGCGCTGCCGGTAATGGTTTGCGCGGCAGCTTTTCGTTACGGTTCGCCGTCAGATAGACAAAAGAAGCGACGACAACGGCGTTCTTCATCATATCTGGCGCCTGGATCCGTTCGTACACATCCATGTTCGAGTGGTGGGTTCGGCTGCCGTACTCCACAGGGTCTTGAATGAACTGAAAACCGGGCAGACCCACGGCATCAAATGAAAGATGATCCGTGCCGCCCGTGTTGCGAATAGCTAACGTGGTCATGCCCACATTTTTGAACGGCTGCATCCAGGCCTTAAAAATCGGCGCAACCGCCTCGTTGCCCTGCAGGTAGATCCCTCGAATCGCACCGGTGCCGTTATCGACGTTGAAATAACCGGAGAATTTCGCGTGATCCGGTTTCAGTTTCATATCCGCGCGATCGGCAAAGTGCTGCGTCACGTAAGCGCGCGATCCGAGAATACCTTCCTCTTCGCCGGTCCATAAGGCGAGGCGAACCGTGCGGCGCATTTTGAGATGTGCCGCCTTTAGAATTCGGATGGCTTCGAGCATAACCGCGGAGCCCGCTGCATTATCGGTGGCGCCGGTTCCGGAGTGCCAGGAATCGAAATGTGCGCCGAGCATGACGAGTTCATCGGCTTTGTCGGTTCCAGGAATTTCGCCGATGATGTTGAAGGAATTCAAATTATCATCGTAGAACTTGTTCTGGATATTCATTTCGATTCGAACCGGAATCTTCTTGTCCAGCAGTCTCCAGATCCGGCCATAGTGCTCCACGGCCATAACGACTTGCGCTGGAACGGGCGGATCGTTCGCATTCCGGCCACCGCCACCCTGAACGAATACGGTGCCGCCGCTGCCTTGTCCGGCTTCGATGGTGGCGATCACACCCTCATCCAGAAAAAACTTCAGGCGCCGTTGATTGAAATTCTGAGGATTGTTTCCACGGCCTGCGCCAGGTGCGGCGCCACGTTGTCCAGGCCCGCCGCCACGTGGAGGCTGGACCGGTTGATTCGAGAGGTTGGTCAAATCCTCGTCGGTGAACCTGCGTCCGGGGGCCTGGAACTCGGCCGGAACGTCGCGCATTGCCGTAATCATGACGAACTTCCCGCGGAGTTGTCCGCGGAACTTTTCAAAGTCTTCATCGTTATTAATGATGGCAGTAGCAACATCCGCTTCCACCGCGCCGTCCGTGCCCGGAGTCCAGGCTTTGGGATAAGCAATTAATGGGAAACTCGTGTCCGGCGAGACCGCTCGCGCATTAAATCTTTTATTTGACCAACCGCGTCCGAAGGGTCCCCACGATTCAAGATTCACATTCGCAAGCTCCCACTCCATGAGCTTTTTCTTTGTCCATTCTGCCGCGGCCTTGATTTGAGGCGAGCCGGTCAGGCGAGGCCCATAAACGTCCGTGAGATAGCTCAGCGTTTCCATCACCTGTGATCGATTGAGACCCTCGTCCTTGATTTTGTATATCCCATCGAGGTCTACCGGCTCCTGGGATATCTGCGCCAGAATCGGGATTGCCACCAACAAGACAAAAGAAGCTCCGATGATTCGTAAACGAGTCATAAATTCTCCGCTTAACCTCGAGTGTGCCGATTATACCCAAGTCTTTGTAGCGCGGCACGAGCCGCGTAGTAACCGCACATGCCGTGAACGCCGGCCAGCGGCGGAGTCGACGATGAACAGATGAAAAGATTGTCCACTGGAGTCGAATACGGGCTGATACGAAGCGACGGCCGCGCGATGGTTTGCAGTATGCTCTGAATACCGCCGGTGATATCGCCGCCGATGTAGTTTGGATTGTAGTTCTCAAAATCGAGAGGCGTCATCGTGTGCCGGGAGATAACGCAATCGCGAAATCCCGGCGCGAAACGTTCAATCTGGGACTCGATACGGCCGGTCATGTCCACTATCGATCCCCGCGGTACATGGCAGTACGCCCAGGCCGTATGTTTACCTTGCGGAGCGCGAGATGCGTCGAATAGGCTCTGTTGCGCCAGGAGGACATACGGCGTTTCCGGACACCTGCCTTTCGCGACAGCTTCCTCGCCGGCGGCAATCTCCTCTGCGCATCCGCCAAGGTGGAGCGTGCCCGCGCGCCGGCACGCGTTAGCCTTCCATGGGATTGGTGAATTCAAAGCCCAATCCATTTTAAACACGCCCGGGCCGTACTGGTATTTGTGAAGCTCCCATCGATAGCTTGGCGGAAATTGTTCTCCGGACAGCTGCAGCAGCTGTCGCGGCGTTACATCCAGCAGTATGACGCGTGCCGGGGGTAGTTGGTCGAGCCGAGTGATCTGAGTTCCGGTCACGATGCGGCCGCCGAGCGATGTCAAGTGAGCGGCCAGGGCGTCGGACAGTTTTTGAGAACCTCCTTTCGGCATCGGCCATCCTCCCGAATGCCCGAGCATTCCCAGCAGAAGCCCGGCTGCTGCAGTGGGTCTACGGTCGAGCGGCATGTTGGAATGAGCGGCAATGCCCGCAAACAGACCCCGAGCGTGGGTCGCTTTGAAATGCCGGTCAATGAATCTTTGCGCAGACTGAACGGCTTTCATTCCGAAGCGCATCAGAGCCCAAGGATGACGCGGCAGATGCGCAGGTGGCGCGAGAATTTCGGGGATTAATTTTGCCGAATTTCGAACCAGTGGAGCGAAAACTTTCGCGTATGCGTGCGCATCGGGACCCAGCCTTGTGCAGGTTCGTTCTATAGTGAGCTCGAGAACAGCGGCCGTGCCATCATCGAATGGGTGAGCCAGTGCCGCGGGCGGTTGAATCCATTCCAGACCATGCTTTGCAAGTGGAAGCGTATTGAAGAATGGGGAGGCCATTGCGAGAGGATGAATGGCCGAGCAAACGTCGTGAGTGAAACCGGGAAGCGTCAACTCTGCCGAGCGCGCTCCTCCCCCTATCCTGTCTCGCGCTTCGAGGACGCAGACGGAGCATCCCGCGCGGGCCATTTCAATACCCGCGGCAAGACCGTTCGGACCAGACCCGACGACGACTGCGTCGAACTCCATCGGCGTATTGTATACGCTCCAATCGCTGCGGCTGCCGCTCCAATCGCTGCGGAGCCTAACCAGGCGCGGTGAGTCGTCAGCCAGAGCTGCCAGCTCCGGCGACGGCTCTGCCGGCCAAAGCGGCCGTGGGCCCCAAAATCGCCGGGCAACGCGTTCCATAAATTGTGCGGACCGTTGTGGTCGTCGGGTTCATCCGTTTGTTGTACCTGGTATCCGTGCTCCGCAAGGTACCGATCCAGATAGCCGGGAATGATTTTGCCCGCGACGATCGCCTTCACCGTGGGAAAACCCACATAGAGTTCGCGCCGGCGATGGTGCGCCGCCCAATAAATGGCACGAGCTGCGACTTCCGGCTGAAAAATCGGCGGTACGGGTTGCGGCTTGCAGGGCAGACGGCTTTTCACCCATTCAAATTGCGGCGTGTTCAGCGCAGGTAAATGGACGGTCGTCAGATGGATGTCGATGCCGTCGTGCAGCAACTCCGAGCGGATGGAGTCCGTAAAGCCGCGGATCGCGTGCTTTGCGCCGCAGTACGCGGATTGTAATGGAATACTTCGATACGCGAGCGCGGAACCCACCTGAACAATCGTCCCTCGATTCCGCGGCGCCATGAATCGAAGTGCCGCCATTGTTCCGTGGACGGCGCCGAGATAGGTTACTTCCGTCACACGGCGGAATTCGGCAGCTTGCATTTGCCCAAACCTGGAGAAGACCGACACCATCGCGTTATTGATCCAAATGTCGATCGGTCCCAGTTTCCGCTCAACTTCGCCCGCCGCGCTTTCCACCTGATCATAGTTCGAGACGTCGGCTGGAATAACCAAAGCCCGCCCGCCCAGGCGCTCGACTTCTTCACGGGCGGCTTCGAGCCCTAGAGCGCCTCGAGCGAGTAAGCCGATGTGAGCGCCATGTTTCGCGAATTCCCGGACGGTTGCTCTTCCAATGCCCGCGGATGCGCCCGTGATTACGACGACGTTGTGACTGGGCATACAACTTTATGGGCAATTCGTTTTCCCGGGCGCTAAGCGGCGATCATAACCGCCGCCGCTGCAGTGCACGTTTCCATGGAAGTCCAAATGCTAAAGCTTTTCGCAGGATAGACTATGGTGGAAAGCGGCCAGCGGCGGCAGTTGCAGCCAAACAAATGGCGGGCGCCGGGGCTTGCGTATGCCGCCATCGTTGTGTCGGTGTCGATCACGTGGTTGAGGCTTTCCGCAGATTCCCCTGTCAAGGACCAACCGATGGCAACACAATTCCAGTTTGCCCGGATGCAGTACCCCGGCGGCATCCCGGAGTATCTCAAGAACTGGTATACCGACTATCCCGCGATGGACAAACATTTAACAGTGCTCCTTCAGCGTGTAACCGGAATCGACGTCGCGCCTGCAGCTGTTGTCAGTCCGGCCAGCGGCCTTATTTTCAACTATCCCCTGATCTACTCTGTCGAGCCCGAGCAGATGGTTCTTGGTCCTTCAGACATCACGAACTTGCGCGAGTACCTGGCGCGGGGTGGTTTATGGTTTGCCGATGATTTTCACGGCGATGAAGAATTCAATCAATTTCTAGCGCAAATCCGGCGAGTTCTGCCTCGGGCGTCACCCGTGGAACTCGATATATCGCATCCGCTCTTTCATTGCTTTTATGACATCGAGGAGATCATTCAAGTGACGAATGACTCGATCGCCAAATGTCCTGAATGCGAACAATGGGAGAATGGTCCATCAGGAAAAATACCGAAGGTGTTTGCCATATTCGATCAGGATGGGCGCATTAGCATTCTTATGGCGTGGAACACAGATCTTGGCGATGGACTCGAGTGGGCCGATGATCCGTTATATCCGGCAACCTATTCAACCTACGCTTTCAAATTCCTCACTAATGCGATCGTTTATACGATGAGCCATTAAGGGGACACCGAATTCCTGTACTACAGAATTCGGTGTCCGTCCCCTTAATGGCGTAACCAGCGTCGAATCAGAGCAGAATCATACTCCTACCCAATTTTTAAAAAACAAAGGGCTTGCTTGGACCTGTACCGTTCAAGAATCCTTGATTATGGCTTGTCCCCTACCCTACGATGCCTCGGTAAGTGTGGATTTGATCCAATTTTGGGGGTTGGATGTCATACCGATGCTTGTGGTTGATCGTTCTTACGCTCGCCGAGGCTTCCAGCGGATTTACACAAACTCTGGCTGATTTTGCACGAGCCGAACGCGCCCGCAGAGATGTTCTGACCAAAAGCGGCAGCCCGCCCGAGACGCCCGCCACGCTTTTGGGACATGAGGCGCTGATAAAGGAAGCTCTTCGCGTTTCGGGCGCGCGGCGCCAATTGGAGCGGCATCTTGAAACGTCTGTGCCATTGGTCGTGAATGGATCTGTTCCAGACGGTGTGCCGGCGGAGGAATATCGACGGATCGTCAACGAGGTCTTCCGGGTAGAGCATTTGATGCCGATGATGGAAAAATCCGTTTCCAACGCCATCAATGACAAGACCCTCATCGATATTGTCCGGTGGTACCGTTTACCGCTTGGTAAAAAGATTGCGCTTGCCGAGGTCGACGCCAATGGCCCTGACGCACCAGCCCGCCTTCAACACTTCGCTTCGATGCTGCAATCCGGCGCCCCCTCCGCGAACCGTCAGCAATTGGTTGAGGGCCTCAGCGCTGCAGCTTTAGGGATTCCTCGGCCATTTCCCGATTTCGAGAAAATATCCGCCGCGGCCACAGAATCCCCTACTGATGGCAACCCGCTTTGGCTTCTGTTTGTCTATCACTCTCTGAGCGACGCCGAGCTTTCGGCGTACTTGACGTTCTTGAAATCGCCTGCCGTCGGCGCATTCAACAGTTCCGTTTGGAACGGACTGGACGTGACCTTTGGCGATGCCGCACAGCGTCTTGGCCGGAAATTAGCTGGCACGAAGCCCTGACAATCAATATCGGATCGTTCTTCAAATTGGACGAAACGCGCTGTAGCGGCGGTCCGCGAAGCGCAAGCGCGACAGCGCGCAGGCCTTAAGAACGCGAAGCGCAAGCGCGACAGCGCGCAGGCCTTAAGAAAATGACGGCCGGCTTTTCGTAGAATCAGCGAAAAGCCGGCGCTCACAGAGCGGCGCTACAGAAGCGCGATTTATCGCTTCAGTTGAGTCGTTCTTTCGGCAGAGAGAACGTTGTCTTTCGGAGTGCTGAGATAGCCTGTAATCCGATCCTTGTCGACGGTATTAATTACCATCTCGTATCTCAACTGATCGTGTCCAACCAGGAACTGCACAGGTTCATTGACCGTCCGGTCTCTTTTTTCCAGGTGGTTGTCATCAGCCAGAATCACAACGCTGTATTTCTGCCTTTTGGGGTCCGTTTTGGTTACGGAGATCTGAATGTCGCTGACGCGCTGAAAGGGGGTCTTCGGATTCCTTCGGATGTCCAGGTCGAGATAATCGCGTTCGCCTTTTTTGCGCAGCAGCGCCAATTCGGATGAGTTCCGGGCGATTCCGTCGCTGAGCCTAGTCCTCACATCGGACAGGTCGCGGGCGAAATCCCGGCGCGCGGAGGCGAGGTCCGTTTTCACAATTGTAACGTCGTTCGAGACGGTGTCCAGTTTTGCATCAGCGTCTTTCTGCACTTCCTGGACTGCCGCCAGTTTGATCGCTGACTCCTGGCGAACCGCGTCGACATCGGTTGTGCTCGCCTTGGTGGCCAACTCGGTTGCGAGTTTATTGTCGACCGACTCTTGGTGTTGCTTGATCCTTTGAGCGAATTGTTGTCTCGCCTTCTGTAGATCGCCCGCTGTCAGGCCCAGCCGTTGAGTCAGTACGTCCAGCTTAGAGGCAATCTCGGTTGCCTCTTCCTTGCTGGAATCGCGAAATTGAGCGAGATCGTGCGCCGTTGAATCAGCGATTGATTCCAGTGTCGAAATGCGCTGCTGAACCGAGTCCAACGAGTGCCGCGTTGCATTCAGGGTGAATCCCAGTCCCATGATCGATACGACGCAGATGATCAACAGGAGCCAGATCCAAAGGAACCGTTTTTCGGTATTAGCGCCCGTTGTGGTTTCATTTCCCATTGTGTCCCCCCATTCAGAAATTGCTTGCCGGCTTGCTCCTCGCAACTCGTAAACCAAATGGCAAAGTGACCTCGCCAGCGCGTTCTGCGCCGATAATTACTGCGGTTTCAACATACTATTCAGTTTCACGAAACCCCGCCAAACATGGATTACGCAGGCGTAAGTCTGCACTTTTTCCACGTTTATGTGCGGATGACTTTAGCGATCCCAGGTTATAATCCGTTTCAACTTTCATGAGTATGAACTATAGAAAAGCATGTCGGAAGCCCGCATTCAGTACGATTGCAGGAGTCGCGCTCGCTGTGATCAGCGCTGCATTGCTATTCGGACAAGCGGATTCGGGCATTAAAGGCGTCGTGGCGGGCAATGCGCGGCCTGAACTGGTTCAGGAAGGATTCATGTTTACGGAAGGGCCCGTCGGCACGGCCGACGGCGGTCTCTATTTTTCCGACATCATGGGTGCCGATAAAACCTACCGTCTTGATTCCGCCGGCAAAATAACGTTGTACCGGAGCAATACCAACGGAACTAACGGGCTTGCTCTGATGCGCGATAACAGTTTGATTGGCGCCGAAGGCACCGGAAAGCGAATCAGAAAAGCTCGAGCGGATTCGGCCGTAACACTCACCGAAGGCATCACGGGCAGAGGTCTGATGGCGCCCAACGATCTGATCGTGGATTCGAAAGGCGGCATCTACTTTACTGATCCCGGCCCGCGTCCCATTGTGCCCGGGCGCAAAGCTTATGTGTATTATTTACCGCCTGGCGCAAACCAACCTCGAATTGTGGACGATTCCATCACGCGGCCCAACGGTCTCACTCTCACGAACGATTACAAGACTTTGATTGTGGATGACACTGTCGGCGATACCGTCTTTGCGTTTGAGGTCAGTGCCGACGGCTCGCTCAAAAACAAACGCGCCTTCGCAAAGCTTCACGACATCCAGCCTCGCCAGGAGAGCGGAGCCGATGGCATGGCCATCGACAGCGAGGATAGGATCTACGTCACTACCGCCAGTGGAATTCAGGTGTCCGATCGCAAAGGACAACACCTGGGCACGATCAAAGTTCCACGCCAGCCTGCCAATTGTGCTTTCTCAGGCCCCGGGAAGCGAACGCTGTACATTACAGCGCGCGAAGGGCTGTACAAGTTGAGCATGCTTTCACAGGGTCCGAAGCGTTTGGGGAAGTAGGATACGGCTATGAGGATCCCGTTTAGACAGGCGGTCATAGACGTCATAGACCGGCCCTACAGCTTGCGGTTCGTAACTCTAGGGGCGCTCTATGAGCGCCCACGATGTATTTCTTGTGCAAAGCCCTGCCGATCATGAAAGTCGTTATCCGGCACTGTTTGACTTGACCGTCCTACCCTCCACGTGCCGCTCGTGTAGCGGCCTTGATCAAGAAGGAGCTTGGCGCTGATGTGGAAACTACCGGGGGAGACCCCGGAGAGTTTACGGTTTGGGTGGGAGATAAAATTGTGGCGCGCAAAAGCTGGTTGCGATTCCCCGCCGATCAACGAGTACTCGAAGCTGTACGGGCGGCGCTCGATAGCTAGTCAATCGGTGTGACCGGGATCGTTGTGATTCCCGAGCGATCGATTTGAAGAGCGACGACGGCAACGAGAGCGGTTGATCGCACCGTGACCGTTCCGGAAAATTCCCCGTTGCGAATGTCCGGATAAAACTCGTCGATGAAGCGCGAGAGTTGTTCGTTGCCTGAAAGCTGTCGTGAGAGGCGCGTCACTTCCTCGCCTCGAGAGTTCAGCAGCGCAATCGTCAGGGTCGCTGTCTGGTTCGTTGTGTTCAGGAGCGCGACGGCGTTTTGAACTTCTGGTCCGGTTTGCTTGATCGGAAAAGCAACGTTGCGAGCCTGTCCGGCCGGATAGACGGTGGCGCGCAAACCTCCTCCGATGATCGTCGCATAAGCGCTGAGCCGCGCGTTGGCATTGATTCTGGCAGTACCGATGATGAGGGACGCCGAGGACAGCGACTGCATTCCAACGAAACGGGCGGATGCGACTGGCGGAATCTCCAGCGAAGATGTTTCGAGCGGGCGGCCGTTCAGATCGGTCAATGAAATAGAAACCTGTGCGGTTCGTGTTGCCGATGGATTTGTCATCACGATTTCTGTCGAGTAACCGCCGCCGGCCACGTACTGCGGCAGCAGCAGATCTTCGCGAACTTCAAAAAAATCGCTCTGTCCTGTTGCTCCGTACCCTTCAAATACAGCGCCGCCTGGGATAAACATTGCATTACCAATCGCGCCAACACCGATACCGTGGCGCGGTACAACCATCGGCTCGAGACTGGTCCAGTCTTCAAGATCGGCGTTATACGCTTCGACCTCGGAAAATACACCTGTAGACGTTCTGGGATTCCCTTCTCCACCGATCGCAATGAGCCTTTGTCTATAGGCGCCGACCGCATGACCGGAACGCGCGGTCGGCATCGGTGGTTTCGTAGTCCACGTATTGGTTGCCGGGTCATACATTTCATTGACGGGCAAGTTGCCGGGCCGTCCGCCGACCACATAGATGCGGCCTCGCAGGACAGCGGCTCCCATGTGATTGCGCGGCGTCGGCATGGGCGCAAGCTCAGTCCATTGATCCGCTGAGGGATCGTAAACGCTCGTGTCGGTGACGGACCGGTCGCCCGCATCGCCGCCGAAGACATACAAACGGCCCGCATACTCGACCGCGGCTCCAGCAGCGCGCGCCCGCCGCAGATCCGCCTTGCGAGCCCACACCTCTGTGTCGATATCCATCTCGAACACCTTCGCCACAGGCGTGAAACCGGGATCAGAATAACCCCCGGCAACGTAAATCTTCGATCCAACGGCAGCCACGTTGGGATGATGTATCGGAATCGGAAACGATGGCCCTAATCGCCACCGCCCGGTCTGCGTATCGAAGATCTCGACCACTTTGGATCCTTGTTGATCGGTGCCGATACCGCCGATCACATAGACTCGTCCCTCCACTGCGGCGACACCGGCCTCCTGCCGTGGAAAGTTCAGAGGCGGAATCGTTGACCACTGTCCGACCTGCAGTGCAACCAGGAACGCGAGGCCGATCATCATCCTCTCATTTTCGCACGAACGATGAAGCGCTTTGCGACTACTGCTTTCCCTCCTCAGGGCATCGCAGTAGAATTTCCAATCATGGCGATGCGCGCGGTCCTGCTGGTTTGCCTGATCTTGCTCGTCTTATACATATTCACCGCCTTCAGCGACGACGGCCCGGGACATGTCGAAACTCAACCCGAGTTCTACTTCACCCGCTTGATGTATACCGATACGCGCGGGCGAGGTCCAAGGCCCGGACAAGCAGCTCCAAGTACGGATTTCGAACATGGACATGGTTTAGGCGATCAACTCTCCTGGTTTCTAGGCGCGTGGATGACCGACACCTGGGACGCCGATTACCAGTTCATGTGGGGAGTCCAGCGCCTGACCAATGCGCGAATGCACATGAAACCGCACCCCATGACGATAATGGATCCCGACCTCTTCAAGTATCCCTATGTGTACGCCGTAGAAGTCGGACAGATGGAACTGAAGCAAGAGGAGGCGGAGCGGCTCCGCGAATACCTTCTTCGAGGCGGCTTCTGGCACTGCGACGATTTCTGGGGATTGCGGCAATGGAATCAGTTCGCGCGGCAGGTCAAAAAGATATTCCCCGAGCGCGAGATTGTCGAAATACCTCTGACACACGAGATATTTCACACGTTCTATGACATCGATCAGGTCTTACAACCTCCCAACGACGGCCTGGGCCGATACTACACCTATTCCGGAGGCCGTACTCGAACCTGGGAACAGCCTGACGATCGAGATCCGCACGTTCGCGGAGTATTCGACGACAAAGGCCGGTTGATGATCCTGATCACTTACAACGCGGACCTCGGTGACGCCTGGGAATGGATGGACGATCCCGATTATCCCGCCAAGTTCACCGGCTATGCTTATCGCCTGGGGATGAACGCCATCATCTACGCAATGACACACTAGGACGCTTCTGAAAACCCTTCGAAACGAACGAATGCGCTGTAGGGGCGCTCTTTGAACGTGTGAACGAATTGAACTCGCCCAGACTATTCAGCAGCTAAACGCTGGTCTTGACACATTGTTTTTAAGCTAGTTAAATCAAGGTCCGACCAGATACGCACTCACAAGTTGGAGGCTTTCGATCATGAAAAAAATGCAAGGAGTCTTGTTTGCCGCTTTCCTGTTGATGGTGTTCTCCATTCCAGTGCCCGCGCACCATTCGTTTTCGTCGGAATTCGACGCAAACAAGAAAATCAGCATCGTTGGCGTCATTTCGAAAGTGGAATTGATCAATCCTCATGGATACGTTCACGTCGATGTGAAGGATCCCAAGACAGGGAAAGTCACGACGTGGCTCTTTGAAACACACGGTCCTGGACAATTGCGCCGGATGGGGTTGACACGGGATGTTGTCGGGCAGCACGCGGTTGTCGATGGATATGCTGCCAAAGACGGAAGCAGCTTTGCTTGGGGAACCAAGTACGTCTTTGATGACGGGCGCACCATCCTGACCTATAGTCCCGAGGCGAAGTAGAAATGAGGCGCCGTCTCGCGACGAGATTACCCCTGCGTGGAAAGGGACTGGGAGCATCACGATAACCGAATGCAACTTGTCATCGCTGAGTACAGTACTTCGCAATTATGGTCGCGTAATATTCCCCTCCTCGCAGAGGAGGGCGCGAAGCGCGAGCGCGATAGCGCAAAGCCGTAATACGCGAAGCGCGAGCGCGATAGCGCGAAGCCGTAATACGCGAAGCGCGAGCGCGATAGCGCGAAGCCGTAATAGTGGTCAGACCGGCGCAACGTTTCGCCGAACTTCTATTGAGACTTCGCCCTATGGGGCTCACGCTCCGCGCCGCCCCGGCGCGCCAGCTTCTATTGGCCTCGCACCCGATACGTCACCATAATCACGAAAAGCAGTACTAAGCGAGCGACAATTGCGACACCCTAAGGAGACAAATATGAAATACCGTTTTCTTACGATTGCGCTCATGGCAGCGTTGACTGCTCAAGTCGCCAGTGCTCAGGGCAGAGACTCGACCATCGCCGGAGCAACCGTTCCGGCCGCAGTTCGAGACACTCTCAAGGCCGCGGGAGGGGCCCTTGGTATGGAGTTCCGCGGTAATGCCGACAACATCATCACCGCCGAGTTTTGGGGAAGCGGAACGATCTATTCCTTTGGCCAGGCTTTCCTGCCGGGCGGCGAGTGGCCGGCATCGAAGGTGACCGATTATCACGTGAGCCTCGACTACAGTGCCCCGATGAGTATGCGTGTGGATTACGTACGCAGCAACCCCGAAGGGCAGATTCGAGGAGGAGGCGGGCTGCCGCTGCCGGCGCCTCAGCGTGTGATTCAGGTCGTCAGTATAGACGGGAACACGCGCACCAAATTTGCCTGGAATGAAACTGAGCCAGGCGGAGGCACAATTACTCCGGCATTGGCAGTCGCGCGAGACCGCCAGTTCCAGTTCTGGACGATGACGCCTCACGCGGTCATCAAGGCTGCCGTCGATTCCGGCGACCTGACCAAAGTATCCAAAACCGCCAGCGGAGCCGTAATTACTTTTCCGCTGGCCGATGCTTCCTGCCGCGATGCGAATGTGTTCAAAAATACGCCCGATTGCCAGAATGCGCGACTCCTGTTTACTGTGATTGTGGATGCCAAGAACCTGATTCAGAAGGTCGAAACGCGCTCGAATAACCCCGTCCTTGGCGACATGATCATTGAGACAACCTATAGCGACTACAAAGACCTGAGTGGAGCCAAAAGCGGTAAGCTGTTTCCGGGCCATATCGTGCAGAAACAGGGAGGCTTTCCCGTTTTGGATTTGAATATCACTAGGGTCGACCTCGATTATCCGAGTATCTATATAAAGGTACCGGACAACGTGAGAGCGGCCGCCGGGCAGCAACTCGGATTTGAACCGGTCAAGCTGACGGTTAAGGTCGACGCGAACAAAGTTGCCGACGGCGTGTGGTATTTAACCGGCGATACGCATCACAGCGTCGCTGTCGAGTTCAAAGACTATGTCGCTTTGATGGAATGTCCGCAGGACGAGCCGCGTGCCATGGCCGTGATTGCTGCGGTGAAGCAGAACATACCGAATAAACCTATCCGGTACGTCGTCAATTCGCATCACCACTTCGATCACCTCGGCGGACTTCGTGCTTGCGCGGCGGAAGGCGCGACCATTCTCACACAGGCCGCCAATAAGCCCTATTACGAAAAAATATGGGCCCAGCCGCACACGATCATGCCCGACAGATTGGTGAAAGAGAAAAAGAAGGGCATCATCGAAGGAGTGGCGGACAAGCGGGTTCTTACCGACGGCTCGCGTACTGTGGAACTGTACAAGCTGACGGGTACCAATCACGTCGATACGATGTTGATCGGCTATCTGCCGAAGGAAAAAGTTTTGATCGAGGCGGATGTCTATACTCCTGGTCCCGCAAACGCTCCCGCGCCGGCCCGGCCGTCACCGGAAACCGTCAATCTGTACGATCAGATCCAACGGCTAAAGCTGGACGTGCAGCAGATCACACCGCTGCATGGCCGTTTGGTTTCAATTGACGACCTGCGCAAAGCGATCGGCAGGTCTAGCAACTAGTTCTACGGAGGTTTTTCCATGAGAACGGTTCATCACATTTTGCTCGCCGCTGTAACTTTATTGTTGCTGGCCATTCCAGTCTTGGCACACCACTCGTTTTCGTCGGAATTCGACGCCAACAAAAAAATCAGCATCGATGGTGTGATCTCCAAAGTGGAATTGATCAATCCACATGGTTACGTGCATGTCGACGTGAAGGATCCGAAGACCGGGAAAATCACAACCTGGCTGTTTGAAACACACGGTCCGGGACAATTGCGCCGGATGGGATTGACACGGGACATTGTCGGACAGCACGCCGTTGTAGATGGATATGCTGCCAAAGACGGGAGCAGCTTTGCCTGGGGAACCAAGTACGTGTTTGATGACGGGCGCACCATCCTGACCTACAGTCCGGAGGCGAAGTAGCTATGAAGCTCGCAACGGCATTCGTCGTCATAGCGGCGATTTTGGTCTGGATTTCACCTGCGACGGCACAACAGGGTGGAGCCGACTTCGCCGCGAGACTGAAAGAAGCGTCAGCAAAGCCGACTCCGCGTACCCCGGATGGACATCCGAACCTGACGGGGTTATGGGCGCCGGACCGGCGTTTCGTCGGCTTCGACACCGTACCGATCGAGCGCAGCGCAGACGGCAAGACGGTAGTTTACGCCGAGCGGGACGCGCCTGAACTCGACGCCCGAGCGCAACCCAATTTCAAGGCGCGTGCGGCCGACGCATCGCGCAGACCTCCATACAAGCCCGAATTTGTGAAGAAACAGCGGGAGCTCATGTACACAGCGAGCCGCGTGGATCCCGGCATCCACTGCTATCCGGCGGGTGTTCCGCGCGTCGGCGCGCCCTCGGAAATTGCTCAAACGCCCGACGCCCTTTATTTGATGTACGCCGATGAGCGTGACGAAGATCAGACCCACGCCTTCCGAATTGTTCCGATTGGCGCGAAGCACGGTGAGGATCTCGATCCAGTGCCGCTGGGTCACTCCGTTGCGTCCTGGGACGGGGATACGCTCGTCGTTGATGTCGTGGCCATCGATCCCGAAACCTGGTTGGATGGAGACGGCGATTTCCACAGTGACGCTTTGCACGTGATAGAACGCTTCACCCGCAAAGGCGATACGTTGGAGTACGACGTCACGATAGACGATCCGAAACTGTTCACGAAACCATGGAAACCTGTGGCTGGCAGCGTTGCCGGCAGAACCGGCAGCACGACGCGTATCTTGCGGCAGGCGGGCGAACATGTCACACCCGATTACCCGTGCGTGGAAAGGGACCGTGAGCACAAAGTCAACAACGACAGGTTCTAATACGAGTCCGCTGGGAAGGAGATAGAAATATGAGAAGCCGAATCGTAACGGTAAGCATCGTCGCAGCCATCGTGGTCGCCTGCTTATCCGTTGGAAACGCGTTCGCGCAGCAGGGCGGAAATGATCGTGCCGCGCAGATGAAGGAAGCGGCAGCGAAGCCGACTCCACGCGCGTCGGACGGGCACCCCGATCTGACAGGCTATTGGGCTGATCGCCTCGAGTTGGGATTTGGGTACAACATTCCGGTAACCAAGAGTGCGGATGGCAAGACGGTCGTTTATCACGATGCCGACGCTCCGGAACTGGACGCGCGGGCTCAACCGAGGTTTAAGGCTCGTGCAGCCGATTCTTCCCAGCGGCCGCAGTACAAGCCTCAGTTTGTGGCGAAGCAGCGCGAAATGATGTACACCGCCAGCCGCATCGATCCGGGAATCCATTGTTATCCGTTCGGAGTTCCACGCATCGGCGCGCCCTCGGAGATCGTCCAGACGCCTACAGCGATGTACTTCTTTTACAGTGGGGAGTCCGACGAAGATCCCACACACACGTTCCGAGTCATTCCGATCGGAGGAAAACACGATCCGGATCGGGATCCTCGGCCGGACGGTGATTCTATTGCCCGATGGGAAGGGGATACGCTCATCGTTGATGTCGTCAATATCGATCCCGAAACCTGGCTCGATGGAGACGGCGACTTTCACGACGAAAATTTGCACGTGGTCGAACGTTTTACTCGCAAAGGCGACACTCTCGAGTACGACGTTATTGTGGAAGATCCGACGCTGTTTACCGAAGCGTGGAGACCAGCCTACAACGGCATTGGAGTGCTGGGTAGAACCGGTAGAAGGACGCTGATTAAGCGTCCGGCAGGCGAGCACGCGAAACCCGATTATGCATGCGTAGAGCGCGACCGGGAGCACAAGGTCAATAACGACCGATTCTGATCATTCCCATCCTCGCAGAGGAGGGGTGGCGCGACAGCTTAATAGAAGCCGGCGCGCCGGGGGCGCGAAGCGCGAGCCCGGCAGGGCGAAGCCTCAATTGAAGTTCGGCCGTCCCGGTTCCGTGGTTCCCATAACGAGGTGCACAATGACGAACATCATGCGAGCCGCAATTGCGGCGGCTGCTGGTCTATATCTTTTCACGGCTGGTCTCGCGGTGCGGGCGCAGAACGCGGCGGCAGCGAACAACAAAGTGGAGACGATTGCGAGCCTGCCTTCCTCGGCGAACACCGAGAACATTGCGCAGGGTGCAGATGGTTCGTTCTACGTCACAGGCCTTCCCGACCGCGTTCTGTATAAGATCAGTCCAAATGGGCGGGTCGAGAGCTTTTATACGGCACCTTCGCTCTCGGCATTCGTCGGCGTCGCTACAAACAAAGATGAGATCGTGCTTGGTGTCTTTCAACGCCCTTATCTGCGGCCGAACAGCGGCCAGGCCGGAGGACCGCCGCAATTGGATGTGTCCAATGTCGGTAGTCAGGTTTTGATTCTCGATAGCAAAGGCAAATTGAAGGCCACGATCAATGGCCAGGACGGACAGTTCTTCAACGGGATTGCTTATGCAGCCAACGGCTCTTACTTGATAACCGACACCGCGGGGACCACCATCCTGCGGTTCGATCCTGCCGCAAAGAAAATCGAACCCTGGTTCAAAGACGATTTGCTCGCGAGGCAGAACGGGATCAAGGTGCACAATGGCTGGGTATACGTGGCCTGTATCGACAAACTCTACCGCATTCAGATGGATTCGAATGGTAAGCCGAAAGGCGGTCCCATGTTGTTCGCGCAAGGTGTCCGTACCGATGACTTTTCCATTGCGCCGGACGGCTCGCTTTACATATCGAGCGGAATGACGATGATGAAGGTGTCTCCGACGGGCGAGGTAACCAAATTTCTCGATAACGTTCCGAATGGTGCGTCTACATGGGTCACCAAAGATGGTAAATGGCTGTATTGGCCGACGCGAGGCGGAGACGCCCCGCAACGACTGCTCAGGGTTGCGCTCAAGTAAACCCCGGTGCAAAGAGACATGGGACCGGCGCCAAGATACATGGGTCCGGCATAGAGCAGTATCGGAATGTCGTGAAGCCACATGTTTCCCGGACCAAGCCAATCGTCGAAGGCCGGAAGTGAATCGTCGGAAGCTTGAAGCGATTCGTCGTCGGCTCGAATCGACACGGGAAGGACTCATTCCCATGTAGGGACGGGACATTTCCATGTGGAAACGAGTCGTTTCCACATGGGAAAATCGGGCACCGCTATACTCCATTGATTCTTCAGTAGTTGCTGGAGGTCATTCCCACGTGGGAATGACTCGATCCCATATAGGAACGAGCCGGAGACGTCTGTCGGCGTGTGAAAAGCCGATCGCTCAGGCTCAAAACGACATAGGAAGGAGCGTAACGCACAAGGCGCCGCAGCAAAGCCAATAGGGTTTGTAGTGAAGCCTGCTGGGTTCGCGCCGACGCCAACTGGATTCGGGTCAAATCCGTCTCGACGCCTACTCCTACGTTCTTGCGCTCGCGCCGTGCGGGATCGTGTCATATCCTATATCACGACCGTCAAGCCGGTTCCCCCGAAACACTGGTACGCGAATATGGCGGCCCAGCTGTTGAGGTGACGAGGTCTGTAGCAAGGGGGACGGAATAACACGGCGCCAGAATCGTCGATGAACGATTCCAGGAGGAAACGCAATTCGGCGAGGCGATCGTTCCAGAAGCCGGCTTGCAAAAACCCGAGAGATCTCAGGACGCAGCCCAGACGTAGGGCTTGAGCTATAACGTCCGACCGCTGATCGTCGATGTCCGCGAAGAGTACTTCGAAAACACTCGCCGCCTCGAAAAGCGCTTCCGATTTTGCCAGGGCGCCAAACTGTACCAAGCCTTCCAGCGCATAACAGGCGGCGTGAAGGTCGCCGGCATCGATGTCTTCAAGGACTCTTCCACTCCATCGATAATATGTATCCCAAATTGCCGGATGGTCTTGAAGCGGCAGCAAAGCCGCGGCAGTTTTTAGTTGGAATGGCCCTGGTCTCGTCGACCAGCAATCCGGTAATTCGTGCGATTTATTAATGTAGACGGGAAGCACGTCCCCGGCAGGCAACGTGTGAAACATAAAGATGCGGAGAAGATCGCGTCGGGGCTGTTCGGAAACCAGTCCACGAATTGCGTGCAGACCTCGACACAATATCGCGAGATCGAAAGTGAAGGTGGCGCCGTTTCGCCAGTCATTACGGTCATCGAAGTAATAGCGCGTACATGGGAGGCGGGCGCTCGTAATCGAAGCCAGCCACTCAATAATTGCAGTCGCTGCCGGACACACGTTCAATTCGTGGTGAAGAGCAGCCGCCGCGGCTAACCAACTCAAGTAGTACCCGGCGATTTCCGGATACACAAATTCGGGCTCTCCGTGTTCGTTCAACCAGCCAGCTATCCCGCCAGCGTGCGTGCCCGAGCGGACACGGACTTTGGAGTTGAGCAGCCAGTCTGCAATAGCGAATTGTAAATCCGCGCCTGTTCTTCCGATGCTCGTTGCCATGAGTATTGATTCAGCGCCTCCGTTGGACATTCTAAGGAATGTCGATGTTGAACGTCGGTGAGCAGTCCGGCGATACGATCTGCGAAATCTTTTTTGTCGGCGATGACGAGTGAGGGTAGGTCCGACGCCATGTACCCCCGCGCTCCGTCTCGCGTCGAGATACAAACGCGTCCAGCCATAAGAGATTCGATGACTTTGAGCGAACTGCCCCGACCGCCCTTGTCCGGATTGATGCTGATCGCACAACTTTGCAGGTAATACTGCACGTCATCAACGAAATCGAAGACCGTAACGCCGGGCTGGTCGAAGCATGTGTTGCGTGCCGCGATTGCATGTGAGCCGACTCCTCCAAGAATCCATAGCTGGGCCATTCGTAATTGGGCTCGTACCGACGGGTAAATGTCGTTGAGAAACTCGGTAATGCCTTCCAGGTTTGGCGCATAACGAAAAGGCCCTACAAACAGAATCGGCCCGTCGCGTGGCGATGGCGTATATTCCGTCGTCGGGTGCGCGCCATTGTGCACGACGTAAACGTCGTCGCGCGCCAACAACACCCGGTCTTCAGGGCTGCATACGATCACGGCATCGAATCGGTTGATGTACTGCAATTCGAATTCGTCTTCTTTCTGATTCTTGAGCCCGCCTTCGTCAAGCAGGACATCGTGCAGCGTCAGAATCCATGGCCGGCCATCTCTCAATTCGACGAGCTTCGCGAGTTCGATGTATTCGATTTGCACGATGTCCGGCTCATGCGTTGCAATCAGCATCTGAACGTGCGATGCCAGCGTCCGATTGGAATGAGTGAGTATTCGGTTGATACGTCCGAAATCGGGATGAGCTTTCCTGCCCCTCACCAGACACACGAGATGGCACTTCCAAAAGTATTCGAGACTCGCACTCGAGTAATGTTCGGATTCATCGCTCAGCAAGATAATGTCGAATTTCTCCGCAAGCCGGTGGATCAGTTCGTGGATGCGCCTGGCACCGCCATGCGTAGGCGGATAAACACAATATGGACTCACAATCATTATCAAAGGACAACCTGATCTCCTTGGCCGGCGGTAATGAACGCCAACTTCAGGAATCGGCCGAAGGCTGAACCGCCGATCGAAGTGAGATTGGAATCTGGAGCGTAGCGTGTCCGCAAACCAGCGGACATTCACCATTTCTCGAAAAGACCTTGCATCAAGTCTGGCAATGGTACCGAACACCGTCCTCAGCGCATTCGGCGGCAGCGCCGTCCGCAGCTGAAATCGCAAACGGTTTCGCATGAAGATTCGATCAATTTCTTCGCGAGAGAAAAACTTCAGGTTTGTACTTCGATGAGCATGCCACACTTTGGATCTCGGACAGAACAGCACTTCATAGCCGTGGCGCCACGCCAGTACACCCCATTCCACATCCTCCCAGTAGAAGGGGGCATAGACCTTTGTACCATCGAGGAAACTGGCAAGGAGGTCGCGCTGGAAGAGCGAACTGCCGCCACCGGCGTAGGCATGAGTCCGCACGCCCTCGTCGTCGCAGGGCGTCATGTCCGCTATTTCGATGAGGTCTCCGGCATTTCGAATCTCGGTGAAGCCGGTTTCTTCACGACGCCGCGTGGAGTCCTGAAAATAAATCTGCGAGGCAATCGCAAAAACAGATGCGCTTCGCCACTTCGCAACCTCGACCAGCGCTGCGGTGTCGACGACCATGTCGCTGTTCAGCAAATAAACCCATCCGTACTTAGCGGCCCCAACGCCGAGAGAAACAGCTTCGATAAACCACAGCGGTTCAGATTCGAAGATCCATTGGACTTGAAATTCCTCTGTTAGATCTTCGTACATGTCAGGCCGGGCTTCACTGACAACAACAATGACCTGCGTGGGTTCCGTGACACACGCGCACGCCGCTCGAACCGAGTGTAAACAGCGCCGTAGCATTTCCTGGTTATTTCGTTCCGGTATGACAACGGAGATTCCAGTCACGGGAAGCTTTGGCCTTGGTGATTGGTTTCGAATTAGAAAACGCCGGCTCACCATTCCGGCCATATCGACAGCGAGGGTGAGTAGATAGAAAGGTATTAACAGGATTTTGCGTGACAGCAACTTCATCGCAATTCGAGCCTTTGGAGGGCGAAGCCAAGATCACGGCAATCTGTACTATCGGAGTGCGCGGATGGACGAAACACATGGCTGGTTGCAAAGTGGAAAACAAGACGGTTTCCAGGCGCCGCCGGAAATCTGAAAATACGATCGAAGTTCAAAAATCGGCACGAGGGATTTGCAATCGATGCGACTTCGTTGCCGCCTATGGAGATCAGCAATTCATTTGACTGACTCACCGGATTGTGCGGCAAGATTCCCGCAATTCGGAATTGTCGTGCCGGCAAGTTAACGCACAATTCCGCGACGCTTCGTCTCTTGCTCCAAATGGCGGCGGCACCCGGATCGACCCACCATCCTCGGGTCAATTGCGGACTAAATCCTTTGGAAGCGCGAATCGATCGTTTCGACGGTTCGGCCTTGTATGCCGTCTTCCAAACACAGTCGCGGCAAGCAGCGTTGGTTCCGGCGACATACTCTTGCCGAAACTTGCGGTAACGGTCGCTCTGCCAGATTTCACGGACGCCGGTCGAGTGGAGGTTCCCAAGCGGCACTTCGTCGTGAACTTCACAGACGACCACATCACCATTCGCTAAGACATGAACACTTTCAAACGGACTCTGATCGCAGGTGTGAATGCGACCATCTGCCGGTAGTGGAGGAGCGTAGTACTCGGGAACGTATCCGAGCACAGGATGGACATTGAGATCAGAATTCAATACTGTGATCGGCAAGACCGGATAGGCGGCACGCGTTTCCGCCAGCGATCGCCGCAAGTTTTCCTTGAACTCTTTGGTGAGCTTGTTTGATTTCAGTTCACGAGAGAAATCGTAAGGAACGGGATGCCTGCCGATGATGGGGTGCACAAAAATCTCGGACGCGCCGGCTTGCATCGCGTACCGTGTCACCGGTAGAAGTTGATCGAGGTTCTGGCTCATCGCCACAAAGGAGAAGTCGAGTTTAGGCATGTTTTTTTTCAGGCGTATCTTCGTGTGAATAATGTCATCGATGCGCTTTTTCAGAGCTTCTACCGATCCAAAGCCGTAGATGTCCTGATACTGCCTTTCATTGAGTGTGTGAATCGAAACGGACA
>Ga0209157_1000616_pt1 | contig 29857 bp, 26 predicted proteins | sample GraSoiAngelo_135_FD_185892 | JGI IMG/M metagenome (GOLD analysis project Ga0209157, IMG submission 185892) | Grasslands soil microbial communities from the Angelo Coastal Reserve, California, USA - 14_0929_05_40cm (SPAdes) (version 2) | ecosystem: Environmental > Terrestrial > Soil > Grasslands ...
GAACACGTAGGTCGTTCCGGGAACCAGGTTGCCGACGGTGATCGAGCGGGAATTGGTGAACAAGCCGGCGTCCTTCCAATCGCCCGGAGTGTTGTTGGCGCCGAGTGGTGCAAACTCGACGTCAAAGATCCGTGCATTGGTAACCGGGCTCAGCTTGAGCACGAGCTCCGTGCTCTTGCCGGCATCGATGCTGATGATCACAGGCTTCGATAGCGGTGACTTCGCACGGTTGGTGCCCGCGAGCTGGAAACCGCTGGACAACACAACGGCCGGATTGTTACCGCAGTTGTCGTGGACGTAATGCGCCAGCTTGACTAACAGGTCGACGACGGTAGCCCGCTTGTTTTGCTTGTGAGCCGTCGAGGCGGTTCCTCCTTGAACCTGCGCCGCGACAGCAGCGCTCAGGTCATCGACGGCAGTTGCCAGTGCCTTCAAATCCACGGGTGGATTTGGGAAATTCGCGTTATCGGTCATTTCCTTAACAACGGCGCTGGCGGTGGTTACGAGTTGTTGGTCGGCCAGGTTTTTGAAGCCGGCCAAAGGTCGAACGTGTGGACTCATACGTACCTCCTGGTTGGTTGATGGTTTAGGGACACAGCCGCCGGCACCGCGCCGGCGGTTTTCTCTGCGGCAGAGATGATTAATTCGGCCGCGAAGAAACTCGTGGGGAAGGCGGAAACAATCGTGTCCGCCACGGAGAAATCGATTTCCGTCGCGGAGATGACCGTTTCCACAACGGACATCGTTGCTTCGTACGTGCAAATGATGGAATGCGGTCCAGAGACGACCGTGTACGTCCCCTCAATAGCCAATACGCGTTCAAAAATGACCGCCTTCGCCTCTGAAATGGATATGTGCAAGGCGGAAATAGTCGCGTCAGCTCTACAAACAGTCGTTTCCAACTCGGAAATAATCATTTCGGGGGAGCCGTCTGGAACTCGATCATTCGCTGGGTCTTGAGGGTCGCCGGAAATAACCGTTTCCGTTATGGAAACGATTGTTTGTATCTCGGAAACGACTATTTGCGCACGGGAAGTGATCGCCGGTGTTGCGGGAATAATCGTTTCGATGGCGGAGATGATCGACTCGTTGACTCCTTTGATTGCCCATGGAATAGAAATACTTCGTTCGCAATCGTCAACGATTGCGGATGAGGTGGAGATAATCGCGAACGGACCGGAGTTGATCGTCACAATGATTTCGTCGAAAGAGAAGACGGGAGGAAAGGAGGCAGGCAAACCAGGTGTGTTTGATGTGAAGCTCTCTGCGAGTTTGGTTTGGATTGTCGTCTTCCCTTTCATGCCTCCGCATAGGGCACCCCGCGTTCCATTTCTAACGCGATAGGGCTTCCTGATGTTTCAACGGTTTGCGTGAACGCAATCGGCGCCGGCGACGCACGGTCGCGTTTTCCACAACGCGATATCGCGTCGTCACGCTCAATGAAGCGGGGCGCCTGAGAGCCGAAAGTTGGCATCCGGAACAACTCGACCTGCCGGAAAATTTGTGCAGGCCGCACCCCATCGACATTGGGCTACGTGTGTCGGTTTCCCAGCTACGTATTACGACGGAACTGGACAACGAAACACGCCGGCCCGTTGGGTTACGCCTCCACGTGGCCTGGCAGGAACCTGAACAAGTGATTTACCTGGATCGCCGCCCGCACCCATCGGCGAACGCCCCTCACAGATGGTCCGGATTTTCGACCGGTCACTGGGAACGCAACACGTCCCAAAGGGCCAGCCCAAGCCCGACATCTCCACGCCTGCTGCGGTCAAGAAAGCGCTCCTGGCGGCAAGGAGCATCGGATATGAGGACCCCGACTTCACGGTCGCCGGGCAGGGACCTTTGGAAGCGCTGAATAAGCTCGGCATTGCCGACCAGGTCGCCGCGAAGAGTCAGGTCGAACTCGGCCCCGGAGCTCAAGGCATCTCTCCCGCCGCCAGTAACAACGTCATCAAAACTTCCAAGCGGCTGGAAAATGGAGATATTGATATCGGCATGCTCATGCTCAGCGACATGCTTCCCGAAAAGGACAAATACGACATCGTCGGCGTTCTGCCGCGGGAGATTTCTTCGCCCGTTCCGGTTGTGGGATTCATCTCCACTCACGCAAGCGACCCCACGGCTGCCAAAGCGCTCCTCCAATACCTCGCCTCACCCGAAGCCGAAGCGATCTGGAAAGAAGCAGGGTACGAGCCGCATCGCTGAGCCCGGTGCGGCAGGGTGAGCCAGTCGCGATATTGCATGGTTTTCCCAGACAATCAGAAGTAAAGCTTCAGCGCGAGCTGGATGACGCGCGGTTGCGAGTCGGTTGCGCTTCCCGTGGCAGAAATCTGACCAAAAGCTCCGCTCGTGACGGTCGTATTCGGATTACGGAACAATGCGAGATTCGGCAGATTGAACATTTCCGCCCGGAACTCCAACTTACGACGCTCATCAATGTTGGTGATCTTGGCAACGCTCACATCGACATTGGTCCGCGTTGGCCCGCGGAACGCATTCCGTCCAAAAGTGCCGTACGTGCGCTGCGAAGGATTGTTAACGGGATCAAAGCCCTGAGCGGGTGTCAATATCAGATCGGCTCTTGAGAACGCGCTGGGATTAAAAAAATAGTTTCCTTTCCTTCCGTTGATCGCCTGCGACAAATGCGGATCAAAATAGGTGATCGGCGCCACCAGGTTGGCGCGAACCAGATTGCCGTCACCGGCCGCCGACGGACCAGGATTCGTTCTCGAACGCGGAAGGGGGCCGGCCAACACATCCAGGGGTTCGCCCGAACGGTAGTTAAAGAGTGGTTGGATCGTCCATCCTTTCGTAAGCCGCGAAGGACCGCTGCGCCAGATCTTCGCAAACGGCAGTTCCCATGTGCCGGACAACGCGACGTAGTGTGGCAGGTCAAAGTCGGAAACGGATTTGAACTGATTGTGGTTAAAGTAGGGAACACGGTTGTCGCGGGCGCGGAAACCCGAAGTGTTATCTTCGGACTTGCTATACGTCCAGGAGAATTGATAGCTGACGCTTCCTAAGCCTGGAACCTCTCGAGGCTTCCCGCGGACGCCGAACTGCAGCGAGTTGTAGTTCGCCATGCCGACATTTGCAAAAGTATCCAGATAGTTGAACGCAGTTGCAGGATTACCGGAAGGCGTATTGAAAATTCGCGACGTCGTCCCCGGGATAAACGGATTGCTGTCGTATATACCGGTCAATTTGTGTGAGCTGCTACCCGCGTATGCAACATCTAAAATCGTGTTGGAGGTGATTTCACGCTGAATGTCGAGATTGTATTGATAGACATACGGCGTGCGGAGGTGAGGATCTACCGAATAAACACCGCTGCCGCCAAGTGGAACAAATCCGGCCGCGGCAAAATCGAGATTTTTCGACGGCGGAGTCGACGGGAATGGATTCGATTGACTCGCTGCGACGAACGGCTTCGTCATATTGAGGGGCTCGCCCGTCGGATTGGTAGTAAGCGGCTTGAAGCTTTGCAGGTCAGCGAACGCGAAGAACGGAGCCTGCCCATTGAACTGGAGATTGTCTTCAGCTTTGAGAATGTCGTAGAACACTCCGAAGCCGCCTCGGATACTCATCTTCCCACTCGTTCCAGGAGACCATGCAAAGCCAAAACGCGAAGCCCAATCGTTCCTGTCAGGGAAGTTTGAGCCCGTCGGAGCATTCGCATCGCCAGGGAACAAGATTCCCTTTGGGGCATTCGGAAAGACTTTCGACTGCTGTCCCAAGGCCCATGTGAACGAACGGCCTTGCAGGTCCTTCTTCGGTGAGCCGTACTCGTAGCGGAGGCCGAGGCTCAATGTGAGATTGCGTCGAACCTTCCATTCATCCTGGAAGAAACCGTTGACATTCCTCGACCGAATATTGCTGGGGGCAGCGGGGTATTGCAGAAACTCGTCTGCTAACCCCAGTATGAAATCCGCCCGGTCGTTCTTGGTATAACCCCCGACTACACCGTTTGCATCGAAGTAAAACTGACCGTTGATGAAAAAATCATAAATCGTATTGTTTTGGTACGGCGTGAAAGTCCCGCCCGCTTTCAGGGTGTGAGCGCCCTTGATCCACGTCAGCGTGTCATTCCAGGTAAACGTATTATCAATTAGTTTTGTCGGGCCCTGATTGCTGAAACCGAGATAGATATCACTCGTCGCGAACCGCAAGATCGGCGGGCCGGTCGGATCGTCGGAGATGATACCAACGCCCAAATCCGCGGCAGTCGATAATTTCTTTGCGGGTGCATTCTGAAAGTTGTTGTTTCTTTGACCCGTGAGCCGGAAATCGTTGAGCAACGAGGCGGAGAATGTCCTCACGTAGTCGATCGCCAGATAATACGCCTTGGTATCCGTTGAATTCGGGAATCCGCCGGCCCAGTTGTTGTTGGTGGAGGTGGTAAAGGGCGTGAGCTGTGTCCGCGTGCTGTAACCGAACGTCGCCGAGAGCCGATCCTTTGGACTAAGGTTGTAGTCCACCTTGTTCGTTAGTTCATCGCGATTGTCCCGGGCGCTATCCTGGAAGGTTTTGAACCCCGATGGATCCGCCGGAATCAAATTGTTCTTGATGTAGTTCTTCGCGATGGTGCCGATCTTAGCTGGATCGATAATCCCTTGCGCGGCTAGCGCTGGGTTGGGTTGGAAATATGGGAACCTTTGTAGAAATGCTGCAACGTTCGTGTCCGGCCCCGTGTGGCCGGCATTTGATAAAGAAAAGTCTCCACTCAACTCCGCAGGCGTGAAGATCTGAAGTTTGTTGGTTGTCCGGAGCTGCGACAGTCGCTGGCTCTGCCATCCGCTATAAAAGAAGAGCTTGTCCTTTACGATTGGGCCCCCGATGGTGCCTCCGAATTGGTTCCGTTTCAGAATGTCTTTCGGTAGATCGTTCGCCTTATTGAAGAACGCATTCGCGTTTAGGGCGTCATTGCGCACGTAATCAAATGCCGTGCCGTGGAAGCTGTTCGTCCCGGATTTCGTTACGACGCTCACGATCCCGCCCGCGTTGCGGCCGTATTCTGCGTTGTACGTGCTGGTCAATATTCGGAACTCCTCAATCATGTCCGGATTCGGATTAAGCACAACGCCGTTATTCAGAAGATTGTTGTTGACGCCCCCGTCGAGGAGATACGTGACTGAATCCTGACGCCCGCCGGCAACGCTGAAACAAGTTGAAGTTCCCCCGCACACGTTGAGGTTCCCACCAGCGATCGATGGGATGACGCCCGGCTGTAAGAGCGCAAGATCAAGTGTATTGCGGCCGTTTAGGGGCATACTTTGAATCTGGTTTGCAGTGACCGACATTCCTAGCGTTGGCGTGATGGTTTCGACGTGAGAGATGCCCTCTTCAACAAGGACTTGTTCAGTAATTCCGCCAACGGTCATCCGGATATCGACGCCAAGCGACTGGTTGATCTCCAGCTTTTCCGGCTTCGTGACAGCTTTTTGAAATCCAGGTTGCTCGCCTGTCACTGTGTACATCCCGATTGGCAGTAATGGAATTTGATATGCGCCCTGTTCATTCGTCAACGCCGTGTAAGTGACCATCGTATCCATGTTCGTAGCGGTTATTGTTGCGCCGGGAATAATCGCACCGGTTTGATCGGTCAGGGTTCCAACAATTCGACCCGTAGCTGTTTGCGCCCAGAGCGCAGACAAATAGCCAATAAGGAAAGCAAAAACAAAGCCTGTCACAACCGAACGCGCAGTTCTGTCTAGACGCATAATCCTCCTCCGGGGTAGGGTTGGCCATATCGTATACATTCACTGCTTATTCAGAAAATAGAAAATGCAGAGAGGGCGCTTCAGGCCCGAACTTTTTGAACGGTTCCCCATCGGGATGTAAACTGGCGTACAACCCAATACCGGAGGGGTCATCATGGGAGTTGTCAAAATCACGTTCGTTTGCTTCTTGGCTGCGAGCTCAGTTCAGGCGCAGTCGGCGAAGAAGCCGATCGGATTGGATGATCAGCCGAAAATGAAAGCGGTTGGCGATCCGTAGGTATCACCCGACGGTGGAGGGGCCGCCAAGCGGCCCTTCGCCATCATGTCAAACGGACGCACATTTGTTGAATAGCTACGACTTCGCAACAGACTTCCTCAGCAAAACCGCTGCGACACAGTGGTGTGGAGGAACTCCGTATTTCTCTTGCGCCGCAAAACCCGCTAATTAGTACGCCCCATTTGGAGCCAACTCATGTGAAAGGTCAGAAATGGCATTGATGCTCGGTTGCTTCAAAATTTCGCGGGTCCATTCCAAACCGTGCGTATGTCTGTCGGGGAGGCGTCACTTAAAGTGAGGAATATCCTTTTCGTTCTCCGTACAGAAGTACTCCAGTAAATCGGTGTCCGGCAGCAGGACAGCCGGTTGCGTGTACGTGAACGGCTTCGCGTAGGACTTGGGATCGTCGATCTCAATCTCGATGGAAACATGCCCGAAGTCGCGCCGCCGATAGCGTTCGGTCATACTTCCTCTTTGTGACGGTTGCCTAAGCCCGATGTTTACGATTACGCCACACCTTCAGAAGCAACACACCGCCCAACGGGATCAGAAAAAGCAGCAGTTCGAATGAACCGTTTCCGCCGTCCGGAGAGATACCGAAAAGCCGTTCTAAGAAAATCCATGCAAGTCTCCCGCCTGGGGACACATCTCCCCAGAGAATTGTAGAAATCTTCCTCTCAGCTGTATCAAAAAATCCGTCGTTGGAAATCCCTATCGTTCGGCGAGATCAAAGGTGTGTGAATCAGTTTACTGAAGCTGCTATCGCGAGATTATTATTCATAGACATTGCGCCGAAGCAAGCGGTTTCAGGTTACGATCAGCGAGTTCTGTTATCATGCTTCCGAAATTGATTATCTGAAAACAGTGCCCGGCAATGACAGAGAACTCTGAAAACACGCGCGCGCTTCTGCGTCACCTCGTCGCCACGCTCGCATATCGTGCGGCGAAAGTGTTGCGTGATGTGCCTCCCAGTTTTGCCCAATTTTCAAGCGGTCGAGATAGCCGCCTTCCCGTGCAGATCCTCGAGCATCTGGGCGACCTCATGGCGTGGGGCCTGCGGATGGCGCAGGGCGAATATCTATGGCGTGCGGAGGGAACCGGCGATTGGAATACGGAAGTCCGGCGGTTCTTTGAAGGACTTCGAGCGCTCGATCAATTTCTTGCTTCGGACGCCCCGCTGGGCCATCCCGCCGAGATGCTCATCCAAGGTCCACTGGCCGACGCGCTGACGCACGTCGGTCAACTTGCGATGTTGCGCGGTGCAGCCGGCATCCCGGTCCGGCCCGAGAGTTACGCTCGAGCCGAAATCGTCGCCGGCCGTGTCGGATTGGAGCAGGCCACACCCGTCCGCGAATTTGATGGAGACGCCAGCGCCCGCGGCTAATTCGCGCTGCCGGATCTCTTCAAAGCTGCAAAATAGGAGCACTAGCCCGACCAGTCCTTGCGGTTTCGGAAAAACTTGAGGATCAAGTCGCCTTGGGTTCTTATTCGTTGGCGAGTTCCTTGAAAGGATTGAACACTTTAACACCAGGGCGGCGGAAGTCCTTGTCGTTGCCCGTGACAATAACCAAGCCGTGGCGTCGGGCAGTCGCGGCAATGTAGCTATCCTCAACCGGCATCGGCTGCCCGGCCTGTTCAAAGAGACGTTTTTGGTCAGCCCATATGTGGGCGGTGGCGGTGTTGAAGGACAAGATCCGGCCTTCCATGGCATCGATGCTCTGCTTCAGCCACTGTTGCAGCCGCTCTCGTGCACGTCCCTCTTTGGTTCGAACCCAATAGGCGATCTGAGCCATAACCACTGCGCTTGTGTAGCAATCGTCCTGCTCCCGTTCCAGCCAAGAAATGACAGCGCGATTTCCGCGCTTTTTCACCGGCTGGCACAACACATCCGCATCGAGCAGCCACCTCATAGCTTTCGCTTCTTTGGCAGCTCGCGGCTTCGGGGTGGAAGGTCATCGATGGGAACCGGACATTTCCTCCAAACATCCAGCCAGTTCGCCTTTCGCTTGATCCGGTGGAATACCAATACATCCTCTTCGGCATCGAAAGTCGCATCGAACTGATCGCCCGGCTTCGCTGGGGCAAGCGTGACGGGCACGCTTAAACGTCGCTTGGCATCCAAGGTGACTATCATAGTGGGATTATCCCACCGTCCCGGTCGCGGCGTCAATGGGGTCAGAGGCAGCCTGTCCCCGAGTTTTCGGTTGGAATCCGACACCGTGTTCCGCGCGCTCAGAGCCTTCCAGAAGATAGAGCTTTCGCCTCGTTTTCTTTTTCTATTTGGCACAACACGCTGGTCTCGCTCGTAGGGCATGTGAAATTGCTGCTAGGAGGACAACTCCGTTTGGTTCGCGAACTGTGGGATAGACGGATGGCCTTGACAGTGATAGGAACTATAGTGGTTCTCGGAGGCCTTCTGTTCCAAATCTCTCAACGCCGTCTATGGCTGCTTCCTGCCAAGTACGAGACCAAAGCCGTACTAAGCGTCAGTCTCACGACTATTGCCTCATATGGGTTGTTCCTCTTTTTTTGGTTGCCGTATAATACCTTCTACCGGCTCTTTTATCTTCCAGCGATCGCCCTGATTATTGGAATTCTCTTGCGCGGGATCCAAAGAACAGGTCAATTGCGCCTCGCATTCAGCGTTGCGGCGATATTCCTATTCAACTTCTGTTTCGATATATATCCACAGACACGTCCCGCTGCCAATCCACCCCTCGGTATCTCGGCTCAAATGCAAACGGTCTGGCCGCCGAATACGATCGTGTATTGGGATGTCTACTCCACGGACAATCAAACGATCAGATATTTCAACCCCCAAGTAGAGTGGAAAGAGCTTTGGGGACGCGCCTGGATCTCTCAGATTGAAGAGAGTGTGTCAAAGACTGCAAGCAATAGCGGACAGCTTTGGTTCGACGGCCCGGCGTTGACCAAATTCGGTTCGGAAGATCCTGCGTTCCGTAGATGGTTCGATCAGAACTGCCAAATCGGGCAGGAGAGACAGTTCTCGAGCCGAGGTAAGAAACTCGGATTTGTGCAACTGGTTTGTAGCACCGGTTAATCAGGGATCATTGCTGATGGAGTCGGTTCACGGCAGAAGAAGGCCGGCCGCTATCGGACATTCGGGTAGGAGTTGTGGTTTGAGCGTATCCCCGCGCTGGAATTCGCGGATAGTACGGTAGGTGTTTCCCTGGATGTCCGAGTACGCGATGATACGTTCATCGCGAATGTCCGAGACCCAGTACTCCGGAACGCGGGTCTCCGCGTAAAGATGCATCTTGATGCCCTGATCGTATTCCAGCGACGAATCGGCAACTTCGATAATCAGCAAAATATCCGCCGGTCCGGCATGGCCTGATGCGTAGAAGTCGTCCTTCGGACGTAGCAGGTAGAGGTCGGGTTGCGGTTCGTCATACTCATCCAGTCGCACCGAACCCTGAACGCCGACGATTGCCCTGTCGCCCACAATCCTTACTAAGGACTGGTTTGCTCGTAGGATCGCCGCATTGTGCCGCGGTCCAATCGGAGTCATCGCGAGAATCTCTCCGTGAATGAGTTCGACGCGATCGTCTTCCAACAGAATGCCGGCATCGACCATGCGATGGTAATCGTGAACGGTGAAGAGTCTTCGTGAGATTTCAGTCGCCATAAATTCACCTCCAGAATATCGCAAGTCCGGTGCCGCTGCTAAATCACTGATTTTGCGCTTAAGAGTACCGAAACAAATTCGTGTTGTCGGCGACAACGGCGACTTTTAGTTATTGGAAATTCGCGTCAATGATGCCCGGAGCGCGGCACGATCAACACAATATACAGCGTTACTTCGTGTCGATGCGCTCTGGCTTTTCCGTCTTGCTGTTTTTTTCGATCCAGGGCGGTTTTTGGCGGTCGAGAAAAGCCTGCATTCCGGCCTGACCTTCTTCGCCGGTACGGGCTCGCGCGATGGCGTCGGCGGCGAATTCCAGAGAGCTTTCCAGGGTACGCGCCGCGACTCCGAATATCAGTTCTTTGGCGGCGGCGATCGCGTTGGGTGCGGAGGTGAGAATTTGAGAAATTTTGGAGTCGATGAGTCCGTCGAGCGCGAGCTCGTGGGACGCGACATGCTGAACAAGACCGATACTCAAGGCAACCGGGGCAAGGAAGCGTTCACCGGTGATGAAGAATTCACGTGCGCGCCCCGGTCCGACGCGCGCGATCACAAATGGGGCAATGATTGCTGGAATGATACCGAGCTTCACCTCCGTAAATCCGAACTGCACGGACTCGACGGCCACTGCGATATCGCAGGCGGCCACCAGTCCTGCTCCGCCTCCTAAAGCTGCGCCGTGAACGCGCGCGATGACCGGCTTCGGGCATTTGGCGATGGTCAGGTACATGCGGCCGACGGCGCGCGCATCTTCCAGATTCTGCTCGCGGGTGTAATGAACCATGCGCTTCATCCAATTCAAGTCCGCGCCGGCGCAGAATGATTTTCCGTTGCCACCCAGGACGATCACACGGACATCATCACGCGCACCCAATTCCGTAAACGTGTCGGTGAGGAGTTTCACCAACTCGTCGTTAAACGCGTTGTGAACATCCGGCCGGTCGAGAATCACCGAAGCGATAGGTTTTTCGACATTGACTTTGAGCATGAGGACTACATCCTGAAGACGCCGAAACGCGTTTCCGCGGGTGGAGCGTTCATGGCCGCAGAAATTCCCAGAGCCAGTACCATTCGGGTATCGGCCGGATCGATGATCCCATCGTCCCAAATCCGCGCGGTGCTGTAATACGCATTGCCTTCTTCCGCGTATTTATCCAAAGTCGGCTTCATGAAGTCCTGCTGCTCATCCGGGCTCATTTCTTTGCCTTGCGAGCGCAACTGATCCATCTTCACCTGAAGTAAAACCTGGGCAGCCTGCTCGCCGCCCATCACCGAAATTCGAGCGTTTGGCCACATCCAGAGCTGGCGCGGTCCGTAGGCTCTTCCGCACATTCCGTAATTTCCGGCGCCATAGGATCCGCCGATGATGACGGTGAACTTCGGGACGGCGGCGTTCGCGACGGCATTGACCATCTTCGCACCATCTTTCGCGATGCCGCCGTGTTCGAATGTCTTACCCACCATGAAGCCTGTAATGTTTTGAAGAAAGACCAGAGGAATGTCGCGTTGAGCCGAGAGCTCGATGAAGTGTGTTGCCTTGAGCGCACTTTCGGAAAACAGCACGCCGTTATTCCCGATGATTCCGACCGGATATCCCCAGATGCGCGCGAACCCGCAGATGACGGTCGGCGCATACAAAGTTTTGAATTCGTGAAACCAGCTCGCGTCCACAATCCGGTAGATGACCTCGCGAACGTCGTAAGCTTTCCTGTTGTCCTGTGGAACGATGTCATAGATCTCGTCAGGATCGTGATGGGGGTCTTCGGGTTCGGCCACCTGCCGACTCGCTCTTCCCGGCGCCGGAATCGAGCGGAAGACGTCTCGCACGATGCGCAGCGCATCGGCGTCGTTGTGCGCATAATGATCGGCCACTCCGGAGATCCGGCAATGCACGTCGGCTCCGCCGAGCTCTTCCGCCGTGACTTCCTCTCCTGTAGCGGCTTTGACCAGCGGCGGCCCGCCCAGAAAGATCGTACCTTGATTGCGAACGATAATCGCCTCGTCGCTCATGGCAGGCACATAGGCGCCGCCGGCCGTGCACGAGCCCATAACCGCCGCAACTTGATAGAGCCCCTCGGCCGACATCCTTGCCTGGTTGTAGAAAATCCGGCCAAAGTGGTCGCGATCCGGAAACACCTCGGCCTGCAGCGGCAGGAATGCGCCGCCTGAATCGACCAGGTATAAACATGCCAGGCGGTTCTGCAGTGCAATTTCCTGCGCGCGCAGATGCTTTTTGACGGTAATCGGGAAATAGGTGCCGCCCTTGACAGTCGCATCATTGGCGACAATCATGGTCCGATGCCCGTGAATCATCCCAATACCGGTAACAATTCCTGCCGAGGGTGCCTCATCGTCATACATACCGTTGGCGGCAAGAGCGCTGAATTCGAGGAACGGTGTTTCGGGATCGATGACGGCTTCGATGCGATCGCGAACGAACATCTTTCCGCGATCCTTGTGGCGACGGACAACGGCTTCGCCGCCGCCTTTCTTCACCAGTTCAAGCTTTGCTCGAAGCTGCGCGACCAGTTCGGTCATGGCTGCGCGATTCGCTGAAGTCTCGGTTTGGGTGCTCACTTCTTGCGCACGTTTTGCCGGATATAGGTAATGATGTCTTCCGTGGAGGCGCCGGGTTGAAAAACAGCGGACACGCCGGATTCTTTCAATTTCGGAATATCCTGATCCGGGATGATGCCTCCGACGACGACGAGAACATCGTCGAGGCGTTCTTTCTTCATGAGTTCGGTGATGCGCGGACAAAGCGTCATGTGCGCTCCCGACAGTACGGAGAGTCCTACGACATCGGCATCTTCCTGCAGAGCCGCGTTGACGATCTGTTCGGGAGTTTGCCGCAAGCCGGTATAGATGACTTCGAATCCCGCATCGCGAAAGGCCCGAGCGACGACTTTTGCGCCGCGGTCGTGTCCATCGAGTCCGGGCTTGGCAACGATGACGCGAATCTTCTGATCCATTAGAACGCCGGTTCCTCGTACACGCCGTAAACCTCGCGTAGCACGTCACAAATTTCGCCGAGCGTGGCATATGCCCGGACGCATTCGAGAATGCCGGGCATCATATTGACGTTGTTCGCGGTGGCCGCACGGCGCAGGTCTTCAAGCGTTGTGCGAACGCGCCCGTTGTCGCGGGTTTGACGCAACCTTTCGAGTTGCTCGATCTGACGCCCGGCAACAGATTCATCGATTAAAAGAATCTCGATCGGCGGCTCGTCTTCCATGACGAATTCATTGACGCCGACGATGATCTTCTCCTTGCGCTCGACGGCCTTTTGATATTTATAGGAGGCATCGTGAATCTCGCGTTGCGGGAATCCTTTTTCGATCGCCGCAACCATGCCGCCCAGCGCATCGAGCCGGTCAAAATATTCCCAACAGCCTTTCTCCATATCCAGCGTCAGCCGTTCCAGGAAATAGGAACCGGCGAATGGATCCACAGTATTCGTGACACCTGTTTCGTGAGCGATGATCTGTTGAGTTCGAAGCGCGATGCGGGCAGCGTGTTCGGTCGGTAATGCGAGCGTCTCGTCCAGCGAGTTGGTGTGGAGCGACTGCGTTCCACCCAGCACTGCTGCCAGCGCCTGAATGGCCACACGAACAATGTTGTTGTAAGGCTGTTGCGCCGTGAGCGAGCAGCCTGCGGTCTGCGTGTGGAATCGAAGCACCGCCGAACGCGGATTCTTCGAATGGAATCGCTCGGTCATTACCTTGTACCAGACTTTTCGCGCGGCCCGGTATTTCGCGATCTCTTCGAAAAGATCATTGTGCGCATTGAAGAAGAAAGAAAGACGGGGCGCAAAATCGTCTATGTCGAGACCGGCACGGCGGGACCAATCGATGTACTCGATGCCGTCGTATAAGGTGAATGCGAGTTCCTGCAAGGCGGTCGATCCCGCCTCGCGAATGTGATAGCCGCTGATGGAGATCGTGTTCCATTGCGGAACGTATTGCGCTCCGAACTCGAATGTATCCACGATCAATTTCATCGAGGGCTTTGGCGGAAAAATGTACGTCTTTTGCGCGATGTACTCCTTCAAAATGTCGTTTTGAATGGTGCCGCGCAATTTCTTCCAGTCCACCCCTTGCTGCTCAGCGACAGCCAGATACATCGACCAAAGAATCGCAGCCGGCGCATTGGTTGTCATCGAGGTGCTGATCTCGTCCAGTGGAATTCCTCTAAACAAGGTCTCCATATCAGCCAGCGAATCGATCGCAACGCCGCACTTGCCGATCTCGCCTTTCGACATGGGGTGGTCGGAGTCGTAACCCATGAGCGTGGGGAGATGGAATGCGACCGAAAGCCCGGTCTGCCCGTGGTTCAGCAGGTAATGGAAACGGGCGTTGGTGTCGGCGGCCGTGCCGAAACCGCTGAACTGGCGCATCGTCCACAGCCGGCTCCGGTACATCTCGGGATAGATGCCGCGTGTGTAGGGAGGTTTACCCGGGTCACCGAGATCCTCATCGTAATTCAGATCGCGAATGTGCTCGGGTGTGTATAACCGTTCAACCGGAACGCCTGAAACCGTGGTGAAGGATTCGCTACGCTCGACGGCCTTTTTTGTTGGATCGCTGACGTCTTTCGCCATTTCAGCCGCTCCAAAAACCATTATACGCATAGTGCTATGATTGGCAGATCATGGCCGAATCCAAGATCACCAAGCGCAGCGAGGACTACTCCAGGTGGTATACCGATGTGATTGCCGCTGCCGAACTGGCCGACTACGCTCCGGTAAAAGGCTGCATGATCATCCGGCCCAATGGCTACGCGATCTGGGAAAAGATGCAGCAGGCGCTGGACGGTATGTTCAAGGAAACGGGGCATCAGAACGCTTATTTTCCGCTTTTCATACCGGAAAGTTTCCTTCAGAAGGAAGCCGAACACGTGGAAGGATTTGCTCCCGAAGTGGCTGTCGTGACTCACGCAGGGGGTTCGAAACTCGAAGAACCGCTGGTGATCCGGCCGACGTCGGAGACGATCATCTGGAATACGTACCGGAACTGGATCCAGTCCTATCGGGATCTGCCGTTACTCCTCAATCAATGGTGCAATGTCGTTCGGTGGGAAATGCGGACACGCCTGTTCCTGAGAACCACGGAATTCTTGTGGCAGGAAGGCCATACCGCTCACGCGACCTATGAAGACGCCGAGAAAGAAGCCCTGCTCATCCTCGGTGTCTACCGGCGATTCTCGGAAGACTACATTGCATTGCCGGTCATCGAAGGACTAAAGACGGAGGCGGAGAAATTTGCGGGTGCGCATCACACCTACTCCATCGAAGCCATGATGGGCGACGGAAAAGCGCTGCAGGCCGGCACCTCCCATCATCTGGGGCAGAATTTTGCTAAAGCTTTCGATGTGACGTTTCAGACGGAAACGGGAAATCGGGAGCACGTGTACGCCACTAGCTGGGGTCTGACGACGCGAATGATTGGGGCGCTCATCATGGCGCATGGCGACGATAGCGGAATCGTCATCCCGCCGCGGCTCGCGACCACTCAGGTGGTGATCGTCCCGATCTTCCGCAAGCCTGAAGAACGTGACCGCGTTATGCAGGCCGTCGATCGCTTTACGTCACCCTTCAAGACCGCGGGAATCGGGTTCAAAGTTGATGCGCGCGAGCAATACAGTCCCGGCTGGAAATTCAACGACTGGGAAAAACGCGGAGTGCCGCTCCGCATTGAGGTGGGCCCCAAAGATCTGGAGAAGAATCAGGTGGTTTTGGCGCGGCGCGATAACGGCCAGAAAAGCCCGGCTTCCCAGGAGGGTCTCGCCCAGACTGTTTTGAATACGCTCGAGACTATTCAGAAGTCGCTCTTCGAGCGGGCGCGCGAGTTCCGGGAAAAACACTCGTACCCGATTGATGATTATTCCAGGTTCAACGGAATTCTTGATGGCGAGGGAGGCTTCCTTTGGTCGCACTGGTGCGGTTCCAGTGAATGCGAAGAGCGCATCAAGGACGAAACCAAGGCGACCATCCGCAACATTCCTATGAACGCCCAACGCGAGGAAGGGAAGTGCATCAAGTGCGGTGCTCGCTCCGAACGCCGCGTGATCTTCGCGAGGGCGTATTGACCGAGGACCGCGAGATCTGGATCCGCCATTTTTTTTATCTCGCCATTTTCGCGGGGACGTTTCATAGTTTTCAATTTCTGGCATCGGTCTTGTTGTGGGCCGGCACGAGCTCCGCTGCGCTCCTGTCGTACGGGCTGGATGCCGTGGTGAGTGCCGCCGCCGCACTGGTATTGGCCACCAGAATCCAGCGCGACTGGCGGAATAAATTCGTCGCTTATGGATATATCGCCGCAGCGGCGGCTAGCCTGTATCTTGGCGCGTCGATATTGTGGCTGAGGCACTGGCCAAAGACGAGCGCACTCGGGATCGGCGTCGCTGCGATTTCGATGCTGGTGATACCGATTGCCGGTTCGTATATGAAGACGCTTGCGGTAGAGTTGCGAAGCCAGGCGCTGAGGTCGGCGGCCATTTTCACGTTCGCCAATTCCTATCTTTCGCTGGTTCTGCTCATCGCAATGTTGATGAGTTATGCCATGAATCTGCGATGGGGAGATCCGATCGGCGCGCTGGTCATGTTTCCATTTATCGCTCAAAAGGGAATCCAAATCCTCATTGAGGAAGGCAAACATGAATACGTGGAAGATTAATCTGGTTCTGTTTTGTCTACTGCTCACCCGTGCGGCATTTGTGGTGGGGCAAGTGGGGCAAGTGGGGCAGCAACGGCCGACAAGCGGAGTCATTGTCATTCAAGGGGCGACGTTGATCAACGGCACCGGCAGTCCGTCCATTCGAAACGGCGCCATCGTCGTTGACGGCGGCCGGATTCGAGACATCGGCCCGCGCAATGAGGTTCGAGTTCCGGGAAACGCGCAGACCGTGGACGCGCGGGGAAAATGGGTGATCCCCGGTCTGATCGATGCGCACGTGCACTTTTCGCAATCGGGCGGGATTTATACGCGGCCCGATATTGTGGATCTGCGCAAGTGGCGTTCATATGAAAAGGAGATGGAATGGATCAAACAGAGGTTGCCGTACACGTTTGAACGGTATCTCGTCTCCGGCGTCACCGGCGTTGTCGACTGTGGCGGCCCGATGTGGAACTTCGAAATGCGCGACATTGCCTCCCATACGAAGAAGGCGCCGCGCGTCGCCGTTGCCGGGCCTCTGATCGCCACGTACCTGCCGCCCACCACTTTGGCGAGTGATCCTGACATCGTCAAGCCCGACTCTCCGGCTCAAGCGCGCGATCTGGTCCGGCGGCAGCTGGAGCGCAAGCCGGATCTGATCAAGCTGTGGTGGGTCCGGCGGCAAGGCGACAACTTCAACGAGCAGGTTCAGATCATGTCGGCCGCTATTGAGGAAAGTAAGTCTCACAGCGTGCGGGTCGCGGTTCATGCCACCGAACTGGACACGGCGAAGGCCGCAGTTCGGGCGGGAGCGGACATTCTTGTACATAGTGTGAGCGACCGGCTCCTCGACACGGAGTTCATCAATCTCGTCAAAAACCGCGATGTTCTCTACATCACCACGCTGGCGGTTGAAGAGGGCTACCGGATGGTCTTGGATCGGCAGGTCGCGTTAACAGACATCGAGCAAAAGCTCGGCGATCCTGAGGTCATCGCAACCTGGTCGGAACTTGCAAAGATTCCAGCCGCCGAAATTCCGGGTGGTGTCCCCCACATTCCTGCACCGCCAAAAAGACCTGCCGCTTACGACAATCTGATGCTTTTGGAATCCGCCGAGGTGCGTGTCGTCGCCGGAACCGATGCCGGCAACATCGGCACATTACATGGGCCCTCGCTTCATCACGAGATGGAATTGATGGCTGCGGCCGGTTTACGTCCGATGGACATCATCGTTTCCGCAACGAAAAATGCGGCCGCTGTCATGGGGCTTCAGAACGAGGTCGGCACGCTGCAAAAGGGCAAATTCGCGGACCTCGTGATTCTCGATGCCGATCCGCTCGCGGATATCAAGAATACGAGAAAGATCTTTAAAGTGATGAAAGGCGGCGAATTCGTCCCCTAAGACGGTAAGCCGCCATCCACGCCCGCGCTGTCAGCCTTCGGCAGATCTTTGCAAATCGAGTATGCGCTGGCTCTTCCTGCAAAACGGATACCGCTTCACTTCGCCGTCGCTCCGACGACGGCGCGGATGACGCCATCCGTTTTGCTGTAAATGTACAGTTCTCCAGCGGCATCGATCGCAAATCGCGCGTCGGCGCGCCCATCACCGGATACAGTTGCACGGCCCGGCAGGTGCGCCGCTTTTCCTCCACGTGCCTGGTAGGCGGCTTCAGCGATCGGGAACATCGTGTCATGGACTTTGCCGTTCCACGAGATCTTCACTTCGTGGATTGGAGATAACGTCTCGGGCTTTCCATCATCGGCGGCAAGCATGTCTTTGTAATCCGCGTACCACACATGTCCTGTGGTGATATCAGTGAAAATGTATTTTCCGCGAAGCGCCGGAATTGCCTTCCCGTTGTAAAGGAAGCCCGCTCCAATGGCGTCGCCGCCTCCGGGAACGTGCCCATACTTGATGACAGGGTATACCGGCACGACCAGCTGGTCGGTGACGTCACTAATTTGAACAGGAATTCGATCGACGGCGGGCAGAGGGCCGGTTGTATTGTCGGGCTTCATCAATTCGTTCGCTTCGCGTAGCGGGTAGCCATAATTGGCTCCCTTGCGAACGATATAAACTGATTCCCACGTGTGCAACCCTACGGAGTTCACAACAAGTTGGTTGTTTGCCGGATTGCTGGGATCGATCGCCCAATTCAACCGATGGGGATTGCGCAATCCATAAACCCAAATCTCTTTCCGCGCACCAGGTTTCGAGACAAACGGATTATCGTTAGGGATGCGGTAACGGCCGTTCTCGCTCACCGTACTCGTCGAGGTGTGTTCGTTGAGATCGGGAATGATCCGGAGGATCTTCCCTTCGAAATTATCCAGCCGCTGCGGATTGGGCCGGATGCTGGACATTGCTTCACCGGAACCGCCGTCGCCGCATTCCAGGTACATGACGCGCCAATCCGGATCGCCTCGCCGGGCGGTCGGATTGAAGATCATGTCGCCCATCGGATGCAGGCGCGTATTCATACTCACCCGCAGGATCTCGCGCGCGGTGCCTTCGAAGGTCGCGTTTGAAATATTGGTGTCCGTCCACTCGATGAGGACTCCCTCGAACTGCGTTTCTCCAGGAGGCGCGATGGCCGGAGTCGTGGTGTAGCCGGCCAGATTCAGGCCGCGAAAGTGCGCATTGTCGGGCATGATGGAGCCGGTCAACGCGGGATTCTCAATATGAACGGTATAGAACTTGCCGTTACGCCGGTAATCCGGATCGAAATAGAAACCGTTCAGCCCGCTGCCGTAGCCGGTTTCAAGAAATAATTTGTGGAAGAGCCCCGGATGACCCTCACGGCCGTTGAAATCGAGATACGTCGTGAGCTTCTTCGTTTCTTTGTCCAGGATGTACAAGGGCCCATTCAGATCGGGAATAAAAAACCGGTTCGCTCCGCCCGGTTCTTCTCTCAGGCCGTTCACTCTGGAGAGTAAGACCTCGTTGTTGCCTTTGCCATCGGCCAAACCGGTGATCGGCATCGTCACGTAGTCTTTAATCTCGATCGTCATTTCAGCCGAGGCCGCGATCACCGGCAAGAACTGAAGAACGATCAAACAGCACGCCATTCGTTTCCGGTTGTACATACGATCTCCTGGTTTTCTCGAACGAAGATAATACCTATAATGTCGCGCAAGTGACGCATGAATCTCCAGCGCAGCACGGATCGTATTTTGACAACGCACGTGGGAAGTCTGCCGCGCCCTAAAGATCTTCTCGATTTGATGAAAGCCAAGATGACCCGTCGTGGCTATGTTCCGGAACTCTATGAAGCGCGAGTTCGGAGCGCTGTCGCCGAATGCGTACGCAAGCAGGCTGAAAGTGGAATCGATATCCTCAACGACGGCGAGCAATCCAAGCCCGGCTTCTTTACGTATGTCGCAGAACGGTTGGAAGGATTCGAACCGCGGCCGGACCGGCGGATGCAAGTGTGGGCCTTGGAAGTCGCCGCTTTTCCGGAGTATTACGAGCAATACTTCAAGGAGGCGATGGGCGGAGGTGCGATCGCTCCGATTTTGCCGATGGTCTGTACGGGTCCGATTCGATATTGCGGTCAGGATGCGTTAAAAAACGATATTGAGAATCTCAAGGCTGCCGCAGTCGGCATTCCGCATCATGTCATATTCATGCCATCGGTGGCGCCAAGTGGAGTGGGCTCGAACGAATATTATCGAAACGAGGAAGAATTCTTTCACGCCCTCGGCGCCGCGCTGCGCGCGGAGTACAAGGCGATTATCGATGTGGGTTTCCTCTTGCAAATCGACGATCCGTTCCTGACAGATATTTTCGCGGACCCGTCACTCAACCACTCACAGCGCCATAATCGCGCTTTGATGTTTGTCGAAGCGATCAATGAAAGTCTTCGCGGCATTCCCGCCGAAAAAGTCCGCTTTCATACGTGCTACGGCATTAATGAAGGACCACGGATCCACGACGCGCCACTCGAAGCTGTCCTCCCTTACATGCTGAAAGTCAACGCAGGCGCCTACAGTTTTGAAGCAGCGAACCCTCGGCACGAGCACGAATATCACGTTTGGGAACGCGTGAAGCTACCGGACGACAAAGTCTTAATTCCTGGTGTGATCACGCACGCAAGCAATATTGTCGAGCACCCGGAGCTGATTGCCGAACGCCTCGTTCGCTTCGCGAAACTCGTCGGCCGTGAAAATGTCGTCGCGGGTGCGGACTGTGGTTTCTCTTCCCAAGCGACTTACCGTACGGAAGTCCATCCCTCCGTCGTTTGGGCCAAGTTTGAAGCATTACGCGAAGGTGCGCGCCTCGCGAGCAAACGACTGTGGTCGTGATCGCACGACATCGTGAACACCGATTCGAGTACCTTCCAGAAGCACGGGCCCGCCCCTCGCTTCCGGCCATCGGACAATGTAGCTATAGGGACCGCCTCGGCGATTCGTCAGCGAGGCATTGCGCGCCGTCTTGACCGCGGCCTTGAGGCCTGTACTTCATTGAAAACACAAAGTGTTTATGAAATCCGGCTGGTGCGTAGAACACGCGGCTTTGCAAATTTGCAGACGGCTCTGCAAATTTGCACGCGGCTCTGCACACATGCATGAGCCGGATCGAGTACCGTTCCACTGATAGTTCCCAATCCCTGCGCGAAAGCAGACAGGCTAAACGCCAACAACAGGACTGCAGGTGCAAAAAACGTTTCATATGATCTCCCTTGGGTTGTCTTATATTGTGAGATATCGTTCCGGCTTACAAGACCGAAGCCCGGGTGGTGTTCTTCAATGGATCAGCACCACTCCGGCGCTGTCGCGCCACCCCTCCTCAACTGAGGAGGGAGCTGGGTCGTAGGAGACTACAGATTGGCGGAGGAGGGAGGAGTCCATATGAAATGGGGATTTTCATTCCTATACCGTTTTCTTGCTCTCGGCTGGTCAACAGTTCTGGTGGCTCTGATGCTGGTTGCGCCCGCGATGGGGGGCCAGTTACTTCAGGGCACGATTGATGGCAACGTGACGGATTCGAGCCAAGCTGCGATTCCCGGCGCCACCGTCACAGCCAGGGACCAGCAAACAAATTTCACGAGGGAAACCAAGACGAACGCCGTGGGTGGCTACAGTCTATCCGGGTTGCCGCCCGGAACCTACACGATCGCGGTCAACTCGCCGGGATTCCAGAGCTACACTGAGACCGGTATTGCGGTCGTACCCAACACGATCCGCCGGGTGGACGTCACCCTGACTGTCGGTCAGGTTACCGAGAGCGTGACCGTCGAAGCTTCGACGGCTGCTTTGCAGACCGACCGTGCTGAGATCCGGTCTGAGGTCACCAGCAACACGCTAACCAACGTGCCGGTGCCGATCGGCCGTAACTACCAATTGCTGATGCCGACGCTCCCGGGCGTGTCGGAAGCGCAGAACAACAACTCCTTTGCGGCGAACCCAACCCGCTCGGTGAACTTCTCGGTCAATGGCACGCCGACGAATATCAATAACTTTTCCATCGACGGCACCAACAGCCGCGGAGTCATCGATAGCACGTTTACGTATATTCCGGCCCTCGAGGCGGTGCAGGAAGTCAGCGTCGTCAGCAATTCATTCGACGCCGAACAAGGTCTTGCCGGCGGCGCCGCGATCGCCTTGCAGATCAAAAGCGGCTCCAACGCCGTCCACGGTTCCATGTTCGGGTTTCACACCGACCAGCACCTGAAGGCGTATCAGTGGGCGGCCGATCGATCGCAGCCCAAACCAAAATACATTTATAACCAATACGGCGGCACCATCGGCGGGCCGATCAAGAAGGACAAGCTGTTCTACTTCCTGAGCTACGAGGGTACGCATTATTCCGAAAACGCTACACAAGCCGTGCAAGTGCCTACGCTCGCGATGAAAGCAGGAGACCTGTCCGCATCTCCGACACCGATTTACGATCCGCGGACTGGAAACCCGGATGGTACCGGGCGGACGCCGTTTCCGGGCAATATCATTCCGAAAGACCGCATCGATCCCGGCATTCAGGCCATTCTCAATCTCGGGGGCTGGGCCCCCAACACGAAAGGCAGCGGGGCGTTCGGCTTGGCCCGGAACTATGTCACTTCGGCGCCCAACTACCAGTGGCGCCGGCAGTATGACACGAAGCTCAGCTACAACCCCACCTCCAAGCTGAGCACGTTCGTGCGCTTCGGTTTCGTGGATCATAATGCGAACACCGACGGCATCTTCGGGCCTCTTGGCGGCTTGCCCATCAGCCGCGCGAATACCGGATCCGGCTTCGTGCAGGGTCATCTCTTCCAGGGGACGATTTCGGCGACGTACGTACCAACTCCCAACCTGGTCATCGACGCCAACTACGGTTACTTTCGCGAGGACTTCAACGATGTGCCGCCGCGCGGTGATGAGAATCTTGGCTGGACCGTGATGAAGGTCCCGGGCCTTCAGACCGACCGGAAGACAGAACTCGGCTGGCCGCTGATTTTGATTGACGGTTTTTCCCGGCTCGGTGCGGCGAATAACTTCGAGCCGCATGGCTACCGTGATCCCACTTACGATTACTCCGCCAACTTGAGCTGGACCCGGAGCACTCATAATGTTCGCTTCGGCTTCAACCTGAACCGGCAGCACATCAATGAGAGCCAGCCGCAGGGCAATCTCGACTACATTGCTTCGCAAGGCGGATTCCAGTTCTCTCCCGGAGCCACACAGCTCAACGGCGGACCGCCGGGCAACGACTTCAACACCTTCGCAGCATTTCTGCTGGGACTGCCGAACAACGCCGGTAAGCTTCGTCTGTTCCCCGACGACATCCAGACGCGCATGAAAGCCTACAGCTTCTACGCGAGGGATCGCTGGCAGGTCACGTCGAAGCTAACGTTCAGTTATGGACTGCGTGTCGAGCTGTTCCCGTTCCCACGGCGAGTAGGACGCGGCCTGGAAGTCTACGACTTCGACAAGAATGTCATGCTGCTGTGCGGCCTGGGACCGAATCCGATCGATTGTGGCATCAACAAAGGCAAGGGCGGTCCAGCGCCGCGACTCGGCCTGGCCTATCGCATCGGCGATTCGATGGTTCTCCGAGCCGGTTATGGCATGACGTGGGACCCTATCAACCTCTCCAATTTCGAGCGCCTCAACTATCCGGATTTGATTCAAATCGCACTGAACCGGCCCAATGGCTTCTCGTGGGCCACCACTCTGCGGCAGGGATTTCCGGACATCGTGCAGCCGGACCTGAAGTCCGGCATTTTGCCGGTGGCCAGCACTCTAAGCGTCATTACGCTCGACAACAACAATCTCGTCCGAGGTTACATCCAATCCTGGAACTTGACCGCCGAAAGAAGGTTTGGCGGTTGGGTCGGCTCAGCCGGCTACGTCGCCACGCGAACCACGGATCAACTGCACCAACTCGATGCGAACTGGTCTCCGATCGGCACGGGAACCGCGGGCCAGGTTCTGAATCGCAAGTTCGGCCGCACGGCGGCGACGCGTTTCTACGGCACACTTGGGACTTCCAAGTACGACTCCTTGCAGACGCGTCTGGAGCACCGGTTCTCTACGGGTTACCAGGTTGTCATCGGCTATACGTGGGCGCACGGCCGCGGCTATAGCGCAGAGACTTCCGGAGCCATACCGGGAGCGGGCACGATATCGGGCATTACCGCGACAGTAGGCCTTCCCGCCTATTACCGGTTGAATTACGGCGACCTGAACCGCGACATCCGTCACAATTTCCAGACCACTGGCATCTTCGAGCTTCCCTTCGGAAAGGATAAGCCATGGGCGCAAAACGGGCCGTTGTCGCAGATCGCGGGCGGCTGGCAGATCAGTGCCCTGTTGAGCGCTTTCACGGGAACGCCTTTTACCGTCGTCGCCGACAACAGCACTCTGAACTCTTCAGCCTCCGCACAACGGGCCGACTGCTTTTCCACGCCGCGCAAGCGCGGCAATATTTATCAGTGGTACGATCGGTCGGACTTCGGCGTACCGGCCGCGGGACGCTTTGGCACCTGCGGCGCCAACGCGCTGAGGGGACCGGGAGTGGTCAATCTGGATATGGGGGTAGACCGCAAATGGCGATTCGGTGAACAGTACGAGCTGAAGTTCCGCGTCGAATCGTTCAATGTCGCAAATACGCCGCACCATTCGAATCCGATCAACAACATTAATACAGGCGGCTTCATGGAAGCGCTGGGCATCCGCAATACCGGACGCGACGGCCTCGACGAGCGAACCTTCCGCGTCGGCCTCAAGCTCAATTGGTGACCGGTTGCCTTATCCTACTGACCGAATGGGAGGATCTATGAATCGCCGAAAATTTGTTCGTATGGCCGGCGCGGGGTATCATGCGGTGAAAAAGCGTCGCTCTCACATTTTTGCGCCGCGAGGAGGAAGAGGAACTTGACCAAGCGAACAGTTGTCGCATCCATTGTTTGCGGGTTGGCCGTAACGGTGTGGGTCTTTACCCTGTCGAATATCGTGTCAGGCGCGCAGGAGCCGGTTTCCTTTACAAAGGACATTCAGCCAATCCTGCAAAGTAGCTGCTGGAAATGTCACGGCCAGGCCCTGCAGCTTGCGAAACTCGACTTGCGTACGCTCGAGGGTGCTCTGAAGGGCGGTCAAAAAGGAGCGTCGATTGTTCCCGGTAACGCTGAGGAAAGCCGCTTGTACCGCCGTGTCGCGGGTCTCGAGCGGCCGGCAATGCCGATGGATGGCAAGCTGACCAACGAAGAGATCTCGGCAATCAAGACCTGGATCGACCAAGGCGCTCACTGGGACCTGGGAGCTGACGCCAAAGCTTTAACTGTCGATCCCGCTGCGCTGGCTGCGTTAGAAAACATGGAGATCTCCGCGGAAGCGCGGAACTACTGGGCGTTCAAGCTGCCGGTACAAGCACCCGTACCCAACGTCTCGGCCAACCTGAGGAATCCAATCGATCGTTTTCTTGAAAAGACTCGTCAAGAAAAGGGCCTCAAAGCAGCGCCACGTGCGGATCGGCTGACGTTGTTGCGCCGTGCTTATCTCGACTTGATCGGACTGCCGCCCAGTCCTTCGGAAACTGCAGACTTCCTGGCCGACAATTCCCCGGGCTCGTGGGAACGTTTGATCGACAAACTTCTCGCCTCACAGCACTACGGTGAGCGCTGGGGACGGCACTGGCTGGACGTGGCGCGTTACGCCGACTCCGACGGCTTCGAGCAAGATTTCGACCGCCCGAATGCCTGGCTGTATCGGGACTATGTGGTTCGCTCTTTTAACCAGGACAAACCCTACAACATTTTTATCAAGGAACAGATCGCCGGCGACGAACTCGATACCAAGAGCGCCGACACGATGATCGCCACCGGTTTCCTCCGCGCGGGGCCTCGAGTGCACTTCAGGGAGAAGGACACACCCGACCGGCGTTTTGACTACCTGGACGATGTGCAGGCCACGATTGGCCGCGGCATCCTGGGCTTGACGGTTCAGTGCGCGCGGTGCCACAACCACAAATTCGATCCGATTCCGCAGAAGGATTATTACGCGCTACAGGCCGCCATCTTTGGTTACGTCGAAACGACGTACCCCTTGGTTTCCAAAGACGAAGCCGACGCCTATAACAAAAAAGTTGCAGAAGTCGATGCGCGAATCAAACCGATCCGGCAGCGGATCGCAGAAATCGAAGCGCCTTATCGGGAAAAATTGAAGGCCGAAGCGCTCAAGAAATACCCCGAAAACGTCCAGCGTGCGGTCGCGAAGCCCGAAAACGAAAGGACTCCGGGTGAGAAGTTGCTGGCAACGCAGATCATCGAAGGCGGCCTCAACGTTAATGCACGTACTGTAGAGGGCGCTCTGACTCCCGAACATGCCGCCGATCGGAAGGCGTTGCTCGATCAGATCGCGGCTCTCGAGAAGGAGAAACCGAAACCCATTCCGGTTGCCGACATCGTTACGGATGGCGATTATCGATTCACTCCACTCGGTCCCGATCGGCTGTGTGAAATGCAGAATCCAGGAAAGCGAAGGAACGTACTTGCACACCGGACCTGGACGGTATCAGGTTCCACCCTCCTATTTCCTCGTTCGAGGCGATCCGAATAGCCATGGATCTCTAATGAAGCCGGGCTTCATAACGGTCGCCACTTATGGGAACCCGCCCACCGAGATTCCTCCGGCGGATGGACATACCTCCGGACGGCGAAGGGCGCTGGCCGAATGGCTGGCTTCGCGGGAAAACCCGCTGACGCCGCGTGTGATCGTCAACCGCATCTGGCACCATCACTTCGGACGGGGCATCATTCCGACACTCGATAATTTCGGCAAGATGGGCGACCCGCCGACACACCCGGAACTATTGGATTGGCTGGCCGTCGAATTCATGAACCGCGGATGGAGTATTAAACAACTCCATAAATTGATCATGACTTCCGACGCCTATCAGATGGCGTCCGCGTACACGGATGCCGATGATATGGAAAAGGATCCTCAGAATCAGTATTTGTGGCGCTACCGGACTCAAAGGCTCGACGCGGAAGTTGTACGCGACAGCGTCCTTGTAGCGAGCGGCGCGATCAACCTGGCTGTTGGCGGAAAGCCTGTCCGTCCGCCGTTGCCGGAGGCGCTGGTCAAATCCACGATTTACAACGTCTGGAAAAACCAGGAGGATGGTCTCGAAAGCTGGCGGCGCAGCCTTTACGTCTACCGCAAGCGCGGCATGGCGTTCCCCATGTTCGAAGTATTCGACATGCCCGATCCGAATTTCAGCGCGGGACGGCGCTCGATTTCCACGGTGCCCACTCAGGCGCTGACACTCATCAATAATGAGTCCGTACTGAAGCAAGCGCAGTTGTTCGCGGACCGAGTAAAGAACGAAGCCGGAGATGAGCCCGTCAAACAAATCAATCTGGCATACCGGATTGCTCTGACGCGTCCTCCGGACGAGACGGAATTGGCGCTGGCGACAGATTTGTTGGGAACCCACTCCCTGCTTGATTTGACGCATGTGCTGTTGAATTTGAGCGAGTTCCTCTACATGAGGTGACCTTATGAAACACTTTTGGTCTCGACGCGATTTTCTATTTCAATCGGGCGGCGGCGTGAGCGGTCTGGCGCTGGCTTACCTGCTGCATAAAGACGGATTGCTCGCGGCCGAATCGGACGCCAGTTGCAACGACACGCCGCTGGGCGGAAATCCCTATGCCCCAAAACGGCCGCACTTCAAGGCGCGAGCAAAGGCCGTCATCTCTCTTTTCATGACGGGCGGTCCGAGCCATGTGGATACATTTGATCCCAAACCTGCGTTGACGAAATACGCGGGAGAGCCCCTGACCGGCAAGGGTGACATTAACGTCCGCCAGGGTTGGCCCGGCCCCCTGATGCCCAGCCCGTTCCAGTTCAAGAAATACGGAAAAAGCGGACTCGAGTTCGCTGAGATCTTTCCAAACCTTGGCGAACACGCCGACGAAATGGCCATCTTGAGATCGATATACGCAAGGTCCAACGACCACGTCCAGTCGACTTATGAACTACAGTCGGGACAGATTCGCGCGGGTTATCCCACGATGGGTGCCTGGATCACCTACGGACTCGGTTCGGAAGCGAGCGGTCTGCCGGCATTCGTCGCGATACCCGACCCCCGCGGAGGCCCCATCGCCGGGGTCAGCAACTGGAGCGCAGGCTTCATGCCGGCCGTCTATCAAGGAACGTCCTTCCGCTCGTCCGGCGGTGACCCGATCATGGACTTAAAACCCCCCGAAGGATTAACCGCCGAACAGCAACGCACGCGGCTCGACCTTTTGGCGAAACTCAATGAGCGCGATCTGCAGAAATATCCTGGGGACTCCGAACTCGCTGCGCGCATTTCCTCCTACGAACTTGCATTTCGAATGCAGGGCTGCGCCCCTCAAGCCGTAGACCTGAGCAAGGAATCCGAGGCCACGCGGAAACTGTACGGAATGGACGAGAAGATCACGGAAGCATTCGGCAGGCAGTGTCTGTTGGCACGCAGGCTGGTTGAGCATGGAGTTCGGTTTGTACAAGTCTTTTCAGGTGGGTTGGGCGATCAGAATACCGACACTTGGGATGCCCACGTGAACGTGAAAACCAACCACTCGCTTCACGCCGCCGAAACCGATCGTCCCATTGCGGGCTTGCTCACCGATCTCAAAGCTCGCGGCCTGCTGGATTCAACATTGATTCTTTGGCATGGCGAGTTCGGCCGGATGCCCCTCTCTCAGAGAGGTGTCGGCCGCGACCACAATCCTGGTGCGATGGCGGTATGGATGGCCGGCGCCGGCATCAAAGGCGGACAGGCGATCGGCGCCAGCGATGAATTCGGTCTCAAAGCTGAGCAGCAAGTCATGTCGGTTCACGACCTCCACGCGACCATATTGCACTTACTCGGCTTGGAGCATACGAAGCTGACGTATCGATTCAATGGCCGCGATATGCGCCTCACCGATGTATATGGCGAGTTGATCCCGCAAATCGTGAGCTAAATTCGCGTCGTGCGCTCCTCCCAGGCGATGACGAAACCGTTATTTCAAGTCTCGCGGACGCGGATATGTATTCTTCGGTGCCGTGATAAAAGATCCCGCTATTGCCGGCCTCGCCGATCTTCCACTCGAGTTCGGAGCCGAACTACTGTGGGCACATCTTCAGTTCCCGCAATGCTATTAGCATTGAGGGCCGATCGCGCAGGCTTATTCCGGTTGATTCGTATGAGCAGCGACGTAGATAGCCGTTCGCGCTGATATGCGCGTAATCTTCGGGCGTGTCGTCCAGCAGAAATGGTCCAGTCAAATGCGCCTTTGCATTGGCGGTGGTCCGAAGGTTGAGATCATTACTGCGTGAAATAATCCAATTGTCCAAACTGTGCCATTCTGAATCTGAAAGCGTGAACTTTCCATTTTTAATCTCAGGCAGAAGCAACCAATCGAGAGCTCCCAAATCACGTACTACCACCGCGAGTTCGTCAAGACCGCCGAGCGTCTGCGTATTCACAACCGAGTTAATTCCGATTGGAACCTGACCGGCCAGTTGCCGATGAATGTTCTTCATTGCTCGGGCAAGTGGCAAGCCTCGAATTGATGAGTACAACGGTTCGGGAGCATCTATCGAAACGCGAACAATAGAGACAAAACCTTTCAGGTTTTCCCAGAGCTGTTCATTCAGATGGTGACCATGTGTCGTGATTGAAATGCCCAGTTTGGTGTCAGTCCAAATAGTCTGACAGGCTTCTGCGAGACCAGGAAAGAGGGTCGGTTCACCTCCGCCGAAAGCGACTTCCAATGTACCAAGCTGATCGAGTTCGCGACACCAGTGAATTATTTCCGGGACCGAAAGCATATGTCTGCTTTTGGGTGCATAACAAAAAGCGCAGGACAGATCGCAGACATTCGTAACGGCAATGCTGATGACCTCGGGGCCCTCGTCTCGATCCTCGACGGGAGTCCGAACTTCGTCAGCGAGGATATGCAATCCGGTTATTCTGTCGTAGAAATGAAGTCCGCGACTTTCCTTCCGCACCTTCATCCGGTGATTCCAGTTATTTTGATTTCTGTCGGATATTTCAGGAGCATGAGCCTGATAATTCCTCCGATTTCGGTAGACCGAATACCGG
>Ga0209157_1000618_pt1 | contig 29840 bp, 25 predicted proteins | sample GraSoiAngelo_135_FD_185892 | JGI IMG/M metagenome (GOLD analysis project Ga0209157, IMG submission 185892) | Grasslands soil microbial communities from the Angelo Coastal Reserve, California, USA - 14_0929_05_40cm (SPAdes) (version 2) | ecosystem: Environmental > Terrestrial > Soil > Grasslands ...
CGAAGCGCCGGGTGACGTCCTTGATCCACTCATGAACGCCCCAGATCTCCGAGATCACCAGCAGAATCGGCGCGCCACTGCGCGTCGCAGGATGCGCCTTCGTAGATCGGCATGGCGTAGTCCCCGATCTTGACCTGGACGTCTCCGGCAACGATCCCCTGGGTGTCGGTCTTGATGACCTGGGCGAACACCTTGTCGACTCCGACCGCGTAGCCGGCGAAGGTGACGGCGCCGCCCGTCTTGAGCACGTGGCGCCGCGTCAGGCGACTCATGTTGGACCCGAGCATGCGGTTTCCTCCCGATTGGCGATGTCTTGATGCGCGCCGCTCTCCAGCGCGCGTGTGGCGGGCGAAGCCTAGCACACGCACCCGGGCCTGGCAAAGTACGGGCGCCGGCTTGCCGCCTGCCAGGGCCCTGACGCTGGACGGCAGCTCGCGCCACCTTGGCATGCGTGATCCGCCGGGACCCCCTGCCGAGCACAGCACGCGGTCTTAAAAATGCGGGATCTTCGCGCTTCCAGTTCTCCCTGAATCTTCGCTCGGCTTTCCAGACTCCGTCGCCGCCGCTGGCATTCGATTTGCTCATCCGAGGCTCAGCATCACGCCGGAGATCGCGGCAGGGAGGCGAAGAGCGCCGTGCGGGTCCTGATCGTGGAAGACAACGCGGATATCGGCGGGCTCCTGGTGGACTTCGCCCGCGAGCTCGGCCACGCGGCGGACCTCGCGCCGTCTGCGGAAGCCGCGCTGACGCGACTTCGGGTCGAGCGCCCGGATCTGGTCCTGCTCGATCTCAGGCTCCCGGGCATGAGCGGCCTCGACTTCCTCCAGCTCCGTCCGGTGCGCGACTCCCGCGTCCCGATCGTGGTGATCTCGGGAATCGCGACCGAGCGGGACGCACAGGAATGCCTGCGGCTCGGGGCCCTCGACTTCCTGCCGAAGCCCATCCCGTTCGATCGTCTTCGACAGATTCTCGAGGTCTTCGAGCCGCTCGCGCTCACGCAGACCGTGGCGGTGGCGGGGCGACCGGCCGAGCGGCGCCGCGCGCCTCGCGTGCGGGTCCAGCTGCCCGTCCAGGTGAGCGAGTACGGCAGCGTCGACTGGCTGACGACGAGCGTCGACTTGAGCCCGTCGGGCATGAAGGTCCGGCCGCTCTGGGCGGCGCCAGAGTCGGCCGTGCGGCTCTCGGTCACGCTGCCCGATGACGGCGAGCGGCTCGAGATCGTCTCCGTGCTGATCCGGGTCGACCTCGACGGTTACGCGTTCTACTTCACCAACCTGACCGGACCGCAGCTCGAGCGCCTGACGCGACTCATCAATCGTCTGAGCGCGCAACCGACCCCTTGATCAGAGCCCTGGCGAGGCAGTACCCTGTCGGCGCCTCTGCGGCAGGCCGCCGAGGCAGACACCCGGTCTGGAAAGGCGGAGATCTCCACCATGGCCTCATCTGAGAAGATCGCGATCGTCACGGGCGCCGGAACCGGAATCGGCAAGGCCGTCGCGCTTGCCCTGTTGCGGGAGGGCTACTCGGTCGTCCTCGCAGGCCGCCGCAAAGAGCTCCTGGAAGCGACGGCTCGGGAGGGGACGTCGTCGAGGTCGCGGGCGCTGGTCGTTCCAACCGACGTGAGCAATCCCGCGTCGGTCAGCGCCCTGTTCGCGCGGGCGAAGGCGGAGTTCGGTCGGCTCGATCTGTTGTTCAACAACGCGGGGACCGGAGCGCCTCCGCTGCCGCTCGAAGACTTGACCTACGAGCAATGGAAGACGGTCGTCGAGATCAACCTGACCGGCGTGTTCCTCTGCACACAGGAGGCCTTCAAGCTCATGAAGGCCCAGGAGCCACGCGGCGGACGGATCATCAACAACGGCTCCATCTCGGCGCACGCGCCGCGGCCGAACTCGGCGCCGTACACCGCCACGAAGCACGCGATCACGGGCCTCACCAAGTCGACATCTCTCGACGGCCGCAAGTACGACATCGCGTGCGGTCAGATCGACATCGGGAACGCCGCGACGGACATGACGGCCAGAATGAGGAACGGCGTCCCCCAGGCGCACGGGGCCGTCGCCGTCGAGCCGACGATGGACGTCCAGCACGTGGCGGGCGCGGTCGTCTACATGGCGAGCCTCCCCCTGGACGCCAACGTGCAATTCCTGACGGTCATGGCGACGAAGATGCCCTTCGTCGGACGCGGGTAACCCGGAGCCGGAGCGACCGGGGAGCGTCCTACTGGCGGTCCGAGTCTGTCGAGAGCTGTTTGATGTAGCGCGCGATGGCGCGGATCTCCTCGTCGCTCATGAGCCCCTTCCATGGGGTCATGCCGGTTCCGGGCCGACCGTTCTCGACGGTCCGCACAAAGTCCGCCTCGGTCCCCTTGAACGCCCGAAGATTCGCGGCGGCGGCGGTCCCCTTGGCGTCGGTGCCGTGGCACTGCGAGCACTGGGTGAGGTAGGTCGACCGGGCCGCCCGCAGCTCCGAGCTCAAGGGCGCGGTCTCGGGCGCAGCCTGGGCGAGCGTCATGCCGTGGCGCCCGAGAATCTCGGGGAGCTTCGCGGACTGGAGCTGCCGGATCGCGCGGTCGACCGCCTCCTTGAGCTCGCGGTCGTCCCGGCGAACGCCCGCGCCGATCTTGAGGTCGCGCGCGGGATCATTGATTTCCGTCGCGCGAAAGCCGGGGTTCTTCTTGACGAACCAGCCCGCGAGCGGTGATTCCAGGACCACCGCATCGACCTCGCCTCGGCCGAGCGCGTCGAACGTCGCCTCGGGGCTCAGGTAGACCTTCCGGTTGTACCCCCGCTCGTAGACCATGTGGTCGGCGATGGTCATCGCCTGGACGCCAACGAGCCTCGACTTCAGTTCGTCGAGCGAGCGGAAGGCGCCGAGGCTCGAGGAGACGACGACCTGGCGCATCACGTAGTACGGGATGGAGAAGATCAAGCGGGGTTTGTCGCCCGCGAACCGCTCGGTGAGCGGCAGCCCCATGAAGAGATCGCACCGGCCCTCGTACAGCTGGCCAAACGCAAGGATCTCCCGGGCCGTCGGGAACCAATGCACGCTGAGCTCCGCGCCCAGCGCCTCGGCGATCGCGCGCGCGATCTCGACCTCGAAGCCGGGCTCTTGCGTGTTTTGACTGGAGAACGGCAGGTTCGACGGATCCGCGCACAGCCGGATCCGTCGAACCTCGCCGCGCCCGCCCGCCGTCGCCGTCAGGAGGATGGCGACCGCGAGGCCGAGGATTCTCACTCGCTGAGCCCGAACACCACCACGAGGTCGCTCCAGTTCATCTTCAGGGCGTGGGACCATTTCGGCTCCTTGCCGAACCAGACCTGGGACCGCAGCGTGCCGCCGGCCGCGACCGCGACGTACTGCTTGCCGTCGACCGCGTAGCTCATGATCCCGCCTGACTGCGGCGTCCCGAGGCTGAAGGACCAGAGCTCGCGACCGCTCTTCGCGTCGAGCGCGACGACCATGCCCTCGGCGGTGCCCTGGAAGACCAGGTCGCCGCCGGTGGACAGGGTGTGGCTGATGAGCGGCGTCCGGTTCGACCACTCCCACGCCACCTTGTTCTGGTTCACGTCGAACGCGCGGAGGACGCCCGCCTGCTCGGCTTTGCTGAAGTGCTCGACGGTGACGCCGGTGTAGAGCTGACCCCGCCTGTACGTCAGATCGGCCACGTACGCGTAGCGCATGCAGAACTCGTTGGACGGAATGTAGAGGTAGCCGGTCTTCGGATTGTAGACCTTCGGTTGCCAGCCGGTCGCGCCCAGCAGCGACGGACAGACCTCCACCGGAGGCCCGCCCATCGTCGGCCGCAGCCCGGGATTCTCCACGCCCTTGCCGGTGACGGGATCTGGACCGCCCCAGGTGACCGACTTCGCGAACGGAACCGCCGAGAGGAACTTCCCAGTGATCCGGTCGAGCGTGTACACGTACCCGAGCTTGTTGGCCTGGACGACCGCCTTGTGGGTCTGTCCGCCGCGCACGACGTCGATGACGTGGTGCTCGGCCATCGTGTCGAAATCCCAGGGCTCGTTCGCCAGATACTGGTGGTACCACTTCATCTTCCCGGAGTCGACGTCGAGGGCAACCGCCGACATGGTGTACAGGTTCTCGCCCCGGCGCATGTCGGCGATCCAGGGAGCCGGGTTGCCGGTCCCGACGTAGAGGAGGTTCGTCGCGGGATCGTACGTGCCCGTGTGCCAGACGGCGCCGCCACCGATCTTCCACGTATCGGCTTGCCAGGTCTCGCTGCCGGGCTCGCCGGCGGCGGGGACGGAATACCAGCGCCACAGGCTCTTGCCAGTCTCCGCATCGAAGGCTTCCACGAATCCGCGGGGCCCCATCTCACCGGGTCCAGCGATGCCCACGATCACCTTGCTCTTGATGACCAGCGGCGCCTGGGACACGAAGTACCCATCGGCGTAATCCGCGATCTTCGTCTCCCATGCCGGCTTGCCCGTCTTGGCGTCGAGGGCGACGAGATGGGCGTCGAGCGTGCCGAAGATCACCTTGTCCTTGTGGAGGGCCACGCCGCGGTTGTGGGGAATGACACGGACGAGGGCGCCGACGTCCTCCGGGATCTTCCGGTCGTGTTTCCACAGGAGCTCGCCGGTGACGGCGTTCAGCGCGTGCACCCGGTTGACGCCCAGGGCGGTCGACGTCGTGAACATCGCGCCGCTGTTGACGACGGGGGTCATCTGCTGCTCGCCGAGGACGCCGCCCGCAAAGATCCACTTCGGCACGAGCTTCTTGATGTTGCCGGTGTTGATCTGGTCGAGCGGGCTGTAGCGCCAGCCGTTGTACGTCCGGCTGTACATGAGCCAGTTGGCGGGGTCGCTCCCGGCGTTCGCCAGGCGATCGTCGGTGACGTCCCGCCACTCGGCGGCCGGCGCGGGCGGCGGCGTCAGACTGAATGACAGGAGTGCGAGCAGGACGAGGACGAGTCTCGAGAATGTGCCCATACCGTTCTCCGATGTCTACGGGACTGTTCGTTCGCACGCAACAGCACACAGGGCGGGTCGGGTCGGTCACCCCCTCTGCGGTCCGAGTGGACGCGATGCTAGTGCGCTTTCGGCGACTCTGTCAACGACCCTACGGCTTGATCACGTCAACCCCGATGAGGACGACCTTCGCAGCGCCACGGTTCTCCGCCCAATGGTCGACGTCGCGCGACTCCGTGATGAAGCCACCAGGTCCGAGCGTCTTGGCGTAGCCGCCCTGCCGGAGCTCGGTGAGATGGCCACTCAGAATATAGGCGAACGCAGGACGCTCCTTATGGCTATGAAACCCCGCCACCCCCCCGGGCTCGAAGGTGATCGTCCGCAGGCGAAGCTGGTAGCCGGAGAAATCCGGGCCGAGATCGATCGTGCTCTCGACCCTGGCGTCGAGTCCCTTGTTCTCGGTGGGCGGACTCTGTTGTCCCAGGGCCGCACCCAGCCCAAAGCCCGCAGCGAGCGAGCACGCGCCGACGAGGACGACGACTCCCCACGATCTCCTCATGACAGATTCTCCTTTCACGGGCCCCCAGAGTGGATGAACCCCCGTCCCCCCAAAGGCCCCTTGACTACGTTCCCGATGCGGTATAGGAATACAAGCCTCAGCCCACTCACCTTACCGGCCGCCGATGGCGGCCCCGTCCCGATGGGACCAAAGGTCAGTGGGCTGCACTCTTGTTTAGTCCCTGATCGCGAAGACCCAGAGGACTCCCCCCTGTGGGACATCGGTCTTGGTACCGAGGAACGTGTCCAGTCTCGCCTGCATCCGCTGCGCATCCACGCCCCAGCCGGACTGGACCGCGATGTATTGAACGCCGTCGACCGCAAACGAGCTGGGCACGCCCGTCACGCCCGAATTGGTCTTGAACTCCCAGAGAAGCGACCCGGTCTTGGCGTCGAAGGCCCGGAAGTGCCGGTCGTTCGTTCCGCCGAGAAAGACGAGGCCGCCCCCGGTCGTGAGCACCGGACCCCAGTTCATGTATCTGAATGTGTGGGTCCAGACCCTCTGACCGCGGCTCATGTCCCAGGCCTGGAGCTCGCCGATGTGCGTCGCGCCCTGACGCATGCTCATGGTGGTCTTGGGCCGGTCGATGCCGAGATACAGCTTGCCGGGCTCGTACGGCTGCTCTTTGCCTACGAGCGTGCTGCACAGATTTTCGTTGGCGGGGATGTAGAGGTAGCCCGTCTTGGGGTTGTAGGCCGCGGGTGGCCAGTCCTTCCCGCCCCAGAGACCGGGACAGAAGGTCGTCGCCCTGCCGAGCTGTGGCTTCCGCTCGGGGTCGTAGCTCGGCCGGCCCGTCTTCGGATCGATGCTCGTGAACACCTCCTGCCTGACGTAGGGCTTGGCGTCGACGAACCCGATGCCGTCCGCTCGGCGCTCGAGGAGCCACAGGTACCCGTTCCGCCCGGGATGGACCAGGCTCCTGATCGTCCGTCCGTCGCGCCGGACGTCGATCAGGAGTGGCGTCGAGACCTCGTCCCAGTCCCACGAATCGTTCCAGTGGTACTGGTGGTGTCCCTTGACCTTGCCGGTATCCGCGTCAAGGGCGACGACGGAGCTCGTGTAGAGATTGTCGCCGGGGTGCATGTCGCCCGGCCAGGGCGCCGCATTGCCGGTCCCCCAGTACGTCAGGTTGAGGTCGGGATCGTAGTGTCCCGTGAGCCAGACCGACGCTCCACCGGTCTTCCAGGTGTCCCCCGTCCAGGTGTCGTGGCCCGGCTCGCCGGGTCCGGGGATGGTGTAGGTCTTCCAGACTTCCTGCCCGGAGCGCGCATCGAAAGCGGCGACGTAACTGCGGATCCCGAGCTCACCGCCGGACATCCCGATGATGACCCTTCCCTTCGCGACGAGCGGCGCCAACGTCGAGTAGTAGCCCTTCTTGTAGTCGTCGACGGTCGTGTCCCAGATGACCTTCCCCGTCGCGGCATCGAGCGCCACCAGGTGGGCATCGACGGTGGCGATGTACACCTTATCCTCGTAGAGACCGACGCCGCGATTCGTGGGGTGCAATTGCAGCAGATCCTCGGGCAGCTCCTTCTTGTACCGCCAGAGCGGATCGCCGCTCTTGGCGTTCAACGCGATCACCTGCTGCTGCGGGGTCGTGATGAACATGACGCCGTTGTTCACGATCGGGGGCGACTGGTGCCCCTCGGTCACCCCTGAAGAAAAGGCCCACACGGGAGCGAGCTTCTTGACGTTGTGCGGCGCGATCTGATCGAGGGGGCTGTAGCCCCACCCGTGGTAGTTCCCGCGGTACATCAGCCAGTTGTGCGGCTCTGGGTTGAGGAGCCGGCGGTCCGTCACCGGGTTGTAGCTGACCGGGCTCTGCGCGGCCAGGACTGCCGGCAACAGGCCGAGGAGCAGCGCCGCACACGAGATCGCGAGCCTTCTGATCGGCCTCATCGTGATCCTCCCTATTGCTGGAACCCCGGACGACTCGAGAACCCCCCGGCGGCCGCCAGGACGCCATCGATGACCTTGAGCGGTAGGGCGGGAAGCCGTCGGGGCGCCGGCCCATCGAGGACGCGGGCCCCGTCCCTGACGTCGAATGTGGAGAAGTGGCACGGACACTTGATCGTTCGGGTCTGCGCCTGCCACTCCCAGCTGTCGCATCCCGTATGCGTGCAGATCGCAGAGTAGGCCACGATCCCCTCGGCGGCATGGGTACGCGTCTCGGCACCGAGCTCCGTCGGATCGAGATGAATCAGCAGGACCTGGTTCAGACGCGACTGGTCTCGAACCATCCCCGTCGCCGGATCCATCGGGTAAGCCGTCACCGGCGGATCTCCGAGCGGGACGTCCGCCACGCCGACGGCCCCGCCGCTGCGGCCTCTGCCCGCCAACACGAAGCGGTCGTCTTCCCGTGGCCTGGCGGCTCTCGGATCGACCTCCTGGGTGCTGGCTGAGCCGGACCACCAGAGCCCCACCCCCAAGCCCAGCCCGACCTTCAGGACAGTCCGACGCGCGGGCGATCGGCAGCCGACGCAGAACCGCTCGTCGGCCGGGTCGTCCTGCACGCATCGGGAGCGCTTCATGCCGAGCCTCCAGCGCCGCGCGGTCAAGGTCGAGGCGGCGCGCCGAAGGTAGCTCCAGCGTCACGCAGGGTCAAGACCGGCGAGGGCTGGACCGGCGAGGGCTGGATGGGTCTCGGCGTGCGCGTCCGAGAAATTTCGCGCTGCGAGAACTTTAAGTGAAAATATTTCTACGAGTGACCATCGGGCCTCCCCGGCCCGGCCTTCACGCGCCCCAGGGGAGCGGCTCATGACGCACCGCCCCAACCGCGCTTCACGATGGCTCCTTACGCTGCTGCTCGCCGTCACCGTCCTCCCGCTCTGTCACACGATTCAGGCGATGCCGAAGTGGGAGGTCGGCTTCGCGCTGCTCGATGACGAGCGGAACGAGTTCCGCATCTTCAATCTGGACGGGCTGCCCGTGACGTGGCGAATCGATCGTGGCGGCAGGCTCGTCGAACGGGGCACCCAGGCCGAGTTCGTGCGGACGATCGCCGGCCTCGGTTACACCGGCTGCCGCGAGAGGTGGACCGAACGGAGGTGAGGAAGGCCTCCCCCCGGCCCAGCCTCGGCTGGGCTATGCTGTGTCAGACGAGGGGGGCGCCATGCTCGCGATGTGGGTGAAGGTGCGGATCAAGCCGGGACTCCGAAAGCGTTTTCTCGAAGCGATCGAGGCGGACGCGCTCGGTTCTGAGCGGGACGAGCCTGGCTGCCTGCGCTTCCACGTCCTTCAGGACGAGAAGGACGAGAACGTCTACTATTTCTTCGAGGTCTACACGGACCAGGCTGCGCTCGACGCACACCGCACCATGCCGCACTACGCTGTCTGGCGTGGAGCTGCCGAGACGCTCGACGGGCCGACCGAGGCGACGCGCTGCAAGACCGTCTTCCCGGCTGCCCGCGGATACTGGGTCAAGCGATAACCGAAACGCCGGCGGAACGAGGAGGAGGAGGAACGCCCCTCCTCCTCCGGACGGCGGACTTACCGCGCCTTCACCAGGAAGTGCGCGCGGCGGTTCTGGCCGAAGCAGTCCTCGCTCGACTCGCGGCAGAGGAGCCTTTCCTTGCCGTAGCTGATGATCGAGATCCGGTTCGACCGGACGCCCTGGGCGACGAGATAGTTCATCGACGCGCGCGCGCGCCGATCGCCGAGCGCGAGGTTGTACTCGGTCGTGCCGCGCTGGTCGGCGTGCCCCTCGATGAGAAGCTGCCACTTGGGGTTGGACTTCAGCAGCACCGCGTTCGCTTCGAGGACCTGGGCGTCCTCCGACCGGATCTCGTACCGATCGAAGTCGAAGTGGACATCCCGTAGCTCCCCGACCGCGACGAATTCCTTCGGGTTGGGTCGGTCAGGGCTCCCGGGTGCGCGCCCCGCCGCGGCGGCACCACCCATGGATCCGCCGGCCGCCCGATCGCCATCCATGGATCCCGGGGATCCCGGCGCGGAGGTGTCCGATGTCCCCGCCCACTTGGCGCAGCCGGCAAGGACCGGCACCGATGTCAGCAGCAACACGAGAACGATCCGTGAGCAACGGTCGATCATAGCTCCTCCCTTCCGCAAGCCCCGGGGTGTCGGCCACGAGTCCGTCCCGCGACCCGGGCGGTCAGCCTCAGGTGCACATCCGATGCCGCCCCAGGAGGGGCGAGATATGGTGCTCGATCGGCCGATAACCCACACGGGTGGTGCTCCGACCCCCGTGGCTCCACTGTCAGCCCTTGTCCCGGGCTGCCAGAACGTCAGCGGGGCCAAGCCATGACGGCACGGCCTCCTGCGTGCGCGTGGGCCCTCACCCCATCCCAGGAGGCATGGATCTGACCCGAATTTCTTGGTTCCTGCGCGTGGGCGTTGCTAAGCTGCGCCCATGAAAAACCCACTGTGCGCGGTCCTCGCGCTGATGCTCTTGGCCACGGCGTGTGCGACGACGCGGCTCCGCACCGAGTTCGACGACGTCCCGCTGCCGACGGGCCTCACCTACCAGCCGCAGCGCTCGGTCGTGATCGAGTCGCCCTCCGTGAAGGCGGCGAAGCTTGTCTATCGCGGACGGTTGGAGCCCGCGAGCCTCGGGCTCGTGATGCGGGCGATGCTGGAGTCGAACGGCTGGCGCCACGTCAACACGACGACCGCGGCCAAGGACGGCACGCGGCAGGTCTACGAGAAGCGTGGCAACGCGCTCGAGGTCCACATCTCTGAGGGCCTCTGGTTCACCTACCTCGTCATCGGCACCTCCGAAACGCTCCTCACGGCGACGAGCCAGATCGAGCCTCGTAGCCCGAGCGCAGGCGTCGCGACGGTCCCAGACCAGGAGAGGATCGCGAGCCCCGCGAGGGCGAGCGTCGATGCGTCACCGAGTCCCGCATCGATACGAGAGACGCCCTCGCCGTCGGAGCGAACGACCGCCAGTGCCGAGCCGTCGTTCGCTCAGCGCGTACGGGAATTCTTCACCGGTCTCTTCTCGAGGTAAGTCGAGGACCGCTCACACACCGGGCGCGTCGCGCCTTGACGCACCCCGTCTTTCCTGATACCCGTTGGGCCCTTCGTCCACGCGCTCGAGCGAGCTCAACGGGTCGACAACGACGACACGCTCGAAGGAGGACGCCATGGCGGTCCAGATTCCTTCCCCGGAGCAAATGCGCGAGGTGGCCAGCCGATGCGGCCTGTCGCTGAGCAGCGCCGACGCCGAATCCTTCCGGCAGCTCTTCACCGGGTACGTCGAGGCCTACAACGCGGTCGACGCGATGCCGGACGAGGTTCCGGCCGTCAGATACCCGCGCACGCCCGGCTACCGGCCCGGCCCGGAGGAGAACCGTCACAACGCGTGGTACCGCAAGACGTCGGTCAAGGGCGCGCCGAGCGGCAAGCTCAAGGGCAAGCGCGTGGCGGTCAAGGACAACATCATGCTCGCCGGCGTGCCGATGATGAACGGCGCCTCGACGCTCGAGGGCTACGTTCCCGACTTCGACGCGACCGTCGTCAGCCGCATCCTCGACGAGGGTGGCGAGATCATCGGCAAGACGCACTGCGAGTACTTCTGCCTCTCGGGCGGGAGCCACACGAACGCCACCGGACCCGTCCACAACCCGCACCGGATGGGCTATTCCGCCGGCGGGTCCTCATCGGGCAGCGCCGTCGTCGTCGCCCTCGGCGAGGCCGACATGGCGATGGGCGGCGACCAGGGCGGCTCCATTCGCTTGCCCGCCTCCTTCTCGGGGATCTGCGGAATGAAGCCGACGTGGGGACTGGTGCCGTACACGGGCATCATGCCGATCGAGATCTTCGTCGACCACACGGGGCCGATGACGGCCACCGTCGCCGACAACGCGCTCCTGCTCGAGGCGATCGCGGGCGACGACGGGTACGACCCACGGATCAAGGCGCCCAAGATGCACCCGTATTCGACCATGCTCGACGGCGGCGTGCGGGGGACGCGGATCGCGATCGTGACCGAGGGCTTCAAGCAGCCGAACGGCGAGAAGGTCGTGAACGAGAAGGTGTACAACGCGGCGCGCCGGCTCCAGGAGCTGGGGGCCAAGGTCGACGAGGTCGCGATTCCCATGCACACCGCCGGCCCAGCGATCTGGACGCCGATCGGCGTGGAGGGGCTCACCCAGACGATGATGTGGGGCGACGGCTATGGCTTGAGCCGGTCCGATCTTTACTCCGTCTCGCTGATGGACTTCCACCGCAACTGGCGCCACCGCGCCAACGAGCTCTCGGAGACGACGAAGCTCTTTCTCATGCTCGGCACCTACATCCTGAACCAGCACGGCTCGCGCTACTACGGGAAGGCCATGAACATCGCGCGGCGACTCACCGCGGCCTACGACCGCGTCCTGACCGATCACGACCTGCTCCTGATGCCGACGACCCCCATGAAGGCGACGCCGCTGCCAGGACGGCAGGCGAGCCGGGAGGAATACATCCAGCGGGCGCTCGAGATGATCGGCAACACGGCGCCCTTCGACGTGACGCATCATCCTGCCATGTCGGTGCCGTGTGGCATGGTGGACGGGCTGCCAGTCGGCATGATGCTCGTCGGCAAGCACTTCGACGAGCCGACCATCTACCGAGCCGCCCAGGCCTTCGAGAAGTCGGGCGACTGGAAGAAGATGTGACCGGACAGTATCTCGCCCCCTGGACGCGCGCGGATGAGTCTCAGCCAAGAGGGCTCATGCACGTCAGGGGGACCGGAGGGACGCTGGACGATAGAGGTCGGGGCGTCGGTCGGCGCGATAGGTCGCGATGGCGCGCCACCTGGCGAGGTCAGGGCTGTCGAGCGCGACCGTGGCGACGGCGATGCCCTCGCCGTCTGGCAGGCCGGCCAGCATCTGGCCGGACGGGCTCGCGATGCCGCTCCAGCCGAGGCTCCGGAACTCCCCCTCGCGTCCGACGCGATTGGCCATCGCCACGAAGGTGACGTTCTCCAGGGCGCGCGTGGCCGCGAGGCCCTGCGTCGCCCGGCCGTCCCAGCCCCACACGGTGCTTTGGTAGTCATCGGCGATCCAGTCGGTGCTGTTGATGATGAGGTCGGCGCCGAGGTCGACCAGGCGGCGAATGAAGTCAGGAAAGATCAAGTCGTAGCAGATCGTCATACCGATGCGCCCGAGCGGGGTGTCGACCACGAGCGCCGTATCGCCAGCGGCATACCACTGGCGCTCGGCGGCGAAGAGATGGACCTTGCGGTAGAGGCCGAGCAGACCGCTGACGGGCGAGAGGAGGGCCTGGGCGTCGTAGAAGCGACCGCCCTCGGTGATGACGAGCCCGACTGCCAGGTGCAGGCGATGGCGTCGGGCGGCCGCCGCGAGCCGCGCGATCACGGGGCCGTTCGCCGGCTCGGCGAGCGTCGCGAGACGGTCGGCGATGAAGTAGCCCGTCGTCGCGCATTCCGGAAACACCGCGAGCTCGGCCCCCGCCCGTGCGGACGCCTCGGCGAAGTCGTCGATCTTCTGCAGATTGGGAGCCACCTCGCCAGGGACGCAGTCCATCTGCACGACGGCGACGCGAAAATCCACTACGCGGCTCCCGGGAGCGATCCCATCGCCGCCAGGAGGACGTCCTGCTCGTTCGCCTCGCCGCCCGTGAACTCGCGAACAGCAGCGCCGTCCCGCATGACGAGGACCCGGTGGCTCAGCGCCAGTACTTCCTTCAGCTCGGAGGAGATGAGGACAATGGCCACGCCCTGACGGGCGAGCTCGAGCAGCAGGTCGTAGATCTCGTCCTTGGCGCCGACGTCGACTCCCCGCGTCGGCTCGTCGCAGACGAGGATCCTGGGGCGGCACAGGAGTGCCCGGCCGAAGATCACCTTCTGCTGGTTCCCCCCGCTCAGCTCGCGCACCGGGGCCGCGAGCGACCGGGCGACCAGCCGCAGACGCTCGAGGATCGCCGCTCCGGCCCTCCGTTCCACCGCTAGCCGCACCACGCCGAATCGAGACAGGCTGGGCAGCGCTGCCGCCGTCGCGTTGACGAGGACGGAGAGATTGTCGAACAGGCCCTCGCGCTTCCGGTCCTCGGTCAGATAGACGATCCCGTGGGCCAGCGCGTCGGCCGGGGATCGGAGACGGACCGGCTGGCCGTCGAGCCTTAGATCTATTGGATCGAGCCCGGCGAGGGAGCGGCCGAGACGGGAACGGCCTGCCCCCACGAGCCCCGCGAATCCCAGGATCTCCCCGCCCCGGACCTCGAGACGGGGGGGGTTCCCAGTGAGCCTCGCTTCGAGCAGCGGAGGCGCCCCGGCCGGCGCCGGCAGGGGAACGCGCTCGCGGACCTCGTGGCCGACCATGAGACGCACCAGGTCCGCCTGTCGGAGGTCGGCTGTCGCCACCGTGGTCACCTTGCGCCCATCGCGAAGCACCGTGATGCGATCGGCGATCGTGAAGATCTCCTCCAGCCGGTGAGAGACGTAGAGGATGAGCAGGCGCGGCCCCTTCAGCCCGGCGATGATGTCGAAGAGATTGCGCTGCTCGGCGAGCGAGAGCACTGCCGTCGGCTCGTCGAGGATCAGGACCCGCGCGGCGATCGAGAGCGCCCGCGCGATCTCGACGAGCTGCTGGCCGGCGACGGTAAGCCGGCCGACCTGGGCGGCAGGGTCGAGAGGCAGGTGATAGCGGTCGAGGAGCCGCCGGGTCTCCTCGTACAGACGCCGCCGGTCCACGAGGCCCAGGCGGGTCGTCGGCTCACGACCGAGGAAGATGTTCTCGGCGACGGTCATCTCCGGAACGGCGCTCGTCTCCTGATAGACGATGCTGACGCCGGCCTCCATCGCGGCCCGGGGAGTGCTGAACGCGACGGGTACGCCCGCCAGGCGGATCTCCCCCGCGGTCGGACTGAGCACGCCTGCGAGGACGAGCATGAGCGTGGACTTCCCGGCGCCGTTTGCCCCGACGAGGGCGTGGACCTCGCCGCCCTCCGCGGAGAGGTCCACGCCGTCGAGAGCGGTCACGCCGGGAAAGGTCTTCGATAACCCCCGGATCTCGAGGAACGCCATTACTTTGGCTTCCACTCCTCCGGCAAGGTGCTGGCCCACCAGTCGTCCGGCCGTGTGGGCTCGACGTAGCGTGAGATGCTCGCCGGCGAGATGTACTCCGAGGGCACGGTGAGGCCACGCTTCACCGGCTCTCCGTTCAAGATCCGGAGGCCGAGCCGCACCGCCTCCTGGCCGACGCGGGTCGGGAACGTCACGGCGCCGCCCCGCTTGTGCTTCGCCACCCACTTCAGCCACCCGTTGTACTCGTCGCCGGGCGACATGACGACCTCCTTCAGGCGCCCCGCTTCCTCGAAGGCCTCGGCCACGCCGATCGACATCTGGCCCGCGGGCGAGAACACGCCGTCGATCCGCGGATGGCGCTGGAGCAGGTTCTCCGTGATCTGCTTGGCCTTGGCGCGGTTCCAGTCCCCGTACTCCGCGCTCAGCAGCTCGATCTGCGAGAACTCCTTCATCGCGGTCCTGAGGGCCGCCAGCTGGTCCACCGCCGCCGTCGTCCCCGCGATCGGGAGCATCGCGACGATCTTGCCCTTGCCGCGCATGTCCTTGAAGAGTTGGCGGGCGACCATGTCGCCGAGGACGACCTGGTCGATGAAGGCGTTCGCCACGGTCCCGGGACTGTAGGTGAAGCCCCCGCCGGTGTTGACGGTGGGAATGCCCTTCACGACGGCTTTCTCCAGCGCGGGCTGGATCGCCTTCTCATCGACGGGCCAGTAGAGGATCAGGTTGACGTTCTTGCTGATCAGGTCCTCGATGTCAGCCACCTGCTTGCCGGGGTTGAAGCCGGCGTCGGTGACGAGGACCTCGCTGATCTCCTTGTGCCGGGCGGCCTCGTATCGGATGTGCTGCAAGCAGAACACCACCCACGAGTTGCTGAGGTACCCGGCGGCGACGCCAACACGGTACGGCGCGGCCCTCTTGAACCGTGCCGTCGCGACGGTTTCCTGAACTCGCGCGGCCTCGACGCCCTGCGCCAGGGAGGTGAGCGGGAGCGCGGCGACAATCAGCACCAGGGCGGCGCAGATCGCGGTCAGTGGTGTCTTCATGGGGCTCCCTCCGATGTGTGGTGAGACGGCCACAGGCGGCTCTCCGTCAAGCGTCGGGACGTGAGATACGTGTATGCCGCGGAGGCGACGATGATGATCACGCCCGCGACGAGTCGCTGCACATTGTAGTTAAGGCCGAGGATATTGACCAGATTGAAGGCGACGAACAAGACCAGGAGTCCGGCCACGGTTCCGCCAACGCCACCCCGGCCGCCCTCGAAGGTGGTCCCCCCGAGAACGACCGCGGCGAGGGCGTCGAACTCGAAGCCGCGCCCGGCGAAGGTGCTGGAGACGCCCGAGCGCGCGAGTAGCGCGATGCCGCCGAGGGCGGCGAGGAGGCCCGAGAGCGTGTAGGTCGTGACCGTGAGGCGAGCGGCCCGCAGCCCCGCGAGGCGGGCCGCCCGGGGGTTGCTTCCCACGAGGTAGAGACTCCGCCCGAAGCGCGTGGTGCGCTGGACGAGCGCGGCGATGGTGGCGGCCGCGAGGAACAGGAGCGCCAGGACGGGGACGAGACCGCCGATGCGCTCGTTGAAGAACTCGCGGAAGCCGGGCGCCACGATGCCACGCGCGGTGCCGCCCGAGTAGATCTGGGTCAGGCCGTAGACGGCGACGGCGGTTCCGAGCGTCAGGATGAACGGAGAGCCGCGGTTCCAGGCGACCAGGACGCCGTTGGCGAAGCCGATCGCCGCCCCGATCGTGAGCGTGGCGGCGAGGGCGTAGCCGATGTTCCCCGCCTGGCCGTCCATGAGCACGGCCGCCACCACCGCGGCGAGCGAGATCACGGCGCCGACGGAGAGGTCGACGCCGCCCATGACCATCACCAGGGTGACGCCGATGGCCGCCACGCCGACCGGGGCCGCCTGGCGCACCATGTTGAAGAGGTAGGACGGCTGGAGGAAGGCGTCGGAGAACAGGGCGGCGACGCCGAGCAGGGCGACAAGCACGACCCAGATTGCAGACCGCTCGACCCAGCCGGCGTTGAGCCAAGAGGCGATTGCTGCCGGACGCACGCGGGGGCGCTCCGCCTCGGTGCTCATGCGAAGGCTCTTCGCCCGCCCGGCTGGTTGACCAGGATGGCGCCAATCACGATCAGGCCCTTGACGAGCATCTGGATGAACGACGAGATCTGCAGAAGGTTCAACACGTTGTTGGTGAGGCCCAGTAGCAGGACGGCCGCAACAGTGCCGGCGACGCTGCCGCGGCCGCCAGCCAGTGAGGTGCCGCCTAGCACGACGGCCGCAACAGTGCCGGCGACGCTGCCGCGGCCGCCCGCCAGCGAAGTGCCGCCCAGCACGACGGCGACGATCGCGTCGAGCTCGAACCCGGCTCCGGCGTGCGGGTAGCCGACGCCGAGCCGTCCGGCGACGAGGAGCCCGCCGATCGACGCGCTCACGCCCGAGATCACGAACACGGTCGCCGCGACGCGGTCAGTGTCGATGCCGGCGCGCCGGGCATTGTCCCGGCCCCCGCCCACCGCGTGCACGTGCATCCCGAATCGCGTCCGAGTGAGGGTCACGTGCGCTCCCGCCGCCAGGAGCAGAACGAGGAGCGGGGCCACGGGTAGGCCGAGGAGCCGGCCGTCGGCGAGCCACGCGATCGCGGCGGGCGCCCGGCCGACGCTACGATCCGTATAGGTGAAGACGATGCCCTGGAGGACGCTCATCGTGCCGAAGGTCAGGATGAGCGGGTGGATCCGAAGGCGGTTGTTGAGCAGGCCGGTGATGGCGCCGCTCGCGGCTCCGAGGCCAAGGGCGAGGAGGAGCGCGGGAGCCGTCATCGCGTCCCGGCCGGCCGCCACGTCGCAGACGAGCACGACGATCAGGCCCGTGAGCTGGCCAACCGACAGGTCGATCAGGCCGCAGAGGATCACGAAGGTCTGGCCGAGGGCGAGGACGGCGAGCGCCGCGGACTGGGTTGCGACGTTGGCGAGATTGCCGAGGGAGCGGAACTCGGGGATCAGGCCGGCGGCGGCCAGGACCGTTGCCAGAACCCAGTAAATCCCGCGGTCGGTCAGCCGCATAGATCGGCTGACGGCGGGCATGTCACGTCAACAGCTTCAGGAGGTTCTCGCTCGACTCGACCCAGCCAAACTTCATTGCGAAGTTCTTGAGGGTTGCGGCGTGGAGGTCGGGAACGTAGGACGACACCGCATCCGTCACGAGCGTGGTTTTGAAGTGGTGGTGGAAGGCCTCGCGGGCCGTCTCCTCGACGCAGATCTGCGTCACCGTTCCAGTGATCAGGAGCGACTCGACACCCCGCTCCCGCAGCCGATCGGCGAGCGGGGTGCCGTGGAAGGCGCCGTACCCGAACTTCTCGATGACGACGTCGTCGGGCTCGGGGTAGATCTCCTGGATGATATCGGTGCAGTCGAGCTCCTTCCCGACGTCCGGGTAGAATCGCGGGTGACCTTTCCAGCAGCATCGGGTTGGCGGGCGGCACTGCGGCGACCACTCCCAGAGGAGGGTATAGCCGGGCCAGGTGATGAACTTCGTGTAGACCACCGGGAAGCCGCGGCGGCGGAACGCGTCGAGGAGCGCCCGGTGGGCCGAGATCGTGGCCCGCGCGTCGGCAACCTCGAGCGGCGCGCCCACGCGGACAAAATCGTTCTGCATGTCAACCACGACCAGCGCCGGTCGAGACAGCCGTTCCGCAGGGGTGAGCACCGCCGGCCATCCTAACCGAGTCGGCCGAGGTCAGGCAATCCGGTCTGCTTTCACAGACCCTGTCATCGTTTCCCTTCCCGAGTGGTCGCGGCCCGCCGTCAGGACTCCGTCGAACACCCGCCGGGGCGCAAGCCGCCCCTCGCCAGCACAGTCTGCCCTTGCGCCGACATGATGCGGAGTTATACGTTCATGTCTGATCGTATAACGCGAAGGAGGGCCTATGTCCGTCACGGTCTCCGAGAAGGGTTGGGTCGTCATTCCGGCCGACCTTCGGAAGAAGTACAACTTGCATCCAGGCGCCGAAGTCTCCGTCGTCGATTACGGGGGCGTCCTCGCCCTCGTCCCGGCGATGGCCAGACCCGTCCGGCAGGCGGCCGGCATGCTGAAGGGGCGGCCATCTCTCACTCGCGCGCTGCTCACCGAGCACAGAAGAGAGCGCGCGCGTGGCCGCTAGTCCCGCAGCCTACGTGCTCGACAGCTTCGCGGTCCTGGCCTACCTCGAGGGGGGACTGGATATGCTGAATGCTACACGGCGCCGGAAACCTACTGGATCGATCTGAACATCTATGGCCGGTTTTGGGGGTCCACCGAGGTCTAAGCGGCGAAGAAATTTTTCGAGGTTTGTAGAGGAATTCCCTGTCAATCGCAGGGTGCTTATTCGAGAACTTGTGTCACACATTAACGCGAATAGTACTCTGTTTGGGTTGATTCATAATCCCCATTGCTGCATATACTTTAGATCACCTTCGTTGGACCGAACGCTAGTTCCAAGAACATAATCAGCCAGAGGGAACACAACATTGAAATTCCTGTCCGGGTATCTGTGATGCAAGCAGTGATATCGTGCCAGAAACTTATAGACCGGCCAGGTGCTGAAGACCCTCTGCTCCGGCTTGTGCATCTCTAGATGAATTTTGTTCCACGCCCAGTGATGAAAAGTCATAGCAGCCACGAAGACAGCCGCCCCCTGCCAGGATACTAAAGCAATAAGCGCAGCAAATGGGATCGCCTTTATCGGCGCCTTGCGCACAGTCAGCCGTATCTCCTTGTCTTCACCAGGAGCGACAGGTTCATCGCTGAATATCTTGGAGTAATGCTTGTGATGCACAAGAGCGTGACCCTCAAATACGCGCTTGAAGGACGCAGTACGCGCACTGAGGAAATTCCTTCTGTGCATCAGCTTGCGGTGCACCTGGTGCTCGATAAAGGACATCAGAACGCACGAGAAAACGAACCAGCCACCAATCTGCAGAATAAACATCAGATCTCGGCGTCTTGGGCGTGGACCCTCGTAGCAAGTGAGGCCACCGCTTCAAGTCTCGTCGAACGAGGAACTATGGAAGTTGATACGCCACGACGGAATACCGCCGTTTGCTAATGTCACCCTAAACCGCTCAGGTGCCTCCGCCAATCGGCGGGCAAGGAGGATCTCGGTAACGGTGATTCCAGTCGGCTGCCGCCGTTGCAAGCAGTGCACGGTGCCTGCTTCGTTGAATAGAAGTCCGATATTGACCTGCAGGTCCAAGGCGAGTTTCTGCATCCCCTCCCTGAGGACTCGTACGGCAGCATTCACGAAGGTCTCTACCTCTTTCTTAGCTTAGCTTAGCTTAGCTTAGCTTAGCTTAGCTTAGCTTGTTCCCTTTTAGCCGGGATTTGCGATTTGGACCCAAGTCCTCGCTCCCTCCCGTTGCCGAACAGACCACGTGACGCGCCACGAGCCCCCTCTGCCGTTCGGAAGGCGTCACATGGGCTGTCCCCGCGGCGCCCGCGAGACTGACGGCCCGTCTTCCGAAGGTTTGCTCTCGGCGACCATCCGGCCGAGAGATACTCCCGCTAAGAGTGCTCCGTTTCTCTCTCCCTCCGGGTCCGGCCTTCTCGATCACGTGGGGTGCCATGCGAGTCGCTCGATGCGCCGGAGAATCTGCCGAAAGAGGGTCCTCGTCAAGTGGCTTTCGGCCAGCTGCAGGATGAAGTACCGGGCATGTCGGATGGGGCTGGCGGTTGTGCCCGGTCCGAGGATCAGTCAGGTGTTGCTCGATCAGCGCGCTCAGACCGAGGCGCTCGTCCAACTCGCGCGGGAGCAACAGCCCCACATCGGAGGTGACGGTAGCGCCGCGGAACTCGACGCGAAGTTGGGGATTGAACGAGAGGCGAATCGGGTCATGATGTCGCGTCACCCATGGGGTGGTGCCCTCCGCGTCAGCGAGGAGCCGCCGAGAGCCGCGTTTCTTGCGGGTGTTGAGCGATTATGGCCTGGTCCGTTAGCCTCTCAAAACGAAGATGTGGGCTGAAATAGTTTTGCCGAATGAGCCGGTGGCCCTGACGGGATTCAAACCCGTGTTCCAAAACCGCCCCACGCTTTTGCCATGGGACTCACCCACTTGGGGGCGCGATGGCCAGCGACGATCGGGAGCGGACGGAAACCCTGCCCGGGCCTCCGCCATACCGCACTCTGCATGAGCGCTCCAGCGTCCAGGCGGCGAAGGCTAGCGCCTACGCGTTCTCCGGGCGGGGATCGTCCGGGCGGCTTCTGGCCGGAACAAGTTCGGTGGTGACCCCAGGGTTCTGCCAAGGGTTGGATGGACAACCTCGCCTCACCGAACCGCCGGCGAAGTCCTGGCGGCGTCGCGGAAGTGCATCCTGGCGTGGCGGGGAGACGGTCTCGAGTGCTGATGGCCGAACATCGGGGCCAGTTGGCGAAGACTCAGAACTCGAAGCGCGCGCCGAGCTCGACGACCCGGTTTGGCGGGATGCTGAAGAAGTCGGTCGCCGCACTCGCGTTGCGCGCCATGAAGCTGAATAGGCGCTTCCGCCACCGCATCATCGGGGCTGGGCCGGTCGGCAGGAGTCGTGAGCTGTCCACGTAGTAGATCGTCTCCTCCGCCCGCCGATCGGGCCACGACACCAAGACGAGAGCGCGAGATTTGGAACGTCGCGTCGCCACTTCAGCGACCGGCGATAGCAGCGACGGCCTTCCGCAGCAGCTCGACCGCCCCGAGGATCGTGGCGATCACCACAACCACCGTGCCGGCGACGCACACCGCCAGAACGTCATTTAGCATGGCGTTTCCGAGATCGCCTTCACCGCGGTCCTCCCTGGAGAACGTCTCGCCCCGTCGTTCATCCGGGCGTTCAGCGAGGACGCCACCCAGGCTCCACCCGCCGCTGAGCGGATCTCTCCGGACCCCGATGCGCCCCTGCACGCGCTGGTGAAACGCATTTGGTGTTCAGCGAGCTTCAGCCCCGGAAACACGCGAGCCCGCCCGAGAACGTCCTCGCGGAAAGTAAGGAGAATCCTGTTACTCGTGAACATTGCCACCACCGCCTCTCTCGCTGACACCGTTCCTAAGCGTGCGTGACCTGCGCGGGCCAGATCTTGCGCTGGAGCGTGATCATGAGGACCGCCCCGACGAACGCGGCAATACCTGTTCCGCCCCAACCTGCCTCCGGCGCACCCAGGGTTTGGAAGATCCAGCTCCCCACGAAGCTCCCGCTGAGACCGAAGATGATGTCCCAGAGCAGCCCGTACCCTCCGCCCTTCATGGCGATCCCGGCCAGCCAGCCGCTCATCAGTCCGACGAGAACCGACGCCCCGAACATTTCGAAATGCATGACTCGTTCTCCTTGACCGGGTGCTCCGGCCTCGCTCCCCGCGATCTCGCTTGACTTACTAGGTATATCATTATATAAATTATATATCAAGTAAGAATTATATAACGCTAGACGATAGGGGCTGGGTGTCCGGTCCGGAGTCCGCTGGGCCGGCAGGGGGTGATGATGCTCACGAACAAGACGAAAGTCCTCCTCGTTCTCACGCAGGACCTCCTGGACCGGGCTCGGGTCTTGGCGGGGAAGGCGACGACCGCGCTCAAGCTCCCGGTGAGTCTCCAGATCGTCCTCCGGGCCCTCATCGAAGTGGGGCTGAAGCGAGATAACCACCCGACCCTCCTCGCCAACGTTGAGGGTCAGGCCAAGGCGGTTCGCCACCAGCGGAGCGTGGCGGGTCGAGCAGGACTGAGGGAGAACTGACCGCAGAGGCGCAGATAGGAAACCGTCGTCCAGAGCGCGGGAGCCCTGGCGGTACGAAAACAGACCTGTCCGGGGTGGCTTTAACCCGGAGGTATTCACACGAAGATCTTCGAAAGGAGAGCACCATGAACACCATGCTTCGCTGGTCCCCGACCCGGCAGTTCCACTTCCACCACGACGTCGACGACCTATCCGAGAGATTCTTCGGCGGCGCCACGGATGAGGCCGCTCAGCGTCCGTCGTGGCTTCCCGCCGCGGAGGGGCGGACGGAGGACGGCACCTACGTCATCCAGCTCGCCCTGCCGGGCGTGGATTCGAAGGACGTGAAGGTGTCCTTGATGGACAACGTCCTCACCGTCAAGGGCGAGCGCAAGGCCGATCACGACACCGCGGGCAAGGACTATTTCGTCCGCGAGGTCGCCTACGGCGCGTTCGAGCGAAATTTCACCCTTCCTGAGGGCGTCGACGCCGCCCAAGTGGAGGCGAAGTACGCGAGGGGCATGCTCGAGGTGAGGGTCCCCGCGCCGCAAGCCGCGACGCCGAGGACGATCGAAGTCAAGGCCGCCTGATCAGGCCGGCCGGGGCCGAGGCGGTGCCGGTGTCGACCGGCACGCGCCCTGGCCCTCGCTCGTCACCACTGCAGAGATCGGCACGCCACCCACCGCGGAAAGTAGTCACTGGTCATCACTATCGCTTCGCGGTGACACACGCGGAGTAACATCGGAAACGGTCACCTCGAAGTCGGATCACAGGTGAGCGCCCTGGATTAGCCTCTCGAAGGCCCGGCCGACCTGGGCGAGAGAGGCGCGGGTGAGGTGGCGCGCCAGATACATGGCGACCTGACGGGGAAAGGCCACCGCCTTGGTGCGATCGGAGGAGTGGCTCGCCGGTCGAACTCCGGCTGCTCCAGCACGGGGACCGCGAGATCGAACGGAAGCGAGGAGAGTGCCCGACCGGCCACGCGAGGATCGAGGAGGTTCAATGCCTCCGCGATGTCCACAGGGTGCGCTCGTTCGAGGTCGTCGGAGGCCCGCCGACGACGCAACTGATCGAGAAGTTCAGACCTCCGGGCCGGCCTCAGTGCGAGACATGGCTCCTCCAACGAGCGCGTTCCTGTATACTCGATTTCTCTTCGTGGAAGAGGCTGGCGGGCCTTAGCGCTCCCGCTACAATCTCTCGTCCTCGCGAGTAGTTCACCAGATTCCTTCGCTTCTGAGACGGCAATGCCCGGCGCCCACCCTTCTGCGGAGTTTGCACCACAGCCATTCGAAGAGCCGATCCGCGCGGAACTCTTCGGCGTCGAGCGCCTCGAACAGCACGCCGAGAGCCTGGCTGCGGCCCAGCCTGTCATGAGCGAGTTAGAGAAGGGCCGTCGACTGTTGCCGCGCGTCGAGGACAACGGACGCGTGCTGCGCGAGGCGTACCGGGCGATCGCCAAGGCCATTCGGGAGGACCGCGCGATCACTCCGGCGGCGGAGTGGTTGGTCGACAACTTCCACATCGTCGACGAGCAGCTCCGCGAGATCCGAGATGACCTGCCGGCCGGCTTCTATTGGCAGCTGCCCAAGCTGACCGAGGGGCCCCTCGCAGGCTATCCGCGCGTCTACGGAATCGCCTGGGCGTTCGTCGCGCATACGGACAGCCGGTTCGACCCGGAAACGCTCCGTCGGTTCGTGCGCGCTTACCAGCGGATACAGCCCCTGACCATTGGTGAGCTCTGGGCGGTCGCGATCACCCTGCGGGTTGTGCTCGTCGAGAATCTTCGACGCCTGGCGGAGGCGATCGTCCGCGGGCGAGCGGCGTGCCAGGAAGCCGACGCGCTGGCGGACGACATCCTCGGACTCGGCAGCCAACCCGTGAAGCGTGTGGCGATGGCCCTCCAAGCGTTCGAGCATGCACCGTTGGTGACGGCGTTTGCGGTGCAGCTCGTCCAGCGGCTGCGCGATCAGGACCCGACGGTCACCCCGGCGCTGCTCTGGCTGGACGGACGCTTGGCGGACCAGGGAACGACACCCGACGACATCGTCCGGGTCGAGCATCAGCGGCAGGCCGCAATGAACGTGACCGTCCGGAACGTCATCACGAGCATGCGTCTGATGTCCGCGCTCGACTGGACCGAATTCTTCGAGAGTGTCAGCCTGGTCGACGAGGTGCTTCGAGTGGGCACCACCTATGCCGCGATGGACTTCTCGACCCGCGACCGCTACCGGCACGCGATCGAAGAGCTCGCGCGGGGCTCGGGCCGGTCCGAACTCGACGTCGCCCGGGAAGCAGTGCTCCTCGCGACGCGCACCGGACTCGGGGCCGGGAGGGCCGACGACCGCCACGACGCCCGGCGAGATGACCCCGGCTACTACCTCATCGCGGACGGGCGCACGGCCCTCGAGCTGGCGATTGGCTTCCGGCCTCCCGCGACGCGCCGGGTGTTTCGCGCGTACGTCGCGTCGGCGACGGCCGGGTACCTCGGAACCATCATCGTCCTCAGTGGGCTCACGCTCGCGCTGCCTCTCCTCACTGTCGGTGCATCGGGGACGATGCCGGCGAGCCTGATCCTGCTCGGGCTTCTGGCCGCGGTTCCCGCCTCGGACCTCGTGATCGCGCTCCTGAATCGTTGGGTCCCGGTGCTGCTCCCGCCGAGGGTGTTGCCTCGGCTCGAGCTGCGCGACGGCGTGCCCTCGAGTCTGCGGACGATGATTGTCGTGCCGACCCTCTTGACCGATCGCACCGAGGTCGCCGAGCTGATCGAGCGGCTGGAAGTGCATTACCTGGCGAATCCGGACGGCGATGTTCGTTTCGCTCTTCTGTCCGACTGGACGGATGCGCCCACGGAGAGCGTGCCCGGTGACGAGGAGACTCTGGCAGCGGCGCGCGAGGGGATCGGGCGTCTGAACTCGCACTATGGCGATGCCCTGGAGGGCGGCCAGCGATTCCTCCTCTTCCACCGCCGGCGGCTCTGGAATGAGAGCGAGCAGACGTGGATGGGGTGGGAGCGAAAGCGCGGGAAGCTCCATGAGCTGAATCGCCTCCTTCGAGGCGCAACGGACACCAGCTTTCTGTCGGCGGGTGGCGCGGCGCCCGTCGCGCCCCCCGACGTCCGGTACGTCATCACCCTCGACGCCGATACGCGGCTGCCCAGAGGGGCCGTCAATCGGCTGGTCGGGACGATGGCGCATCCCCTCAATCGGCCGAGATTCGATCCCGGCACCGGGCGCGTCGTCGAAGGGTACGCCGTACTTCAACCGCGGGTGACGCCGCCCCTGCCCGGTGGCGAGAGCTCCTTCTTCCAGCGCCTTTCGTCGGGTCCATCCGGTATCGACCCGTATGCGGCGGCGGTGTCCGATGTCTATCAGGACCTCTTCGGGGAGGGTTCATACACCGGCAAGGGGATCTACGACGTGGACGCGTTCGAGGCGGCCCTGGCGGGACGGGTGCCAGAGAACGCGCTGTTGAGCCACGATCTCTTCGAGGGGCTCTTCGCGCGAGCCGGCCTGGTCACCGATATCGAACTGTTCGAGCGTGCGCCATCACATTACGGGGTCGCCGCCGCCCGCCAGCACCGATGGGCGCGCGGCGACTGGCAACTGCTGCCGTGGATCGTCGGGTACGGCTCCCACCTGCCGATTCCGTTGATCGGGCGGTGGAAGATGATGGATAACCTGCGCCGCACGCTGTCAGCGCCAGCCACCTTTCTGACCTTGGTGGTCGGGTGGACGCTGCCGGCCGCGTCGCCCGTGGTGTGGACCGCGTTCGTCCTTACGACGATCGCGCTCCCCACGCTCGTGCCGATCCTCACCGTGGTAATTCCCCGAAGGCGTGGCATCTCGAAGCGAAGCTACACTCGCGCGATCGGCCGGGACCTCGGGTTGGCCGCATCACAGACGGCGTTCGTGATCACGATGCTCGCGCACCAGGCCTGGCTGATGAGCGATGCGATCGTGCGGACGCTCGTCCGCGTGTACGTGACGCATTGCAAGCTGCTGGAGTGGGTGACCGCTGCACAGGCGAAGGCCGGTCTCCGGCTGGATCTCGGCGGCTTCTACCGACGTATGGGTGGTGGCGTCACGCTCGCCGTGGCTGCGGCGGCCGTCGTCGCGTGGGGGCGCGCGGAGGCCTGGTCCGTCGCGCTGCCCTTGCTGCTGCTGTGGGCGGCGTCGCCCGCGGTGGCTCGCTGGATCAGCCTCCCCCGGCTCACCGCAAGGACCACACCGCTGTCGTCCGGGGATGCGCGAGCCCTGCGATTAATCGCCCGACGGACATGGCGGTTCTTCGCGACGTTCGTCGGCCCCGAAGAGCACGCCCTGCCTCCCGATAATTTCCAGGAAGAGCCGAACCCGGTCGTGGCGCACCGGACCTCGCCCACGAACCTCGGGCTGTATCTGCTGTCGACCGTCGCCGCTCACGATTTCGGCTGGCTTGGGACGCTCGACGTCGTCGAGCGACTCGAGGCGACGCTCGCGGCGATGACCGGCCTCGAGCGCTTCCGCGGCCACTTCTACAACTGGTACGACACAAAAGACGGCCGTCCGCTCGACCCAAAGTACGTGTCGTCGGTGGACAGCGGGAATCTCGCGGGTCATCTCATCGCGCTCGCGCACGGCTGTCGGGAGATGATCGACCGCCCGGTGCTGGGTCCGGCGGCGCTCGCCGGGATCGAGGACGCGGCGCTCCTCGTGCGTGAATCGGCGCGCGCCCTGGCGGGCGACGGGCGGACGCAGGCGGCGACGCGACAACGCCTCGACAAGGCGCTCGACGCCGTCACGGCGGCAGTCCCGGCGTTTCCCCGCACTCCGGCTACGTGGGCCGGGCGGCTCGCGGAGCTCGAAGCCCGTGCCCACACGGTGACGGCAATCGCGCAAGCTCTGGTCGAGGAAGACCCGGGCGCGCAGACCGTCCTTGTCTGGGCGGACGCCCTGCGCACGACCATCGAGAGTCACACGCGCGACCTCGACATCATGAGGCCTCTGGACGGCCATGTCGCCGCCCTTCCGACGCTGGCCGACACGCCCGACCTCGTCCAGAGCCTGGGGCGTTCCGCGACGGCCTCCGGGGCACTGATCCGTCGTCTGACGATCCTCGCCCGGGATGCGGAGACGATGGTCGACGCCATCGACTTTGGCTTTCTCTTCGACCCCATGCGGAAGCTGTTCTCGCTCGGCTACCGTGTCACCGACGGGAGTCTCGACCCCGGGCGTTATGACCTCCTCGCCTCAGAGGCCCGTCTCACGAGCTTTGTCGCGATCGCGAACGGCGACGTCCCCGTCTCGCACTGGTTCCGGCTGGGGCGCGCCCTGACGCCGGTAGGTCCGGACTCGGTGCTGGTGTCCTGGTCGGGGTCGATGTTCGAGTATCTGATGCCCGCGCTCGTGTTGCGCGCGCCAGCGGGAAGTCTGCTGGACCAGACGTGCCGGCTCGTCGTCCGGCGTCAGATCGCGTACGGCGCCGAACGCGGCGTGCCGTGGGGGGTGTCGGAGTCGGGCTACAACGCGCGTGACCTCGCGATGACCTACCAGTATTCGCACTTCGGTGTGCCGGGCCTCGGGCTCCAACGGGGGCTCAGCGACGACGTCGTCATCGCCCCCTATGCGACGGCGCTGGCGGCGATGATCGATCCGGCGGCCGCCGTCAGGAACTTCCAGCGCCTGGCGGAAGCCGGCGCGTGCGGTGCGTACGGGTTCTACGAGGCCCTCGACTACACGGCTTCCCGGCTCCCGGAGGGCACGGGCGTGGCGATCGTCCGTAGCTACATGGCGCATCATCAGGGAATGGTGCTGGTCGCGCTCGCGAATACCCTCCATGAGGGGGTGATGCGCGCCCGCTTTCACGCCGAGCCGAGCGTCCAGGCGACCGAGCTGCTCCTCCAAGAACGGACACCCCGGGGCGTTGCAGTCGCCCGGCCTCGTGCCGAAGAGGTACAGGCCGCCGCTGACGTCCGCGAGTTCGTCCCGCCGGTCGTCCGGCGCTTCAGCTCGCCGCACAGTGTAACGCCGCGCACGCATCTCCTGTCCAACGGGCGCTACGTGGTGATGGTCACGGCCGCGGGTTCCGGATACAGCCGATGGCGTGGGCTGGCGATCACCCGCTGGCGGGAGGACGTCACGCGCGACGTCGGGGGGACGTACGTGTTCCTGCGCGACGTCGGGAGTGGCGAGAGCTGGTCGGCCGGTTACCAGCCGAGCGGAGTTGAGCCGGATAGTTATCACGTGGCGTTCTCTGAGGATCGAGCAGAAATCACCCGGCGCGACCGCGCGATCACGGCCACCCTCGAAGTGATCGTGTCCCCGGAGGATGACGCCGAGGTTCGGCGCGTCTCGCTCACGAACCTCGGCACGCGGACCCGGGAGATCGAGCTGACGTCGTATGCCGAAGTCGTGCTGGCGTCACCGTCGGCCGATGCGGCCCACCCGGCGTTTTCCAACCTGTTCGTGCACACTGAGTGTGCGCCCGAGCTGGACGCTCTCCTCGCGACGCGCCGGCCACGGGCGCGCAGCGAGTCGACGATCTGGCTCGCCCACGTGGTGGTCGTCGAAGGCGAGACGGTCGGCGGCTTGCAATGGGAAACCGACCGCGGTCGGTTCCTCGGCCGCGGCCGCGGGATCCGGACACCGACCTCGGTAATCGACGGCCGGTCGCTCTCCAACACGGTCGGCGCGGTGCTCGATCCGATCGTCAGCCTTCGACGCCGCGTACGGCTTCCGCCGGGCACGAGCGTCCGCGTCACCTTTTCGACGCTGGTCGCGCCGTCGCGCGAGGAGGTGGTCGACCTCGCCGACAAGTATCGCGACCCAGCGACCTTCGAGCGGGCGGCCACGCTGGCGTGGACCCAGGCCCAGGTTCAGCTCCGCCATCTCGGCGTCGGGCCCGATGAGGCCCACCTCTTTCAGAGCCTCGCCGGCCGCATTCTCTACTCGGACCGGACGCTGCGGCCCTCCACGGACGTGCTCACGCGCCACGCGGGCGGTCCCGCCGCCCTGTGGGCGCACGGGATTTCGGGTGACATTCCGATCGCCCTGGTCCGGATCGACGAGCCCGACGATGTGGGAATCGTGCGGCAATTGCTCCGCGCCCACGAATACTGGCGGATGAAGCAGCTTGCGGTCGATCTGGTGATCCTGAACGAGCGGGCGCCGTCCTATGTGCAAGATCTGCAGGCACTGCTGGAGGCGCTGGTCCGGACGAGCCAGTCGGCGGAGCACCATGAGGGACACGAGCCGCACGGGAGCGTGTTCATCTTGCGTGGTGACCGCGTGACGGCGTCACAACGCGACGTCCTCCAGGCCGCCGCGCGCGCGGTGCTGTGGAGCCGACGCGGGACCCTGACCGAACAGGTCATGCGCGCGGAGCGACCCGAGACCGCTGCGGTCGTTCACCCGCCGCGCCACGCCGCGACGAAGCCGCCCGCCGACGTCCCGCCGCCGCGGCCGGCTCTCGAGTCCTTCAACGGCTTGGGCGGCTTTGCGGCGGATGGACGGGAGTATGTGACCATCCTCGGTGAGGGACAGTGGACGCCGGCGCCCTGGATCAACGTGATCGCGAATCCGGCCTTCGGCTTCCAGGTGTCCGAGTCGGGCTCGAGCTATACGTGGTCGCTCAACAGTCACGAACACCAGCTGACCGCGTGGTCGA